>Ga0068858_100004306_pt1 | contig 13990 bp, 15 predicted proteins | sample KBSSwiS12_FD_66589 | JGI IMG/M metagenome (GOLD analysis project Ga0068858, IMG submission 66589) | Switchgrass rhizosphere microbial communities from Kellogg Biological Station, Michigan, USA - KBS Switchgrass S1-2 | ecosystem: Host-associated > Plants > Roots > Rhizosphere > Soil ... | reverse complement strand
ACTTGTCGTCGAGGATGTAAGAACCGATAATTAACCCAGGTGCCGGAAAGCAAGATTCACAACGTAAAAGACCTGCATTTCAGGGCGAAATTGCCGTATTATTTCCGCTTTTCAGCAATAGGATTGTTGTGTGTTGCGGTTATCGTCGTAACCGTGGGTTTCTTTAGAGAAAGAAACCGGCCGATGTTCCATTTGCTCCCAAAGGACACTCAGCTTTCTAAGGATGTGATCGCGGAGGTCAACAGCTACGAACGCCTGGAAACAGACGGTGATAAGCCGAAATACTATGTAAAAGCTGATAAGGCAACTACCTTTTCTGATAACCATCAGGAAATGGAAAATGTCTTTTTTCAGCTTTACGACGACAACGGCAACCCAACTGACACAATGACAGGTGCGAAAGCTCTCTATATTCCCGGGGAAAATAGGAACTTCACAGCTTATTTAGCAGGTTCGGTAAATATCGGAACTCGTGACGCCCTTAAAGTAAAAACCGAGCACATCAAATATACAAAAGCCGACGATATTGCGGAGGCTGATGAAGCTGTCGAATTTGAGCGGGAGAATGTTCAGGGAAAGGCTTTTGGAGCACGAGTGCACGTTGGCGAAAAGAAGCTTGAGCTTTTGAAGGATGTTGAAGTCAATACATTTGAGTCGCCCGAGATGGCGAAATCGAATGTTCGAGAAGCGAATGTGCGGTCGGGAAGCGCGGTTTTTGATCAACCAAATCAAAGGCTTGAACTGCGAGATTCCGTTACGGCGAATATAATCACGAACAGATCGACCGCGGCCGGCGCCCGAACTATCGACGTCACATCGGGACGGGCAGCCGTGATTTTTGAAAAGTCGGACGGCACGGATCCAGTAATGAAACAGATCGAGCTTCTGGACCAGGTAAACATTCAGTCAAAGGAAGGGACGAGCAAGCCTACTAAGATCGAAGCAGGTTATGCACTCTATGATAAAACTGCGGATAAATTTGATCTTAGAAATGCGGTCCACATCCTTACTGTCGATGATGAAAAGCCGACAAATATCAAAGCGAATGCAGCCGTATATCAGCAATCGAGTGGATCGATAAACCTAAGCGGGGAAGCCGAAATAACTCAGGCATCCGAGCTTATCAGGGGAGATGAGATCGTTGCCCAACTATACCCGACCAAAAAACTGAAAAATGCCGCCGCGAAAGGAAATGCTTACATTAGTCAAACTGCCCCAGAAAGAACGACCGAGCTTTCATCACCCGAGCTAAATGCGTCATTTAATGAAAATCAGCAGATGCTTATCGCTAACGCTGTCGGTTCGAGCAGTGCCACTATGACGCCTGTCGGTTCCGCCGACTACACAAAAGTTGTATTGTCCTCGCCTCAAGCGATGCACATGTGGTTCAAAGGTGAAGGGGCCTTTGATCGTATGCAGACCGACGGGCGGACGACGATTCAATTGAACGTTGTTGACAACGCAGTGGACGCCGCGAATAAGAGTGTTACGGCGGATACAGTGCATACCTTCTTCGACGCGGACGGCAAATTTCTTAATAAAGCCGAAGCGATAGGTAACGCCGAACTTATCGTTGAACCTCTTCACGCAAATAGTGATAACTACAAAACTACTGTTGAAGCCCCTCGCTTTGACTGTGATTTTTATCAGGGAACAAATGATGCAAAGAGCTGCACCGGAAGTACCAAAGCAAAGGTAACTCGTGTTCCGACGCTTGCCGACGACTCGCACGGGACGCAGAACATTACAGCAGACAAACTGATCGCCGCCTTTAGCCCAAAAACAAAGGATGTCGAGCAAATGGACGCGATAGGCAGCGCTAAGTTTTCCGAACTTGATCGAAACGCCATTTCATCGCAATTCAGTTTTACCTCCGTCGACCGGACTGTTCGACTGCGCGGCAGCGAGCCAACGGTCTGGGATTCGAAGGCAAGGGCGAAGGCCAAAGAGATCGATTGGGACACAAAAAATCAAAGATCGTACCTTCGCGGCGGCGTCAGCACGACCTACTACAGCCAAAATCAAACCGGTGGGGCGACGCCTTTCAGTGATACGAAAAAGCCTGTTTTTCTGACTGCCGACAATGCGGAGATCGATCATAGATCCGAGGTTGGTCTTTACAAAGGTAATGCGCGCGGTTGGCAGGAAAGTAATTATGTGCGAGGCGAAACTTTTGTTATCGATCAAAAAAATGGCACCTTTCAGGCCGAAGGCAATGTGCAAAGTTTGCTTGCCAATGCGAAACGAAAAGAAAACGGAAAGGAATCAACCGTCCCGGTCTACGCGGCCGCGAAGAAGATGTCGTATGGGCGTAACGAGCATTTACTTAGATATGAGACCGACGTTGACGTAAGGCAGGGAAGTGATCGGATAGTATCGGGGATCGCGAGCGTGTACCTTAATGATAAGAACGAAGTATCGCAAACTATCGCTGAGAACAATGTGATAATTACACAACCTGGTCGGCGAGCAACTGGTGACTACGCGCAGTATAATGTCGCTGAGGATAGCGTTCTACTGCGAGGAAATCCTGCTACAGTCGATGACAAGGAAAACGGTTCTTCGCAGGGCGGTCAGATCACCGTAAACATGAGGGACAACCGCGTGCAGAGCGAAGGCCGAACAAAGGAAAGTACGGCCGGCCGGATCAGATCAGTTTACAAGGTTAAAAACGAACAGTAGATGGTTGAATTCTCGTCCAATGGTAACTCCCAAAATGGCCATCATTCTGAGATTTCGGCAAATTGCTTTGCTGCTCAGGATGTTCAAAAGACGTACGGTGGCCGTCGTGTGGTGGATGACGTAAGCGTCTCCGTCTCTCACGGCGAGATAGTCGGGCTTTTGGGTGCGAATGGCGCGGGAAAAACCACGACCTTCTACATGATGGTCGGACTGGAAACCACAGAAACCGGGAGCATTTACCTCGATGGTGAGAACGTGACTCATCTGCCAATGTACCTTCGCGCCAGGCTTGGGCTTGGTTATCTGCCGCAGGAACCTTCAATCTTTCGCAAGTTGACCGCAGAGCAGAATATTCTCGCGGTATTGGAAACCACCAGACTAAGCCGGGCCGATCGCTTCGCGAGACTAGAAGGTCTCCTAGAAGAATTTGGTGTCGGGCACGTGAGAAAGATCCGTGGTGACGCCTTATCAGGCGGTGAACGTCGACGTGTCGAGATAGCTCGCTGTTTGGCCACCGAGCCGAGATTTATTCTTCTTGACGAACCATTCGCCGGAATTGATCCGCTTGCAATTGACGATATACGGGAAATAATCCTTTATCTCAAGAAACAGGGCATCGGTATTCTTATAACGGACCACAATGTCAGGGAAACTCTCTCTATAACCGACCGCGCGTATATCATGACCGAAGGAAAGATCCTTCGCGCTGGACGGCCCGACGAACTCGTCTCCGACATAGATGTGCGACGCCTTTACCTGGGCGAAAGATTCTCGCTGTAAACACCTTTTTCCATTTTAGCGGCTTAATTTGTATAATCCGTTTATACGGATATTGAGGTTTGTATAGCTCTTTCGTCCGGAACGTGATTTGCCTATGGCGTCGATGAGACTTACAACTCAGCTGCAGCAGAGGATGGTTCTAACGCCGCAGCTGCGGCAAAGGATCGAGATGCTGCAGATGACCTCTCTTGAGCTCAGCGAGTTGATAGAGCAGGAACTGGTCGCGAATCCGATTCTGGAAGAGGTGCAGTCCGGCGATGAAGTGCAGGAAATATCGGACAATATTCTCGACCAGAATGCCAATGGGACCGACGATGGACCGATTATCGACTCCGCTGCTTCTCTTGACTCGCGTTCCGAACCAGCCACGGATTTTTACACGGAAGCGGATGCTTTTCTTCCGGAAATGCCGAGCGAAAACGGTTCGACTGACAAGTCCGCTCTGGACGGTGAATATGCGGACGAATCCCCCCAGGAAAAATCCGATTCGTTCGAAGAGATAGATTACGGGCGAGAATTCCAGGATTACCTCGACCCTGGATACCGCACACAAGAGATCGAGTATAAGGAAGATGCGCCGAGCTTCGAGCAGTTTTTGTCGCATTCACCTTCTCTTATCGAACATTTTGAGTGGCAGCTAAACATGCTCGACATCTCCGAAGATGTCGAGATCGCTGCGAAATCAGTTATTGGGAATCTCGACGACGACGGACGTCTTGCGACTAGTGTTGAGGAGATCGCCGCTGCATCTGCTTTAACTATAGAATGCGTGGAATCCGCCAGGCGGCTGGTCATGGGATTGGACCCGGTAGGCTGCGGTGCATTAAGCGTGCAGGAGTGTCTCCTCGCACAATTGGAAGCGAATGAAGATGGAGATAGCCTCGCAGCTGAACTCGTAAGAAATCATCTAGAGGATCTCCAGCCTCATCGGCTTCAGCATTTGGCGAAAGATACCGCGATCGATATCCATACTCTCAACGAAGAGATCAAGCGGATCCGGGTCCTCGACCCATACCCCGGGCGAAGATATACATCTGATGATCCCGTTTATGTTGCTCCCGAGGTATATATTGAAAAGCTCGAGGGTGAGTATGTCGTTTACTTTGTCGATGATGGCAGTCCGCGTCTAAGGATTAATCCGACGTACCGACAGATGCTTGAGCAGACGGACACCTCAAAGGAAGCAAAAGATTTTATTAAAGACAATGTGCGGTCGGCGGTGGACCTACTTAGGAACATCGAGCACCGGCGTCAAACGATTTATCGGGTTGTTGAATGCATTGTCGACAGGCAACGAGATTTTTTAGATAAGGGTGTTGAATATATCAAACCTATGATGTTGAAAGATGTTGCCGAAGATATCGGGATGCATCTTTCAACTATTTCGCGGGTCGTTAACCGCAAATATGCCCACACGCCGCAAGGAGTCATCGAGCTCCGCCGTTTCTTTAGCGAAGGAATGATGAATGAAGAGGGTGAAGAAGTTTCAACCCGCATCCTGAAACTGAAGATCAAGAAGATGATCGAAGAGGAAGATAAGAAGAAACCTCTTACCGATGATCAGATAGCTAAGATCTTAAGTGACGACGGCGTCAAACTCTCACGGCGTACGGTAGCGAAATATCGCGATCAGATGCAGATCGCCGGATCGCGAGAACGAAAAACAGTCGTTTAGGCGCTAGTGGACTTGGCTTCATTACGCCCGAGTTGGAATAGAATTGATCTTTGATTCGCAGTCGTAAAAAGGGGGGAGTTTTATGAAATTCGAATACACCGGACGGCATATTGATGTTACGCCAGCCCTCCGATCACATGTCGAAGAGCATTTTAGTAGAATTAACCATCTTTTCAACGGAAGCGCCACGAAGGCGCACGTGATAATTGAAGTCGAACGCGGCCGCCACCGTTCGGAAATAATAGTAAACTGGCGGAATGAGATCCTGGCAGCTACGACACGTCTGTCCGACATGTATCAATCCTTGTCGCAGACAATTGACAAGATCGAAAAACAAGCTCTTCGAATAAAAAACAAGGTCATTGACAAGCACCATCGTGCAAAGGGCGTTGGGGCTGTAACAGCAACGGCGGGCGAAGTAAAGCCCGTACCGAGCTCAGCTCGTATAATAAATGCGAGACGATACGTGATCAAGCCAATGACCGCCGAGGAGGCTGTTATGCGCCTCGATGACCAGGAGAACCAGTTCCTTGTCTTCCGAAATGCCGAGAATGAGCGCATCTCCGTTATCTATAAAAGAAAGGATGGAAATTTTGGGCTGATCCAGCCTCAATAAATGCGAAGGGAATCTGAGACCCCCATTCCTGAAATAACGGTTGCTGAATTTGTAACGACATCCCCGCCTGAGCTCGCACTCGAGGTCGCAGCCGGACAGGGCTCGCTTTCCGCTAAATCAATCACATCTGAACGCATTCAAAAACTCGGCTTAGCGTTGGCTGGCTTCACTGAATATCTGCGCCACGGAAGAGTGAAGATAGTCGGAAAAAGCGAGATCTCATATTTATCGAATATAAAGGCCGATCAGTACAGGGATATTCTGAATGGGATCGACCCGCAGAAAATCCCCTGCATCATCGTTACTAAGGGACTGCGGGTCCCCGATCCGCTAATCGAGTACGCCGAAACAAATTCGATCCCTTTATTGCGAACGCAAGTTATCAGTTCGCGCACAATTAGTCTCATTACGACTTTTCTTCAGGAACGTCTAGCTCCGCAGATAACGATGCACGGGGTTCTGTTAGGAATATACGGTACCGGCGTCCTCGTGGTCGGTGAATCGGGCATCGGGAAATCAGAATGCGCCCTTGATCTGATAACCAGGGGACACCGGCTTATATCGGATGATTCAGTTGTAGTTCGTCGTATTGCGAATTCTTTGATCGGGGATTCGCCAGAGATAACCCGCGGACACCTTGAGATACGCGGACTCGGTATAATCAGCGTCAGCGACCTCTTTGGTGTTTCCGCAGTTGGACAAAAGGCATCGATCGAGCTTTGCATCGAGCTTAAAGCATGGGACAAGGTGCTAAATGTCGAACGGCTTGGTGTTGAAATGGAAAAGACCGAGGTCTTCGGCGTTGCCGTTGATAGCTTTGTTTTTCCCGTATCACCGGCTAGAAATCTTTCCACTCTTGTCGAAACCGCTGTCAAACTGTTTCTTCTGAAAAGGTCGGGTTTTGACGCTGCGAAAGAGCTCATCGAAAAACATGCCACCTCAGTGGCCGGAAAGAACTGAGCGTCGACCTTTTAAGCATGCCCGCAAAGAAGACTCATAATACGGCTGAAAGACGGAAGCCCCCATTTGTGATCATTACGGGTCTTAGCGGCTCGGGAATGAGTTCGGCGACAAAGGCTTTTGAAGACCTCGGCTATTTCTGCGTTGACAATCTGCCGATCACAATGCTTCCTACCTTTGCTCGTCTGCTCATTCCGAATGAAGACGAGGTGACGGCGATCGAAAAAGCGGCATTAGTGATTAATATTCGTGAGCGTCATTTTCTTTCCGAGTTTCCTCAACAAATCGCGAATCTGCGGAAGAAGATCCTCGAACCATTCGTTATCTTTTTTGAGGCATCCGACGAAGCTCTACAGCACCGTTTCTCCGAAACGCGTCGACCCCATCCGGCGGATTCAGGGAAGGGACTGCTTGCCGCGATCCGGAACGAACGGCGAGCAATGAAAGAAATACGCCCTCTGGCAGACCTTATCATTGATACCTCGGAGCACACAGTACATACACTTCGACGTTTGATCACTGAGACTTTCGGAGCGTCGCCGGACGGAACGCCGCTTAAAATACAAGTTATTAGTTTTGGCCATAAGTATGGGACACCGCGGGACCTGGATCTTCTCTTTGATGTCAGGCACCTGCCGAATCCTTATTTCGACAAAAAACTGAAAGATCTGACAGGTGATGATCCGAAGATCGTCCAGTTTCTCGACAAACACGCAGAGGTAGGCGAGACGATCAGTCGGTTTCGCGACCTGCTGGACTACCTTTTGCCCTTCTATCGGCATGAAGGTAAGTCGTATTTGAATATAGGTGTAGGCTGCACGGGCGGGCGACATCGATCGGTGATGGTTGCCAACAGACTGCGTGAATTGTTAAAAAAATCAGACTACAATGCGTCGGTTACCCATCGTGATATGCAGAAATAGGGGTGTTCGCATCCGGTGGATTATTCGATATAATCGGTTCAGCTATGGCGAAGATAGGCGGAGTAATCGTTTCCCATGGGCAAGTCGCCACCGAACTGGTGGCAGCTGCGGAAGCTGTCGTTGGCGAGCTTGACCATATCGCGGCCGTTTCGATCGGTTGGCATGATGATGTTGATCTAGCGAAAGAAGAGATCGAGCGAGCTATAAAAAAGGTATCCCAGGGTATTGGCGTATTGTTGCTGACCGATATGTTCGGCGGTACTCCGACCAACATCTCCGCAATGTTCCTTAAGGAGAATGAGGTTGAAATTGTCACCGGTGTAAACCTTCCCATGGTGATCAAACTCGCCTCGCACAACCGCGAGACGACACTGTCAGACCTGGCGAAAGAGGTAGAAGAACAGGGTAAGCAATCCATCTATAGGACAAGCGCATTGCTTGAGCCGCAAAAAATGAGAAAGGATGCTTGAAGCCTCGTTTACCGTCCTCAATCCGTTGGGGCTACATGCACGTGCCGCCGCTCAACTTGTTCGTCTCGCGTCAGGTTTTAAGAGCAAAATTCTGCTTTCGCGGCCAGACACGAATGCCTTTGCCGACGCAAAATCTATCTTAAGTATTTTAACTCTTGCCGCATCGATGGGTACCGTTTTGTTCCTAAGGGTCGAAGGAGAGGACGAGAGAGACGCTCTTGAGGCTGTGGATCGATTGTTTGGAGAAGGGTTTGGAGAGATTTAGGAAGGAAGATGGAAACCGGAAATGGCAAAAAAGTAGGAATATTGGGAATCCCACTTGGCTTTGGAGCCGGGAAAACCGGAAGCGAACTCGGCGTAGATGCCATGCGGCTTTCGGCGGTTCGAGGTAAGCACCTTTGGGAGCACATTTCCGACCTTGGTTACGATGTAACAGATTACGGGGACGTCGATATTGTTAAGCCTGCTCGACTACCGGAGCCAGGGGAAAATCCTAGATTCTTGCCGGAAATGATCGCGTCGTGCAAGAACATAGCCGCGTCGTTAAAGGAGTTGCTCGAAGAAGATGATATTCCTGTTATTCTTGGGGGTGATCATTCCATCGCTATCGGAACTTTTTCAGCAATTTCCTCGTATTTTCGCGACCACGGAAAAGAAGTCGGGCTGATCTGGTTTGACGCCCATGCGGACATAAACACGCCTGAAACTTCACCGTCCGGCAACATCCATGGCATGCCTCTTTCAGTTCTTCTGGGACGAGGCGAGCAAGACCTTGTCGAATTGGAAGGATTCGCGCCTAAGCTAAATCCTGCATTCTTTGCTCACGTAGGGGCACGTGACGTAGATGAGGGAGAGCGTTTTGGGATCAACGAGACCTGCATGCGTGACCACTTTTTCACGATGAGCGATATCGACAAGAGAGGAATGTTGGCATGCGTCAACGATGCTATTGAGATCGCCTCTAGAGCCTCGGGCGGTTTCGCTGTCACATTCGATATCGATATGATAGATCCGAGGTTTGCGCCGGGTTCCGGGACGCTCGTCCGCGGCGGCGCGACCTATCGTGAGGCCCATCTCGCTTTGGAAACGATCGCTGAGAGGGGCGGTCTGCGATCATTTGAAATAGTTGAAGTTAATCCAATGCTCGATCAGAGCAACATTACGGTCGAACTTGCCTGCGAGCTTATTTTGTCTGCTCTTGGGAAAACAATTCTTTGACCTAATCGGCGTCAGCTAGTCTTCGACCTAAAATTCAGAGTCTCCACATATGAAAACTCGACTTGGAATATTATTTGGCGGCCGATCCGGCGAGCACGAGATCTCAATACGCTCCGCAAAAACTGTCATTGAACAGGTCGACAAAGGAAAGTACGATGTCGTGCCGCTTTTTATTACGCCAGATGGCTATTGGCTTGGCCCAAGGGCTTCGTCGAAGCGTCTTCCCGAGTCGGTCGCCTCTGAATTGGCGAGCAGTCTGGACCACTTTGAGGACTATGGCATCGTCGTCGCCAACCAAGCAACGCGAAGTGGATTTCTGACTGTCGATACCGGCGGTGTGATCCGCGGCGTCTTGGAGCTCGATGTTGTGTTTCCAGTCCTACATGGGACATTTGGCGAAGACGGCACGGTCCAGGGATTGTTAGAAATGGCAGGGCTGCCTTACGTTGGTTGTGGAGTTCTGGCGTCATCGTGCGGTATGGACAAAGTTGTTATGAAGACTTTGTTCCGTGAGGCCGGTTTGCCTATTTGTAACTACACGTGGTTTTTGAGAAGTGACTGGGAAAATGATCCCGCCGCCGTTCTCGAAAAGGTTGAGAAAACGCTCGGATTTCCGTGCTTCGTAAAACCCGCAAACCTTGGTTCATCCGTTGGCGTATCGCGAGCCGATGACGATGAATCGCTTAGAAACGCCATCAATCTGGCATCGGACTATGACCGCAAGATCATTGTTGAAGAATGTCTCGATATGCGCGAAATAGAATGTGCGGTTCTAGGCAACGATGTTCCCAAGGCAAGTCAGCCGGGCGAGTATATCATCCGGGACAACTCGAAACGATTCCTTGATTACACTGAAAAATATGCGGGTACCGGAAATAACGAGTTCGTAGTTCCAGCTCCGATCTCGGATGAACTGATAAGGAAGGTCCGTAAAATGGCAACACGCGCGTTTAAGGCGATCGACGGATCGGGATTGGCTCGGGTGGACTTCTTTCTGAGAAATGATACCGGAGCTCTGATCCTAAATGAGATCAATACACTTCCGGGATTAACGGACGCATCGGGTTTTCCGAAAATGTGGGAAGGTTCGGGGCTTGAATTCTCGAAGGTTGTAGATGAACTCGTGGAACTTGCGATCGAACGACACGCTGATCGCGCACGTAATCAGACAAGGTTTCATATTGGTTAATAGGGAAGGTGCAGTATGTCAGTGGCGAAAAACATCGAGATAAGTTCGACCTCGGCTGAAAGCTTTGATGATGCGATCAATAAGGGAATTGATCGGGCGGCCAAAACCATCGAACAAATTCGCGGTGCCTGGATAAAAGAGCAGAAAGTAAAAGTTGATAACGGAAAAATATCTGAATACCAGGTGACGATGATCGTGACCTTCGTTTTAGCGGATAATTAGCGAATTATTTTGCCCGGTTTTCGGTCGACGCGTTGTATCCTTTTCGGGTCCTGATCGTAAGATTGGCTCGGCTGACTCTGATCTCAAGCGCGTGCCATTTTCCGTCTTTTGAGGAAGAAGGTGGCGAATAGCCGAGAGTATATTGACTTCCTAGCTCGCTGACTATGCGTTGAAACGCATTTCGCATTGCCTCACCGCCCGGCGTTGATATAAAAAACCCTCCGGTTTTCTCCGCAAAGCTTTTTAGAACGCCTTGGTTTTGGGTCCGGCGCGCACCGCCCGTATCTGTAGATGACATGTCAACGGTGTAAATGGTTGCATCAACGGACAAGACGGCCTTGATCGCTTTGTCGGCGGATCTCTTGCTGTACGTGTCTTCGCCGTCGGAGAGGACAATTATTGCTCGACGTTTCTCAACTCTTTTTGAAAGGTCCGCCGCTGCCTGGTAGATTGCGTCATTCAGGGCTGTCATTCCATTCGCTTTAATATCAAAAAGTTTGTCACTGACGTCCCGTTGGTTGGAAAAATCCTGAATGAGCGATACCTTCGAATCGAAAGTATAGATAGAGCTGTTGTCTTCGCTCCTCAGGCCATCGAGGAACTTGATCGCCGCCGACCGCGCCATGCTTACCCGTTCTTCCATTGAGCCCGATGTGTCGATCAGAATAACTGCCGCGAACGGAGTTTCTTCTGTCTGGAAGAAGTTGATCGGCTGTTCCTTGCCGTCCTCAAAAACCTTGAATTGAGCCGGCTTTAATCCTAGAACGGGTTTTCCCGCATTATCAGTTATTGCTGCGTTTAGAACAACGATCGACGAATCGACTGTTATGACATCATCCTCTCGCTGTCCAAAGGCGGTGAGAAAAGACAGGAAACTAAGGAGCACTGCCGCTAAGAGGCTCAGCAGATCTCTGTGGACAATCGGAAAGATGGAAGTGTTACTTTTCAAACCGTAGAAAGCGGGTGACTTTAAGCACGGTATTTGAACTTTGGATCGCCATTGCTGAAATTGTAAACCGGCTCGTTTTCTTCAGCTCATCAAGTAACTTCGCGGTCGAATCGCGAAGATATTTTACGCCCGTCACCACATCTTTCGGGTTATCGTCTTTTTGCGGATCGTTATCTGAGTCATCCGGGTCGCTTCCGCCGAGTTCGCCTCGTATTTTTTTTACAAGTTTCTCAACGTTATCTATCTTTTCCTTGTCCGCGCCAGAAAGCGATCCCTTTGTCTCAAATGACTTCTCTACCTCTTCCCCGAGCTTTGCAGCTTCAACTCCTCGGTCAAGCATCTCCTGATACGTCTTCTTTTCCCGCTCGATCTGCATTTTCACTAGCTGGTCCCTCATCCCATGAGGACTCTCAGAGCGGTCCGCCTTGCCGATGCTGTTCGCGTCATTTTCCGCATTTTGAGCAAAAGAAATTCCAGCCGCGAACAGCGCGACCAAAACTGGAATACAAGACCTGAAAATAACCCGTTTCATGGCGAGAATGGATTAGTGACCTGTATCCTGTACCGGTTCAGGGGAAGTGCCGGTGACGACCTCAATTATCTTGGACATCAGCTCGTCTTCGGCCAAGCCAGAACTCTGTAGCGACGTCCACTCTGACGTCAGGCCGTTTCCGGACCGGCCCTCAACCTTGGCGTTAATGTAAACGTTATTGTGCGCTCCATCGATGGACTGGATTTCGATGGTGTACGTTATCTGGCCCCGAGTCCAGGCCGAATCATAAGAGGGCAAAACGGCATATCGGCCCAGTTCATTTTGAGCAACCACTGCACCTTTGGCGATGATATAGGGCTGGGTGATAATGATCCCGTCCTTTGATCGTGACGCCTTCTCATCAACAACGATCTTTTTGTCTTTCAGTACATCGACGATCGCTGAAATGATCGTATCCCGTCTTCCAGTAAGTCTATACGGATTTGGCAGCAGATCTCTTACTTTGGTCTTGCCTTTACCCCAATCAAACTCGCGACCGACATCATTTTCCCGGCCCGATTTGACCTGATTGCTATCCTGTTTGATTTTGTCCGTTTGTGTATCAACTCCCTTCTGGCCGACTGCGCTTAGTGTAAGCGCCGCGACCCAGAACAGCAGGAGAAGAGTTTGTGTTTTTTGACTGGCGCTTTTCATAATGTTGGACCCTAAAAAAATATAACGCATGCCGAGGAATATTGAAAGATATGATGTTTCGACGGTTGTTGTGGTTGTCGAAGTGGCAGACCTATTTTTCGTCTTGCGCCGCGCTCTGCATATCGAGAAGCAAGACGTGTTTCAAAAAAGCATGGTGACCGGCGAACCTGGCGATGCAAAAGCCGGGAAATCCATCAAGAAAACCGGCATGTAATACATAACTTCTTAGAAAAGCGAGGGGGCCGGCGGCCAGTGCGCGGAGCCGGGAAGTTCTCACACCTGATTGGAACATCTGTTTCGCGGCCATCGGTGCATAACGCTCACCGATCATCCGATGGTGTTGGGCCGGGCCATCGATACTAAAATGCAAGATATCTCGACGTAGTGTTTCTACCTTCGCTTCGGGTTCCATTATCACGGACTCATGGATAAGTCTCCCATTCCATCGTCCCATCCGACGGTCAAAGAGGCGAAGCTGTCGATCGGGATACCAGCCGGAGTGCTTTATAGCCCTGTCCATATAATAGCTCAATCGAGGAATGCGATAACCGTCGGCATCCGGCCTTTCCCGGGAACGAAGATTCACGATCTCAGACCGGAGATCATCAGAAACTCGCTCGTCAGCATCCAGCGAAAGTATCCAGTCATTTTGGGCGACATCGACGCCAAATTGCTTTTGTCCCGAGAATCCAAGCCACGCCTGTACGATTACCCTTGCGCCAAAGTCTGTCGCGATCTTTGTAGTTGCATCCGTACTTTCAGAATCGACCACGATTACCTCATCGGCCCATAAGACCGACTTTATGGCATCTGCTATTTTCTTCTCCTCGTTAAAGGCAACTATTACGGCCGAAATCTGCACGCTGTGGATTTTCGCAGAGTTCTCATAAAACTTAAAGTGCCGACAATAGCCGGCACTAAATAGGTAGGGTTTGATGGTCTTCTAGTGATTATCCGTCGGCGAGACAACCTCGATGTTGTTTACCTGAAAGGTTGTCGAGGTCACGCGCTGAAGGTCAGCTAGGGCTTTGTTGTAATCAGTTTCCGCCCTGATTTCCGAATTGCGTGCGTTTGTAAGCGTGTTTTCACGCTGAAAGAGGATAAACGTCGTCGTCTTTCC
>Ga0068858_100004304_pt1 | contig 13993 bp, 10 predicted proteins | sample KBSSwiS12_FD_66589 | JGI IMG/M metagenome (GOLD analysis project Ga0068858, IMG submission 66589) | Switchgrass rhizosphere microbial communities from Kellogg Biological Station, Michigan, USA - KBS Switchgrass S1-2 | ecosystem: Host-associated > Plants > Roots > Rhizosphere > Soil ... | reverse complement strand
CTGGGGGTCGGAAGGCGAGATGCCGGCGCTGCGCAGGCGAGCGATGAAGGTGGAATTCGTTGTGGTCAAAACGCCCGCCGTCCCCATTGAACGAGAGGGCGCGACAGCGACCGGCCCTCCACTCCCAGGCCCGTCGCGAATCGCCCCGGGCAAGCGGATTCTACGCCAGACCGCATCTGGCACGGCGAGTCCGGTCGCGTCGTGTGTTAGCGGTGGCGAACCACGATCTTTCCGCCTTCCAGCGGATCGTTCTTCTCGCCCTTCAGGCGGTCGAGCGTTTCTCCCACCTTCACCGGCGTGGACGACGCGTCCTCGCCGGCGCGAAGGTCGACGTGCGCGGCGTCCCGCCCGGCATCGCGGCGAAGGTCGTTCTGCGGGACGCCGTTGATCCAGGTGGTGGAGCGGCCGCTGGAGCGCAGCACCTGCCCGTTGACCGTGATCTGGTCCGTCGCCGTCACGGCCGCGGAGGCCGCCGCCTGGCTGTTGGTGGCGCGGCGCCGGTCCATGTCCTGGCGCTGCTGCGGCGTGAAGAACAGCCGCCCCAGCTCCTCGGCGCAGGCCAGGGACGCGCCCAGCGCCAGCAACAGAGCGAGGGTCGCGCGGATAAATGCGCGGGTGGCGGCGGGCCTGACGTTTTGCCGCGCGCGCGTCATGGTTGCGTCTCCACCAGGTTGATGAGGTCAATGGTGCACTCGGCGCGCAGTCCCGGGGAGGCGCCGGCCGTCTGGGCGGTTGCGTTTCGCGCCAGGGCGCAGCGGCGCATGGACACGTAGGCCTTGCTGCCCTCGCCGAGGTCGTGCAGGAAACCGAGGAAATCGTCTTCGTGGAGCAGCAGCATGGTGAGCTGCATGCGGTTGGTGACGAAATCCATGCCGCCGGTGGCGGAAAGCCCCGGGTAATCGAGCGGCTTTTGCGCGTCGATGTTGTAGCGCATCTCGAACAGCTTGCGCGCCTTCTTGATGTCGGAGATGCGCTCGATGAGGTCGAGCCGGTTGACGCGGCCCACCATGCCCGAATCCACCATCTTCTGGTACTCCCCCAGGTTCTGGCGGATCTGCCGCTCCTCGTCGGTGGCCTTGGTCACCCGCTCCTGCGCCGCGATGCGCTGGGTGTGGGCAAGGTCGCGCGCCTTGCGCGCGGCGTCGAGCTGGCGCTCGGACATCACGGTGACGCCGATGCCGGCCGCGGCGAGCAGGACGGCGATGGCCAGGGGCCAGCGCAGGGGGCGCAGGTCGGCGCCGGAAAGCGTCATCATGCCCCCGGCTTGCTGATCACGATGGTGAAGCGCGGCACCTCGGTCTCGCGCGCCGCGCCGATGTCGCCGGCCAGGCTCTGGCCGGCGCTGATGTCGAAGGGCAGGCGGCGGCTCACCAACTGGATGCCGGGCTGGCCGCGCAGCGCGCCGGCGAACTGGTCGACCAATTGGGTCACGGTGCGGAAATCCGAAGCCTGCGTCGAGACCACGTGGCCCTGGATGGTGGCGTACTGGCGGATGTCCTCGGGCTTGGCACTGGCATTGGCGTTGGGGGCAGCGGCCGCGGGCGCCGCTTCACCCGCCTTGGCGGCATTGGACTGTGATGCGGCTGCCTGGGCCGCGGCCGGCGCCTTGGACGCGTCCCAGTCGATGCTGTCGATCTCGATCTGCGGCAGGTTGGCGAGCGCCCGGCTGATCTGGAGCAGCAGGCCTTCGGGGCCGCGGGTCTGCGCCCGCAGCGCGCCGTAGTTCTTGACAATGGCGTCCAGCCTGTCGGTGCTGGTGGGGGTCTTGGGGAAGGTGGCCTGGATGCGCGCGTACTGCTGCTGGGCCGCGGCCTCGAGGCGCCGGTCGGCGCCGGCCGACTCGTTCACCCCGTACATGTCGAGCATCTTGAACCCCGACAGCAGCAGGCAGAACGCGAACGCCGCGGCGCCCACTGTCAGCAGGGCAAGGCGCGCGCGCCACAGATGGTACTGGCGGCGCAGGGTGTCGGAAGCGAACTGCGCGCCCACCTGGCTGCCGGCCAGCACATGCAGGAACAGCGCTTCGGCGGTCGACCCAGCCGGGGCGGATTTCAGGCCGCAGCGCTGCGCCGCGTCCTCTTCCTTCAGCACCTCATAGTCGATCTGCGCGTTCGACACGCAGATGTTCGTGTAGGCCTGCCAGTCGGCGGCCGGGGCGAGCACCACGGCTTTCAGGCGCGGGCCGTCGCGCGACAGGATGCGCAGGCTGACCAGGTATTGCTGGATGCGCGCCGATTCGGCGGCGCAGGCGGCGGCGGTTTTGGTCGCGTCGTTCTCGGTGATCCGCCCCAGGCGCGAGAAACGCACCGCGCCCTGGTGCACGAAGGTCTGGCGCAGCCCCGCCTTCTCCACCGTCACGAGCAGGTAGTGCTCCTGCTTGTAGCCCAGCCGCGCCCCGACGAGCGGCGCCAGCAGCGGCGGCGAATACAGCCCCACCAGGCGCGCCTCATGCGTGCCGAGCGCCGTCAGCCAGGGCTGGAACTGCTGCGTGTTCGTGAACGAGCTGAACAGCAAGTGCTCTTCGCGCCGGTCGCCCACGCTGCGCGTCCCCAGGGACTGCGTCAGCGCCAGGCTGGTGTCGCGGTAGCGCTGGGAAAGCTTGCGCGCGAGGAGTTCGCGGCGGTCGGAGCCGCGCACCGCGGGAATGCTGTCGGTGGCGAAGTCCTCCTCCACCACGTCGGCCAGCATGTAGTACAGCGCCGCGGGGTGGCGCGTCAGGTACTGGGCGAAGGCGGCCACGCCCTCCTCGCGCTGGGCGAAGGTTTCCTCGGCCTCCAGGCGCCCGCCCTTCCAGCGGAAGGCTGACACCTGTCCGGCGGTGAAATAAAGCAGCCGCTTTTCAGCCATGCTTTTCAGCCATTGGGCTCAGTCATTGCGCGCAGTCGTCACACTCAGTCATCACAATCACCCATCGTGGTGGTTGCGGGCCCATCAGTACTTCATCTTGGAAATGGCGTCGTAGATGGGCAGGAACACCGGCACCATCACCATGAGCAGGATGGCGCCCAGCACCAGCGTCATGGCCGGCTCGATCATCACCTGCACCTTGGCGATGGACTCGCGCACTTCGCGGTTGTAGAAATAGGACACGTTGAGCAGCGCCGCATCCAGCGCGCCGGTGGACTCGCCCACGCGCAGCATGCGCAGCACCAGCGGCGGGAAAATGCCCACGTCCTGGAAGGCGCTGGTCACGTTCTTGCCGTCGGCGATCTGCTGGCCGGCCATGCGCAGCGCGTCGCGCACCACCAGGTTGCCGGCGGTCTCCTCCGAGCTCCTCACCGCGTCGAGGATGGTGATGCCGGAGGAATACATCATGGCGAAGGTGCTGGCGAAGCGCGACAGGATGATCTTGCGCAGCACCGGGCCTAACACGGGTATGGACAGCTTCAGGCGGTCGAACTGGTAGCGCACGTCCGGGCTTTTTTGCAGGCCGATGCGCAGCGCGATCGCGGCCGCCGCGGGCACGCCGAGTATGGCCCACCAGTAGCTGGTGAAGAAGTTCGACACCCCGATGAGCAGCCGCGTCTGCAGCGGCAGCGTCTGGTTCATGTTCTTGATGAACTGCACGAGCTGCGGCACCAGGTACGTCATGAGGAAGAACACCACGGCGAGAACGATGGAGCCGACGATGGCGGGGTAGATCATGAGCTTCTTGGTCTGCGCCGCCAGCTCGTCCTCCCACTTCAGGTTCTCGGACAGCTCCTTGAGCACCAGCGGCAGGCGTCCCGTGTCCTCGCCGGCACGGATGAGGCTGGTGAACACCGGCGTGAACACGTCCGGGTATTCCGACAGCGACTGCGACAGGTTGCGGCCGCCGCCGATGCTCTCCAGCACGCCCGACAGCACTTCCTTGAAGCGCACGTTTTCCACGCTGTCACGCAGGTCGGTGAGCCCGTCCACCAGCGGCACCCCGGCGTTCACCAGTTGCTCCATGTGGAAGCAGAAGTTGATCAGGTCCGGGCGCTTCACCGCGCCGGCGCGGAACGGGCTGGTGGAGCGCTTCGAGGGGCCGCCGGTGACCAGGTCCAGCCCCATGCGCTTCAAGCGCATCTCGAGGTCGATGAAGTTCAGCGCCTCGATCTGGCCGAGGATGGACTTGCCGCGCGAGTCGATGGCTTTGTAGAAAAATTGCGGCATGACCTGTCTTGAACAAGGGAGCTACGCCCCCTTGTAGATCCCCCACTTCAGGGGAAGCGCTGCGCGCTTCCAGGTGTATCTGGTGGTATGCATCAAGTCCCCTGCTCCAGCGCTACATCCTGTCGGTCAAATCGACCAGGCGCGCCAGTTCATCGAGGGACGTGGAGCCGTCCAGGGTGCGCCGCACGCCGTCGTCAGCCAGGGTCTTGAAGCCCTTGGCCACGGCCGCCTTCTGCAGTTCGCGCGCCGTGGCGCGGTGGGCGATCATCTCGTCCATGTCGCCGTCCATCTTGAGGATTTCCATGATGGCGAGACGCCCCTTGTAGCCCTGGTAGTCGCAATGGTCGCAGCCCACGGCGCGGTACAGGGTGTGGGGCCGCTCCGGGGCGATGCCCAGCATGCGGCATTCGGCGGCGCTCGCCTCGTAGGGCTGGCGGCAGTGCTTGCACAGCCGCCGGATCAGGCGCTGCGCGATGATGCCGATCAGGTTGCCGGCGATGATGTCGGGCACGATGCCGATGTCGAGCAGGCGCGGGATGGCGCCCATCGCCGAGTTGGTGTGCAGGGTGGAGTACACCTGGTGGCCGGTCATGGCGGCGCGGAACGCCATGGTGGCGGTGTCCTCGTCGCGGATTTCGCCCACCAGGATCACGTCCGGGTCCTGCCGCATCAGCGAGCGGATGCCGTTGCCGAAATCCATCTTGGCGGCGTCACTCACCGAGGTCTGGCGGATCAGGGTCATGGGGTACTCGACCGGGTCCTCCAGGGTCATGATGTTGAGGCCGTCGTTGTTGATGTGGTTCAGCACCGAATACAGCGTGGTCGTTTTGCCGCTGCCGGTGGGGCCGGTGACGAGGATGATGCCCTCGGGCCGCGCGATCATTTTCTTCAGCAGCCCGAGCTGGCTCGCTTCCAGCCCCAGGCCGTCCAGGGCTACGATGCCCTTCTGCCGGTCGAGGATGCGCAGCACCACGTTCTCGCCGTGGGTGGTGGCCTGCGAGGCCACGCGGAAGTCCACCGGCCGTCCGGTCAGGGTGAGCGAGATGCGTCCGTCCTGGGGCGCGCGCGTCTCGGCGATGTTCATTTTCGCCATCACCTTGATGCGCACGGCCATGGCCGGCCAGTAGGTCTTGTGCAGGCTGCGGATCTGGCGCAGCACCCCGTCGATGCGGTAGCGGATGCGCAGGAAATTCTGCTCGGGCTCGAAGTGGATGTCCGAGGAGCCGCGCTCCACCGCGTCGGCCAGGAGCGCCGCGATGAGCCGCACCACCGGCTGCGAATAGGCGTCCCCCGAGGCCTGCAGGCTCTGGTAGTCCACCTCGCCGGTCTCGATTTCGTGCAGGATGCCGTCGATGGAGAAATCGTGGCCGTAGTACTGCTCGATGGCGCGCGCGATCTCGGTTTCGCCGGCGAGGCGCGTCTCGATGTCGATCTCGCCGCGGAACTGCGCCCGCACCTGGTCCAGCGCCACCACGTTGTTGATGTCGGACAGCGCCACGATCAGGCGGCGCGCTTCGCGGTCGAGGGCGATGGGGAATATGTTGTGGCGGCGCGCGAAGTCGCGCGGCACCAGCTTGAGCGCCCCCGAGTCGACCACGATCTGCGACAGGTCCACCGGCTGCAGGCCGAGCTTTTCCGACAGCGCGTCGCGCAGCGTGGCCTCGGACACGAAACCGAGGTTGACCAGCAGCTTGCCCACCGGCTGGTTGGTTTTCAGTTGCTCGAGCAGCGCGATGCGCAACTGGTCCTCGGTGAGGATGCCCTGGGCGATGAGTATCTGCCCGATGTGGCGTTTGGCCGCGGGCGCCATGGCCTGGGCCGCCTGGGCAGGATTGCGCGTGGCGCTCATGGAGGGATTGTGCCGCGCCCGGGCGTCAGCGCGAAAGCTCTTTGACGCGCCGGGCCGCCTGCGCCTGGTCGAAGGCCGCCGCCCGCGTGGCGGCGAGCGCCACGGCCCTGCGGTAGTAGTCCAGCGCCGGCCCCGCCTGGTGCATCTGGTCCAGGCTGATGGCCAGGTTGAAGGCGTAGTCGGGATTGCCCGGGTCCATGCTGAAGGCCTTGAAATACTCGGCCTGGGCCTCCGGCCAGCGCTTTTGCGCCGCGAGCTGGTTGCCCAGGGCGAAGTGCAGGTCCGGCATCTCGGGCTGGTCGGCGATCAGGGTCTTCAGGCGGCTCTCGCTTTGCACCGGATCCACCGCGCCGTTCAGCGCCGCCATGCCGGCGAGCGCGTAGGCATCGCGCGGGTCCAGTTCCAGCAGCCGCAGGTAGCGCGCCTGCGCGGTGCCCAGGTCGCCGCTCTTCAGGTCGATGGCGGCGAGGCCGAGCAGCGCGTCGCGGCTGTTCACGTCGCGCTGCAGCAGCCGCTGATAACGGTCGCGCGCCTGCGGCAGGTCGCCGCGCTGGAAGGCATCGTAACCCTGCTGCACCAGGGGATCGATGCTTTGCGCCGCAGGCGAGACGCTGATGGCGCCGAGGTCGCCGCGCGAGGCCGGCCGGAATGTCCGGGGCGCCGCGCTTTCACCGGCACCCCGGGCCGGGTCGGTTTCGGCGCGGCCGGCTGCGCGCTCGGCGGTGCGCGCCGGGCGTGCATCGGCTGCAGGCACCGCTGTGGGGACCGTGGTGCCGGCCGCGGCCGCCAGGGCGGGCGTGGGCGCTGAAGGCGGAGTGGAGGCTGTGGCCGGTGCGGCGCCTGCCGCGGGGCCCACCGATCCGGTCGTGCCGGGCCCGGCTGCCGCCGGCGCGCCGGCTTGCGGCGTCGCGGGGACCGCTGCGGATTGTGAAGCTGGTTGTGAAACAGCGGCCTGGGGCGCCGAAGCTTCAGCCGCGGCGGAGGATTTGGCGGCCTGCACCGCTGCGGTGTTGGTGACATAGTGCGGCTGCAATTGCCACCACACGTACCCTGCGTATCCGGCGCCGCAGGCGAGCAGCAAAGCCACCGTGATGTAGAACGGCCGGCGCGGGTTGTAATTCACTTCCTTGGCCTGGAACACCTGCTGCGCCGCGCGCCGGGCATCGTCGCCGCCGCTGCCGAATGCCGCGCCACCTGGAAAGTCCTGGGCCGGCGCGGCCGGGGGCTCTTCCTCGGCCAGGCCCCAGTCCTGCGGCGGCGCCGGGGCGGCCGGCGGCTCGGATGCGGCAGCCCGCGCGCCTTGCGGCGGGTTCGGTTCAGGCGAGACGATCTCCAATGAAGAAGAGATGTCCGGCAGGGATTCGCGCGTGACCACCGGCGGATCGACAGGATGAGCGGGCGGCATGTCGCCGGTGAGGTCGATGTCGGGAGCCGCGCTGGAGGGGGCCGCGGGCTCACCCGCGCCGTCCTGCGAAGCGCGCTTGGCCAGTTCGGCTTTTTTCAGCGCATCAAGCAGCAGGCTCATGATCCTGCCTAATTCACCACCGGCTTGCCGGGATTGGGCCGCGCCATGAAGTCGTCATCCGGCAGGTAGCTGCGGTAGGCGCGGAAGTCGCCGTCGACGCTGGCGTCCTTGACCACAATGGGGCGAATGAAAATGACCAGCTCGGTTTTTTGCGAAATGCGGGTGGTGTTGGTGGCGAGGTTGCGCACCACGGGGATGCGGTTCAGGCCGGGCGTGCTGTCCTCGTTGTCGGTGGAGCTGTCCAGGATGAGGCCGCCCAGCACGGCGATCTGGCCGCTGTTCACCTTGAGTATGGACTCCATCTCGCGGGTCTGCACCACGGGAATGGTGCTGGTGACGCCGGTGCAGCCGGCCGGCGGCGGGTTGCCGCACACCGCCAGTTGCGACAGCGCGGGATTGGGGTCGGCGACCTGGCTCACCACCCGCGTCACCGACGGCTTGACGTTGAGTATCACGGTATCGTCGTCGCTGATCTGCGGCGTGACGTTCATGACGATGCCGGTGGGAATGACGTTGGGCGTGGTGGTGAACGTGGTCACCGCCACGCCCGTGGACCCCTGGGTGGTGTTGGCGGTGATGGTGAAATAGACGTTGTTGTTGACCACCTTCAGCAGCGCGGTCTGGTTGTTGAGCACGGACATCTTGGGGCTGGACAGCACTTTCACGTCGCCGAAGGAATCCAGCAGCGTGATGGTGGCCGAGATGGAGCCCAAGCGGTTGGCGGGGTCGAGCAGGCCGATGGTGAGCGCCTGGCTGTTCACGCCGGCCTGGGTGGCGGTGCCTGCGGGCGCCTGCGTGAGGCTGAGGCCCGCGGGGCCGCGGCGCAGGATGGACCACTGGATGCCCTGCTGGTACTGGTTGTTGAGCGTCACTTCGACGATGGTGGCCTCGATCAGCACCTGGCGCTTGGCATTGGCCAGCACGCGGTCCAGGAACTCCTGCACCTTCTCGTGCTGGCGGCCGTTGGCGCGCACGCTGATGACGCCTGTTTCGCGGTTGGCGATCACCGACGCCGCTTCACGGAAGGTCGGTGCCGGAGCTGCGACCGCGGCCGGCGTGGTGGGCGTGGCAGAGGCGGCCCCCTGCGCCACGTTCACCTGCACATTGGAAGGCGTCGCCGCGGCGTTGGCCGCGTTCGCCCCTGCGGCCGGGAATATCTTGTCGGTCTCGTGCAGCAAGTCCTGGATGTTGTCGACCAGCGTGTCCCAGAAGCGGTTGTTGGAGGTGCTGCGCACGGTGGTGGTGGAGGCGTTCGACGTTCCGCCCGACCCGCCGCCGGCCGCTCCGCCGCCGGCGGTGCCCACCTGGCTGGACACGCCCACGGTGCCGGTGGTGATGCGCTCCATGTTCACATAGTCGATCTTGTAGACGCGCAGGTAGGGCGAGTCCGGCATCACCGTGAGGTTGGGGCCGTCCAGTTCCCAGCGCATGTCCGCCTGCCTGGCGATGCGGCTGAGCAATTGCTGCAGGGTCTGGTCGATGGCGTTCAGCGTCACCGTGCCCGTGATGTTGGAATTGATGTCCACGTTCAGCTTGGCGTCGCGCGCCAGGGCGAATAGCAGTTCCCGCACGGGCACGTTGTTGACCACCACGCTGTAGGTCTCGGGCTTCTGCGCGGGGCGCGGCTTGGGCAGGATGGCGGGTACTTGCACCGGCGCGGGGATGGCGTTCGACGCTGGCGGCGGCTCGGTGTTCAGGTGGGCCGGCGAGGCCTTCATCGGCGGCTGTGCGCAGCCTGCAACCATGGCAAGCAGCGCCAATGTAGCGAGACGAGCGGCGGCTACCAAACCCGGCATGAGACGGTCGTTCCCCCCAAAAGTTACGAAACTAGTATAGCAGGATTCGCTAAGAACATGATTTATTAAGATTTAGAATGTTTCCAGGCTAGCGAATCCGCCTTCCTCCACGCGCCGAGTGACGTTGCCACCCGTGGCCGGCTACTGGCGGTTCTGGCTGCGCATGCGCGCCAGGGATCGGACATAGGGCGCCTGAGCCGCCAGGACACCGGGTAATTCCTTGATTGCAGGTGCTATTTTTTGCCTGTCTGGGAAATAACCATAAGTGGCGCGGTAATACTGGCCGCCATTGATCTTGACACTATAGAGATGCAGTTCCTCCAAGGGAACCTGATTCGAGGCGCGAGTGAGAAATCGTTCCATGTTTGCGATGTCTTCCGCCTTGACGGTTAGCAACTGAATGCTGTAACCGTCTTCCGGCCCCGATTTCAACCAGGCTTGGGTGGCCTCGAACACCCGCCGCGATACTTTGCCGGCCGGTGGTTGTGGACCGGCGGCCTGCTGGGTTTCGGCGGCATTGGCGGCGCCCGTGACATTGGCGGGATCGGGAGCGATTGCCGGCTGTGCCGCGGGCACGCTGTTGGCCGCGGACCCAATCTGCGCCGGCGCCGCCGTGGGCGACGCAGTGGGCGACGCAGTTGGCAATGCTGTGGACAACGGCGCGGGCAAGCTCGACGAGGCCGCAGCAGGTGCCGGTGCGGCCGCTGCCGCGGCGGTCGCTGCTGCGCGAACAACAGGGGGTGAGGGCGGCTGCATCAGGTGCTCGCCGGCTGCACCCAGCGCAAGGCCGAGCACCACCAGCGCCGCGGCCAGCCACCACTTGCGCGACACGCGAGGCTGATGGAAGTCCGAATCGCGAATGGCGGCGCGCGCCTCCTTTTCAGTCACGGCGTGCGTGCCTCCGGCGAAGGCGGCCAGCAGCGACTTGTCCGCGAGGATGTTCACGCGCCGCGTCAGCCCTTGCGCCGCCGCGGCGATGCGGCGCACGGCGCGCGGCGTGAACACCTTGGGGCCGCGGTAACCGGCCGCGCGCATGCGGAAGTCGATGTAGCTTTCCACGTCCCCGGTGACGAAGGGTTCCAGCCGAAAGCTGTGGGTGATGCGCTCCTTCAACTGCCGCATGTCCATGCCGCCCAGCAGCTCGTTCAGCTCGGGCTGGCCGAACAGCACGATCTGCAGCAGCTTGTGGCGGTCCGTTTCCAGGTTGGACAGCAGGCGCACCTCCTCCAGCGTGTCCTTGGGCATGGCGTGCGCTTCGTCGATGAGCACCACCACGCGGCGGCCCGCCGCGTAGCGCGCGATCAACTGCTCCTGCAGGTCGCGCAGCAGGCGGCTGCTGCGGTCGGAGGCGAGCTGCAGGTGCAATTCGTCGGCGATGGAATGCAGGATTTCATCGCGCGACAGCGACGGGTTGGCGAGGTACACCGTTTCCACGCTGTCGGGCAGGCGCTCCATGAGCACGCGGCACAGCATGGTCTTGCCGCTGCCCACCTCGCCCGTCACCTTGACGATGCCCTCGTCGTGGGTGATGGCGTAGACCAGCGCCTCCAGGGTAGGGCCGCGGTTGGCGCCGTCGAAGAAGAACTCGGTGTGCGGCGTGATCCGGAACGGCGGCTCGTTCAGGCCGAAATGGCCGAGATACATGGTCATCCCCCGCCCCCGGTAACGCTCATCGTTATTGCTGCTTCTGCAGGGATTCCATCCTCGAGTACAGGGTGGTGCGGTTGATGCCCAGCACCTTGGCGGCCTGGCTGACGTTGCCGCGGGTGATTTTCATGGCCGCTTCGATGTAGCCCTGTTCCCAGGTCTTGAGCATGTCGTCGAGGTTGAAATTGCGTTGCTGCTCGAGGTGGCGGCGCGCCTGCTCCACCAGGGTCTCCTGGTCGGCGGGCAGCCCCAGGCCGGAGGTGGCCGTCCCCGCCCCCGGACCATCGCGCGATTCCAGGTCGAACTCGGGCTCCAGCTCGGCCGCCGAGAGCTTCTGGCCGGCGTGCTTGGTGGTGAGGCGAATGGCGATGTTGCGCAGTTCGCGCACGTTGCCCGGGAAGCGGTAGCCGCGCCAGGCCTTCATGCCCGACTCGTCCAGGGTGAAGGGCGTCACCCGCGCCTGCGCGGCATAGAATTTGGCGAAGTGGTCGAGCAGCGCGAGGCGGTCGTCCTCCATGTCGCGCAGCGCTGGCACGCTGATGGTGAACACCGACAGGCGATGGTACAGGTCGGCGCGGAACGTTCCCTTGCGGATCTCGGCGCGCAGGTCGCGGTTGGTGGCCGCCACCACGCGCGCGCGCGAAAAGCGCTGCTGGGTCTCGCCCACGCGCTGGAACTCGCCGTTCTCCAGCACCCGCAGCAGCTTGGCCTGCAGCTCGAGCGGCAGCTCGCCGATCTCGTCCAGGAACAGCGTGCCGTCCCCGGCGTCCTCGAAATAGCCCGACTTGTTCTGGGTGGCGCCGGTGAACGCCCCCTTCACATAGCCGAACAGCGTGGGTTCCACCAGGGTGGGCGCGATGGCGGCGCAGTTGAGCGCGAACCACGGCTTCGTTTTCCGCCACGACAGCCGGTGCAGCAGGTTCGACACCACGTCCTTGCCGGTGCCGGACTCGCCCTCAACCAGCGCCGGGAAAGGCGAGTCGGCGTACTGGTTGATCTGGCTCTTCAGCTTCTGCACCGCCGGACTGGCGCCGATCAGCAGCTCGTCGGTGTGGTCCTTGTCCTGTGATATTTCGGCGCTGCGGAACTGCAGCGCCGCCCACAGCAGCTTCTTGAGCTGGTCGGGGTCGCAGGGCTTGGCCACGAACTCGGCCGCGCCGAGGGTGCGCGCGTGGCGCGCGTTGGCCGCCTCGTTCTGCCCCGACAGCACCACGATTTTCATGGCCGGCGAATGCGCCAGCAGATCCTGGATGAGGCTGAAGCCCTCGTCGGGCCGGTGCGGCGACGGCGGCAGGCCCAAGTCCACCAGCGCCAGTTGCGGCGGCTCGTCGAGCTGGCGCATGAGGCTGACGGCGTGCGAGCGCGAGTCGCTGGTGAGTACGTCGAAGTCCTTGCCGAGGGCGTAGGACAGGGTATCCGAGATCAGAGTGTCGTCATCGACTATGAGCAGGCTTGGTTTTTCAGCCATCGGTCCCCTCGATGCTCCTCAAGAAAGCGTCCTCCAGCGTGGCCGCGCCGTGTCGTTGCCGGAACGACTCGGGCGTGCCGGCGTAAAGCAGGCGGCCAGCGTGCAGCACCAGCATATGGTCGCAGATTTCGCTGATGTCCGCGAGCGAATGCGAGGTCAGGAGCAGCGTAGTGTCGCCCGCTGCGCGCAGCGCTTCGAGCTGGCGCTTGACGCGGATGCGCGCCAGCGGGTCCAGCCCGCTCATAGGCTCGTCCAGCACCACCAGCCTGCGCCGCGCCAGCAGGCAGGCGGCCAGGCCGAGCTTTTGCATCATGCCCTTGGAGTAGGAGCGCACCGGCCGGTCCAGCGCCGCAGGATCGAGCTCCAGGTCCCCCAGCATTCCCGCCACCTCGGTCTGCGAATGCTCGCGGCCGTTGAGCGCGGCCATGAACCTCAGGAACTCGCGGCCGGTGAGGAAGAACGGCGGCGCGAAGCGCTCGGGCAGGTAGGCGAGGTCGGCGCGCGCGCCTGGCGCGCTGTGGGCGCGCCCGAACAGCTCGACGCCCCCCGACTGGAAATCGCAGAAATCGAGGATGCACTTGAGCAGCGTGGTCTTGCCGGCGCCGTTCACGCCGACCAGTCCGGCGAAGCTGCCCGCCGGCAGGTCGAAGCTGACGCGGTCGAGCGCGGACATCCTGCCATAAGACTTGCTCAGTTCCGCGCAGCGCAGCACCGGTGTGGACCGATCGTTCATCGCCCCTCGTTCTTCGCCCCTTTGTCCGCCTTGTTGTCGCCCGCTTTTGCTCTGTCCGCGGCGAGAATCCACCGCCGCGATGGTAGCGCGGATGGTGACGCCGATGGTAGCTCATCGGACCCGCGCGCGAGAGGGCTGCGCATGATCTGGGCTACAATCCACCTTTTGTTCCGAGCGGCCATAGGGCATGCAGTCAAGCGGAAAAAGCGGCGGAAGCGGCGGCCAAAGCGGCGCTCCCGACGACATGGTGGAGGTGGACAAGGTTGGCTTCGGCTACGATCGCCGGCGGCTGGTGCTGCGCGACATCAACATCGCCATTCCGCGCGGGCAGATGGTGGCCATCATGGGCCTGTCGGGCTGCGGCAAGACCACGCTGCTGCGCCTCATCGCCGGGTGGCTGCGCCCCGTCACGGGTGATATCCGCGTGGCCGGAAAACCCATCAGCCGGCTCGGCCGCAAGGGGCTGTTCGCGCTGCGCCGCCGCGTGGGCATGCTGTTCCAGTTCGGCGCGCTGTTCACCGACATGACGGTATTCGACAACGTCGCCTTCCAGTTGCGCGAGCACACCGACCTTCCCGAGCGGGTCATCGCCGACCTCACGCTAATGAAGCTGCACGCCGTCGGGCTGCGCGGCGCGGCCAACCTCATGCCTTCCGAGTTGTCCGGCGGCATGGCGCGGCGCGTGGCGCTGGCGCGTTCCGTCGCCCTCGATCCCATGCTCATGCTGTACGACGAGCCCTTCGCCGGGCTCGATCCGCTGTCGCTGGGGGTGATCGGCCAACTGATGCGCCGGCTCAACGATGCGCTGGGCGCGACTTCCATCGTGGTCACCCACGAC
>Ga0068858_100004301_pt1 | contig 13999 bp, 13 predicted proteins | sample KBSSwiS12_FD_66589 | JGI IMG/M metagenome (GOLD analysis project Ga0068858, IMG submission 66589) | Switchgrass rhizosphere microbial communities from Kellogg Biological Station, Michigan, USA - KBS Switchgrass S1-2 | ecosystem: Host-associated > Plants > Roots > Rhizosphere > Soil ... | reverse complement strand
GCGGCGTCGAGGGCGAGCGTCGCGGGGGTGGCTGCCTCGGCGTCGGCGCGGGTCATGGGGCGCATCTTATACTTCCGCCCTATGGCCCTCATCCTGGATCTTCCCGCCGGCCTCAAGGGTTCGGTGGAGCTCGTCGTCGGCGAGCAGCACACGGCGCCGCGCATCGGCAGCGGCCGCATCCGCGTGCTCGCCACGCCCGTCATGATCAACCTCATCGAGGCGGCGGCGCTCGCGGCGGTGGAGCAGTCGCTGCCGGAGAACCACCAGAGCCTCGGCACGCACCTGGACGTGACCCACATCGCGGCCACGCCGGTGGGCATGAAGGTGCGGGCGACCGCCGAGGTCGTGCGCGTCGAGGGTCGCACCATCCACTTCAAGGTGCGCGCGGAGGACGAGCGCGAGCTCATCGGCGAGGGCATCCACGAGCGCGTGGTCGTGAACGTGGAGCGCTTCGACGAGCGCGTGAACCGGAAGGTGCGCGGCGAGTAGCTACTCGAGGAGCCGCAGGCCCTGATACAGGATCGGGTCGCCGGCGCCTGCCTGCGGCTGCGACAAATCCACGACGATCGAGGGAACGAGGCGCTCGCGCGCCGTGCCGTCGGGCAGCAGCGCGCGCTGCGCCGGGAATCGCACGGTGAGGCCTGTGCGCGGCGCCTTGAGCTCGCGCGGCTCGCCGCGTAGTCCCGCCATCGACGTTCCCACGAGGCGCGCCTTCGCGACGGCCGAGAGCCCCGCTGCGAGCGCCTCGCCCTCGCCGGCGGTCCAGCGATCCACCAGCACGATCAACGGCGCGGTGTAGGGCGTGCCACGGGGTGCGACGCGATCGGGGGTTCGCGTCCGGTCGTGCCCCTCGCGCAGTTGCCACGCCGACTCCGCCGTGACGAACCGTCCGAGGATCGCCTGCGTCGTCGCGCGCGCCCCGCCGTTGCCGGTCACCTCGCGCAGGTCGAGGATGAGCCCGCGCGTGCCGGCGAGCTGGTCGAGGGCGGCGTCGAACTCCGGTGCCAGTCGCGCGTCGTCGAGCGCGGCCTTCACCCGCAGGTAACCGGCGTCGCGGGCGTCGCCTACGCGCCGCGCGAGCACGGCCGACGCGGTCGCCGGAGTCGTCGCTCGCCGCTCCACCACCCCGATGCGGCGCTGCTCCGATGCGATCCTCACGCGCAACTCGCCCGAGCGCGGACCCGTGAGGATCCGGCGCAGCGCCCAATCGCGCGACGCGGGCCCCGCATCGGTGCCCTGCAGCTTGTCGGCGACCGCCCGCTCGACCCGGGTTCCGTCGACGGCGACGATCGTGTCCCCGGGCTTCAGGCCCGCGACGTCGGCATCGCCGAAGATGCGCACCGCCTCGATCACCGCGGCCCCGTCGCGCCAGCGCGCCCAGATGTCGGCATCGACGGGCACACGGCGCGGCGCGCCGGTCCATCGATCGACGACGAACACGGCGTCGTCATGAAGCGTCGAGAGCAGGCCGTCGAGCGCCGCGGCGAGCTCGTCGCGCGAGGCCGCCTTCGCCGCGCGCGGGCGCCACGTTTCGCGTGCGCGCTTCCAGGCGCTGTGCGGGCCTTCCATGTACGCGTAGTCGCGATCGATCGCCTTCCATACCGCGTCGAAGTCGGCGAGCGCGTCCTGGCGGGCGAGGGGAGTGTCGGCGGCGAACGCGACGGCGGTTAAGAAGCCGAACGCGACCGCCGCCAGCCGCGCCGCGATCATGCGGGCGGCTGCGAGACCCGCCGGTCGATCTCGGCCAGCCGGTACTCCAGCACGTCGTCGGTCACGAAGCCCGAGGTCACGAGATAGAGCTGCGGGCCGTACGAGATGCCGAGCGTGGGAAAGCCGCTCACTCCCAGCGATTGCGCCGTCGCGAAGTCCTGCTTCGTCTGCTCGCGGGCCTCCGCGGACTCGAAGCGCGAGAGGAATTCCGTGCGGTCGTAGCCGCAATCGGCCGCGATGTCGGCGAGCACCTCCGGCAGCGTCACGTTGCGCGCATCGCGGTAGAACGCCGCCTGGATCGCCTTCATGAGCGCAAGCGCGCGCGCGGCGTCGAGGGCGCGGCCGGCCACGACCGCGCGGCACGCGGGCTCCGTGTCGTAGACGAAGCCTTCCTGGTCGAGCGCCCCGGGATCGAACGGCAGCCCGCTCGCGCGCGCCACGTGGTCCCAGTGCTCGCGGATCATCTTCTTGAAGGCGTCGCTTGGCCGTTCGCGGTTGAAGGGCCTCAAGCCGCCCATCACCAGGTCGACGCGTGCGCCCTCGTGGCGTGCCGTGAGCTTCGCGAGCTCCGGGCCGAAGCCGTAGCACCACGAGCAGAGGGGATCGGCGAAGTAGATGAGGTGAAGCATACGGAAAGAATAACCGGGGACAGACCCCTTTTCCCGCCAGCAAGAACAAGGACGGTCGCGCCGGCGGGAAAAGAGGTCCGTCCCCTACGCGGCGATCGACCTGCCGAGGTTGAGCGCGACGACGCGGTTGCGGCCGCGTTCCTTGGCGAGCTGCAGGGCGTTGTCCGCGCGCTCCAGGAGCTCGTCGATGCTCTCCGGGCCCTCGTCGAGGCGCGCGGCGACGCCGAGGCTCACGGTGATCGGGAAGCTCTGCCCGCCCGCCTCGATGGACGCGGCCGCGACGGCGCGGCGGATGCGGCCCGCGACGACGACGGCGCCCGGACCCGGCACTTCGGGCAGCAGCACGACGAATTCCTCGCCGCCGTAGCGCACCACCATGTCTTCCTTGCGAAGCGCGGAGCGCACGACGTCGGCGAACTTCGCCAGCACCTCGTCGCCCACCTTGTGGCCGTGCTTGTCGTTCACCGCGCGGAAGTGGTCGATGTCGAGCATCACGATGGACAGCGGCTGGCCGCCGCGGCGTGCGCGCGCCATCTCGCGCTCGGCGATCTCGTGGAAGGTGCGGCGGTTGTAGGCGCCGGTGAGCGGGTCGATGGTGGCGAGGCGCTGCGCCTCGCTCTCGGCGCGCTCCTTCTGCAGCAGGAGGAACGCGATGGTCGAGGCGATCGCCGCGGCGAACACGGTGAGCGCGCCCACCGCGGCGAAGCCCGAGGGGCGCAGCAGCATCGAGAGCGGATCGGCCACGAACACGGCCCCGATCGCCTTCATCGCCAGCACGGCGGCGGCGACGGCGAAGCTCGTGATCACCATGCCGCGCGCGCGGGATCCGGCGGGCGGCTGGAGCTGGAACGCGATGATCGTCACGCCCGCGAGCAGGATGCCGAGCACCAGCCCGCCGAAGAGGATGGCGATCCCGGCGTCGTTGGCGATGAGCTGCATGGGCACGGCGACACCGGCGATCACCGCCGAGTGGACCCAGGTCGGAAGCTGGCGGCGCGCGTAGCTCACGAGGGCCGCGGCCTGGAGGGTGATGGAGAGGGCGACGAGGCCCGAACCGACGGCGAGCGCACCACCCTGGGGATCGGTGCTGCCGGCCAGGATCGCGAAGGCCAGCGCCCGCACCAGCAGCGAGCCCGACCACTGCATGAGGCCATCCTTGCGGCGGCTGGCGCCCGTCCAGAGCGTCACGGCGAGGACCACGTCCGCCGCGGCAGTCATCAGGAGGAGGGTTCTCAGGTCGATCATGCGATCCAGATTATGCATGCCCCGCGGCCGGAACAATGACGCAGTTCACAGCCGCCGGGGGAACTGTGAGCTACTTCACTGCAGCCGGGGCCTTTCCTACCGCTGCAATCCAGTCGTCGATGCGGCTTTCCAGCACCGTGAGCGGGAGCGCGCCATCGTCCAGGACGGCGTTGTGGAAGCGGCGGATGTCGAAGCGATCGCCCAGCGCCGCGCGCGCCTTGTCGCGAAGCTGCCTGATCTTGAGCTCGCCCACCTTGTAGCCCAGCGCCTGGCCCGCCCACGAGATGTAGCGATCCACCTCGGCGGTGGCGAAGTCCGGGTGCACGCCGGCGTTCTCGGCGAGGTATTTGATCGACTGGTCGCGCTTCCAGCCCTTCGAGTGCAGGCCGGTGTCGATCACCAGGCGGCACGCGCGCAGCATCTCGGCGGACAGTCGCCCGAAATGCGAATACGGGTCGGTGTAGAAGCCCATGTCGAAGCCGAGGCTCTCGGCGTAGAGCGCCCAGCCCTCGCCGTACGCCACGAACCAGGTGGAGCGGCGGAACTTGGGCAGGTTGGCGAGCTCCATCGCGCGCGCCGTCTGCAGGTGGTGGCCCGGCACCGCCTCGTGGAGCAGCGTGGCCTCCATCTCGTGCGAGGGCCGCGCCTTGAGGTTGTTGGTGTTCGCCTCGAAGAAGCCCGCACGGCTGCCGTCGAGCGCGGGCTGCGAGTAGTGGTCGGCGTTGTCGCCCTCGTAGGGCTGCATCGCGCGAACGCCGTAGGGCGTGCGCGGCAGCTCCGCGAAGAGCTTCGGCAGCTCCGCGTCCGCGCGCTTCGCGATGTCGCGGTACGCGCGCAGCCGGTCGGCGCCGGTCTTGAAGAAGAATTGCGGGTCGGTGTTGATGAACTTCACGAAGTCGGCGAACGTGCCCTTGAACTTCGTCGACGCGATCACCCGGTCCATCTCGGCGCGGATGCGCGCGACCTCCTTGAGGCCGATCTCGTGGATCTCGGCCGCCGTGAGGTTGGTGGTCGTCATGCGGCGCACGCGGTACTCGTAGTACGCGGGCCCGGCGGGAAGGTCGGACGCGGCGAGCGACTTTGCCCCCTTCGGCACGTACTCCTCCGCGAGGTACTTCTGGAACTTCGCGAACGCGGGATTCACCTGCTCGCCGAGGACTTTCCTGCCGGCGGCGGAGAGGCGCGCGCGATCGGCCTCGCTCACCTCCGCGGGGAAGCGCTCGAAGGGTTTCCACAGCGGCGTTTCCATCGCGGCACCCGAGAACACCTTGTACATGGCGACGACGCGCGTCATCGCCTCGCGCGGCGGCACCCAGCCCGAGCGCACGCCGGCCTTCAGGATCTCGGTGGTCTGGTCGAGGCGCGACGGCACCTGCGAGAGCCGCCTGATGTAGTTCTCGTAGTCGCGCGCGTCGCGGAAGCGCGTCGCCTGCGAGAGCTGCGTGAGGAAGCTGTGCGGGCCGTGCATCGACGAGACTTTCATCCAGCCGTCGCCGGAAGTCGCTCCGAATGGGAGGTCGCCGTAGAGCGCGTTCTCCGCGTCGTCCATGCGCAGGTCGTACAGCATCATGTCGCGCGAGATGCGGTCCTGCGTGGAGAGCTTCGAGGCATCGAAGCGCTCGAGCTCGACGATCGTGGCCTTCACGTGCGCCTTGCGGCGCGCGATGGCGGCGAACGAGAGGTCGGTCACCTTGTCGTCGTAGCCGTCGACGCCGAGCACCGTGGCCTCCTCGGGATGCTCCTGGAGGTCGTACTGGAACTCGCGCTCGAAGAGCGCGGCGAGGTCGGCGTCCGGGGCGGGCTCCACGGCGAGGGCGCACGTGGCGGCGCCGAGCAGGAGCCCGGCGAAAATCGTTCTCATATGGCTACTCCACCTTGCCGATGCGCTTCACCACGGTGGCGAGCTTGGCGGCGTCGTTGTCCCAGAAAGTGCGGAACTGCGGCTGGTCGAGGTATTGCACCGGCGTCTCGACCTTGGCGAGCGCGCCCTTGAAGCCCGCGTCGTCGACGGCGAACTTCGCCGCCTCGCGCAGCTTCGCGATCACGGGCTCGGGCGTTCCGGCGGGCACGAAGAGCCCCGTCCACTGCGAGAACTGCGCGTCGTAGCCCAGCTCCTTCAGGGTCGGCACGTCGGGCAGCGCCGGGTGGCGCGACTCGCCCCACGTCGCGAGCACGCGGATCTTGCCGGCCTTGACGTGGCCCATCACGGTGGACGGTCCCGTCGAGAGCGCCTCGACCTGGCCTCCCAGCAGCGCCACGACCGCCGGGCCCGCGCCGGTGAACGGCACGTGCAGCATCTTCACGTTCGCGGCACCGGACAGCATCTCCATCGGCACGTGCATCGTGCCGTAGTTGCCCGACGAGCCGTACGGGATCGTGCCGGGCGATTTCTTCGCCGCCTCGACGAGATCGGAGACGCTCTTGTACGGGCTGTCGGCGCGCACCGCCAGCACCGTGGGATCCGCGGTGAAGCGTGCGATGGGTACCAGCTGCGAGAGCTGGAACATCGGGTCGCGGCCCAGCACCTTGTCGGCCTCGGGGATGATCGAGATCGACGAGAGCGCGAGGAGCACCGTGTAGCCGTCGGGCTTCGCGCGCGACACGTACTGCATGCCGACTCCGCCACCCGCACCCGACTTGTTCTCGACCACGACCGCCTGCTTGAGGAACCGGCCCATGGCCTCGGCGACCGGGCGCGCGGTGATGTCGGCGACGCCGCCCGGAGGGAACGGCACGACCATCGTGACCGGGTGGCTCGGATAGTCCTGTGCGCCGGCACCGAGCGCGATCGTGGCGAGTAGCGCTGCGAACAGTACGCGCATCGGCTAGCCGCCCTTCTTCTCGTTGCACGCCACGCCGCTGGGGCCCGAGACGTCACGATCCTGCGTGCGCACGCGCACCACGTACGGCAGGGCGCTCCCCTTCTTCGGATTGTCGGTGATGCGCACGGAGCCGCCGCCGGTGACCTTCACCAGGTAGCCGCCGCGGTCGTTGATGCCGCAGGCGTACTGGGGCGTGCCGAGGATCGTCACCGCGAGGTCCACGTTGGCGGTGATCTTGCCCTCCGGGTTGCAGTCCGTATCCTTCGGCGTGCAGCAGTACTTGTCGCCGGGCTTGAGGACCAGGTCCATCGCCGCGCCCCGGGTGTTGTCGCGCTCGATGCGGACGTCGCGGCCCTTCAATTCGTTGTTGATGCAGTAGGCGCTCGCGGGAAGTGCCGCGATGCAGGCGATGACGGCGAGGCTGCGGGCGATCATGTCTTTCCTCCGAAGAAACGGCCCTGCACGTACGCGCCCAGGACGAGTCCCGCGAGCGCCACGGCCAGCGGCCAGTTGGCGGTACCGAGTCCGGCGATGGCGGGGCCGGGGCAGACCCCCGACAATCCCCAGCCGACGCCGAAGAGCGCGGCGCCCCCGAGGGTGCGCGCGCTCATTTCCGACGGGTGCTGCTGGAATTCTCCTCCAGTCCAGGGCCGCGCGAAAAGCCGCGGCACGAACCGGTAGGCGAAGAATGTAACCACGACCGCCCCGCCCAGCACCAGAAGCAGGCCCAGGTCGCGCCACAACAGGAAATCGAGGACCACCTCGGGCCGCACCATGGTCGAGAGCGCGAGGCCGAAGCCGAAGAGGGCGCCGGCGCCGAGGACGCAAGCGAGCGCGGCGGGCTTCACGCGAAAGCCTTCACGATGCGCGCGGTGGCCATCGCGGTGGCGAGGAAGACCAGCACCGCGAGGATCGAGGGCGGCTGCAGCGACGCCATGCCGCAGATGCCGTGGCCCGCGGTGCAGCCGTTGGACATCCGCGCGCCGAACCCCGCGACGAATCCGCCGACGGCGAGCTGCCACATCGGCACGCCGGTATGCTGCGGCGAACCCAGCCAGAGCAACCACGCGGCGGCGCCGAGGATCAATCCCGCGGCGTAGACCAGGCGCCAGCTGCGGCTGGCGAGGAAGCGCGGCGCGTTGAAGTAGGGCGCCCTGGAGAAGAACGACCACACCGTGGTGAACACGGTGCTCATGCCGCCGACGAGCCCGGTGGCCGCGAAGAGCAGGCTCATGCCGAGCCCCAGCAGCACGCCGCCGGCGAGGTAGTGCGCCCAGCCGTGGGGGAAGAGCTCAGCCAGAATTCTTGACCCGGTACATCGCCTCGTCCGCGGACTCGAGCAGCGCGGCGGGATCGCGCGCGTGGTCCGGGTAGAGGCTCACGCCGACGCTCGCGCCTACCTTCACCTCGGCGCCGCGATATTCGAACGGCGACTTGAAGCCCGAGCGGATGCGCTCGCCGATGATGCCGGGGGTGTCGGGGCGGACGTCGCTTTCCAGCAGTACCACGAACTCGTCGCCGCCCAGCCGCGCGACGGTGTCCACCTCCCGCACGCAGGCGCGGATGCGTGCCGCGGCCTGCCGCAGCACCTCGTCGCCGGCCGCGTGGCCCAGCGTGTCGTTCACCTTCTTGAAGCGGTCGAGGTCGATGAACAGCAGCGCCAGCCGATCGCCGCTGCGGTTCACGCGCAGGATGGCGTGCTCGAGGCGCGCGGCGAGCGAGTTGCGGTTCGGCAACCCCGTGAGCGCGTCGTGCACCGCGGCCTGCTGCAGCTGCTCCTCGGCGTCGACGCGCGCGGTCACGTCCTGCGCGAGCGCGAGGATCGAGGCGAGCTTGCCGCCCTCGTCGAGGAACACGGAGCTCCACCACTCGCACCAGATGGCGCGGCCGTCCTTGGTCTGGTTGCGCACCAGCATGCGGTTGCGCCGCACGTGGCCGCTCGCGAGCTCCTGCGTGAGGCTGCGCACCATGTCGAGCGAATCGGCGTGGACGAACGAGAAGTCGGTCGGCAACCGGCCCCTGACCTCCTCGAAGCGCCAGCCGAAGATGTCCTCGGCCTGGGGCGACCAGCGCTTGATGCGCAGCGCCGAGTCGAACTCCACCACCGCGAGCGGCGTGTTCTCCATGTGGCTCGCGATCTCCTCCAGCGCCCGGCCGAGCGCGTCGTGGGTGCGCTTGAGCTCGCTCACCTCGAGCGACGTGGAGAAGAAGCCCACGACCCGGCCGGTCGCGTCGCGGTGGGGAGAAAGGCTTACCGAAATCCAGATGCCTCGGCCGTCCACGTGGCGCGCGGCGCGCTCGTACTGCACCGCCTCGCCGGCGAGCGCCCGGCGCAGCCACGGCTCGAACAGCGCGTAGCCCTCGTCGCCGTGGAGCTCGCGCAAGGTCTTGCCGCGAAGGGTCTCGGGCGTGAGGCCGAACCACTCCGCGAGCGCAGACGTGGCGAACATCACGCGCTCTTCGGCGTCGATGTAGGCGAGGAGGCCGCGGCTATCGCGCGCGAGCGCATCCAGGAAGTGCTGCGAGCTCGCGAAGGTGCCGGGCCAGGCGGTGTGCTTGGCGGCCATGAAGCCCCGGATTATGGACCAAGTCCGGACCTAAGTCCGGTCGGCCGGTCGGAAATCGAGCTCGTCCACCAAAGGGCGGGCGGGGAAGTGGAAGCGCACCGGCCCGTCGGGCTCGGCGTGGAGGAATTGCCGCACGAAGGGGTCGGTCGACTCCAGCATCTGGGCCGTGGGGCCGTGGCCCACGATGACCCCCTCGCCGAGGATATAGAGGTAGTCGGCGAGGCGGATCGCCTCGTGGACGTCGTAGGTGACGACGACCGACGTGGCGCCGAGCGCATCGTTCAGCACCCGGATGAGGTTGCAGATCACGTTGAGGGTGATCGGGTCGAGGCCCGCGAACGGCTCGTCGTAGATGATGAGCGGCGGGTCGAGCGCGATGGCGCGGGCGAGCGCTACCCGGCGCGACATGCCGCCCGAGAGCTCGGCGGGCAGCAGGCCGTGCGCGCCGCGCAATCCCACCGCGTGCAGCTTCATGAGGACCAGGTCCCGGACCACGTCCTCCGGCAGCCGCGTGTGCTCGCGGATCGGGAAGGCCACGTTGTCGAACACCGTGAGGTCGCTGAAGAGGCCGCCCTTCTGGAACATGACGCCCATCTGACGGCGCATGCGGTAGAGGCCCTCGGCGTCGAGCGAATGGACGTCGCTGCCGCAGACGCGGATCGTGCCGCGCTGCGGCTTGAGCAGCCCGCCCATCAATTGCAACAGGGTGGTCTTGCCCGAGCCGCTGGTGCCGAGGATCGCCACCACCTGGCCCCTGAGGATGTCGAGGTCGATGCGGCGCAGCAGCGCCCGCCGGCCGTAGGAGAAGGCGAGGTCGCGGATCTCGACGAGGTTCTCTGGCATCTTCATCGCCTGCATTATCGCATCCGCCATTCCCGCCGACGTGTCGCGCGAGTAGACTTCGGCTTTCGAAAATAAGACCAGGGAGGCGTCAATGAACATCGTCGAGCGGGCCAAGAACATCATGCTCACGCCCAAGACCGAGTGGGATGCCATCGCGGCCGATCCCACGCCGACGCAAGGGCTCATCACCGGCTACGTGCTGCCGCTCGCGGCCATCGCCGCGCTCGCCGGCTTCGTGAGCGCCGTCGTCATCGGAACCACCGTTCCGATCCTCGGCACCTACCGCACGCCCATCGTCTGGGGCGTGGCGCTGCTCATCTACCAGCTCGTGATGTCCGTGGTGCTGGTGTACGTGATGGGATTCATCATCGACGCGCTGGCGTCCACCTTCGGCGGGCAGAAGAACTTCAACCAGGCCATCAAGGTCGCGGCATACGCCTACACCGCCGGATGGATCGGGCACGTCGTCGCCATCGTGCCGTTCATCGGCTGGATCCTCGGCTTCGTGATCGGCCTCTACGGCATCTACCTCCTGTACCTGGGCCTGCCGCGCCTCATGAAGAACCCCGAGGACAAGTCCATCGGCTACACCGTCGTGGTGGTGCTGGTCGCGATCGTGGTGGGATTCGTGATCGCCGCGGTGGCGGGCGCGATCACGGGCGCGGCGGGGCTCGGCGCCGCGGCGCTGCGCAGCGCCGGCAGCCCGCGCGTCACCTACGACCGCGACAGCAACATGGGCAAGCTGAACGAGTTCGGCAAGAAGATGGAGGAGGCGGGCAAGCGCATGGAGGCCGCGCAGAAGAGCGGCGACCAGAAGGCGCAGATGGAAGCGGCGATGGGCGCGCTCGGCACGGCGCTGTCGGGCGGCAAGGGCGTCGAGCCGGTGCAGCTCGAGGCGCTCAAGCCGTTGCTGCCGGAGAAGGCCGCGGGACTGCCGCGCACCTCGCAATCCTCGGACCGCAGCGGCGTCGCGGGCCTCATGGTCGCCAAGGTGCACTCCGACTACGGTGACCAGAGCGGCAAGAGCCTCTCGCTGGAAGTGGTCGACACGGGTGGCGTGGCCGGCCTCACGGGCCTTGCGGGATGGGCGATGGTGGGTACCTCCGACAAGGAGAACGACTCCCAGATCGAGCGCACGCGCAAGGACGGCAACCGCATGGTGCACGAGCAGATCTCGAAGAAAGGCGGCACCAACGAGTACACCGTGGTGCTCGGCGACCGTTTCGTGGTCACCGGGCGCGGCACCGGCGTGGACTTCGACGGCGTGAAGGGGGCCGTGACCTCGCTCGACCTCGGCAAGATCGAGTCGCTCAAGTAACTATTCGAAATCCCCGGGGGAGCCGCCGGGCGGCTCCTTCGTGCGCGCGCGGTCGACCCGCGCGCGCGTCTCCGCCGCCTCGCTGAAGAACTCGTCCGCGGTCGCGAGCGGCACCATCCGGAACATCGGCGGGCGCAGGTCGCCCAGCGTGGCGCGCTGCCCGAGCGTCTCGCGCATCTCCGACTTCGTCACCGCCTGCATCGCGGCACCCGAAGCCACCAGCGCCATCACCACCCCCACCACCAGCTTCATGTGCCGCGGGCCGATGGCGGCGAGGTGCGCGTAGATGGTGGCGGCGAGGATCGCCCAGGCGCCGAGAGCCGCGTGGTCCGCGATCGTTCGCCACGCGAACGAGAACGACAGGGTCTCGGTGAGCAGATCCCACAGCACGATGGCGATGCACGCCGTCACCGCGATGCGCAGGTGCAGCGCGAACTGGGCCTGGCCGAAGAAGATGCGCGAGAGCACGGCCCACAGGCCCGTCCACAAGGCGAGCGCGGTTGCGAGGCTCAGCATCGGCAGCAGCACGATGTTGGCGCTCGCTTCGGCCGTCATGTTGAGCCAGTTGAGGAACAGGATCAGCAGGAAGAGCGCGAGCGTGAGCCCCACGTCCCACTTCGCATGCGCGCGCGGCGGCGTGAGCGGCTTCTCGGGCGCCACCGCATGCGCGCCGTCGTGCACGCGCAGGGTCGTGCGGCCGATGCGGATTCCCGGATGGCCGTTGAGCGACAAGCGCGGAACGCGCTGCGCACCGTGCTCGGCGTAAAGGCCGTTGAGCGTGCCGAGGTCCTCGGCCACGAGCTCGCCATCCTCGCCGCGGAAGACGCGCACGTGATGCGGCGCCACGTGCGGGTCGTCGACCACCACGTCGTTGTCGAACGCGCGGCCGATGCGCGCCTCTGCGGAATCGACGCGCTGGCGCACGCGCACGTCGCCGTCGCGTGCGAGCACCTCGATCCACATCACCGCCGCCATTCGATCGCCTCCATGAAGCGGCGGCCCAGCGCGATGGCGTTCGCGTGCGACACGCCCCGCATGTTGAGCTGCGCCAGCAGCGCCTCGCGGTCGCGGTCCTGCGTGAGCACCAGCAGCGTCGCGTCGTACAGGCCCTCGAACTCGCGGTAGGCGCGCATGCACCAGGTGGCGAGGAGCGGCGGCTTCGCCTCTCGCGAGGCCGAGACGAAATCGTCGCGGCATTCCTGCGCGGTGAGGCGCTTGCCCCCGCGCCCGTCGAAGCTCGCCACGCCCGAGCGTTGCGACAGCTCCTTCGCGAACTGGAAGGCGTTGAGGTCGATGGCGCGATAGTAGGAGTAGCTGAAGTCGATCCGGCCGGTGAGGATCCGGTCCGAGACGAAGATGCCGGTGGCGCTGGTGCAGCTGGTCTCGTTCACCGCCGTGCGCGGGCGCGGGATGCTGTCGGCATTGGTCTTCGCCCAGCAGGTCACCCAGGGGGCCGCGCTCTCGAGGCCGCGGTAGGGGCCGATGGCGGTGCTGCGGAAGCCGCCCGCCTTGAGCGCGTCGTAGAACGCCGCCTGCCACCCGTCGAGCTGGCGGCCCACCTCCTCGCGCGCCTTGTCCAGCACCAGCGGCGGTCCCTTGCGCGCGCGCTCGAGCAGCGCCGCGGCGAAGCGCGCCGGCACGAGGAAGCCCACGTTCTCGCCGTCGATGCGCTTGGCGACGTTCACGCCGACGATGCGCCCGTCCGCGGCCGTCACCGGACCGCCGCTCATGCCGGGGTTGATGGCGCCGGAGAAATGGATGCGCTCGTCGTAGCTCTTGTCGACGAGGCCGTTGTACGTGCCCTCGATGATCGTGAACCCCAGGTCGAGCGGGTTGCCCATCGCGTAGATCCGCTCGCCCTTGGGCAGGCGCGACTCGAGGGCGCGCGCGTCGAAGGTGAAGAACGGATGGTCGCCGCGCTCGATCTTCACCACCGCGAGGTCGTGGGCGACGTCGATGGCCAGCAGCTGCAGGGGGCCCGTGGTGTTGTCGGGCGCGCTGTACTCGAGCCGGTAGGTCTTCGGGTCGAGCGCGAAGCGCGACACCACGTGATAGTTGGTGACGGCGTAGCCGTCCTCGCTCACGAGGAAGCCGGAGCCGAGGCTCGACTGGCGCCCGGCCGCCTGCAGCAGCGTGCGGATCTGCACGATGCGCGGCTTCGAGTAGTCGTAGACGCGCTCCGCGGTGCTGGAGAGCGGCAGCTGCGGGGCCTTGGGAGCTTCGGGAGGCGCGGCGGGCGTTTGCGCGATCGCTGCACCCGCCGCGAGGAGGACTACGAAGAGGAGGTGGCGCACATCGGAAAGTTTACCCTGCTTATCCTGCTACGCCGCCACGGCGATGGGTGCGGCGAGCGCCTCGATCGTCCGGTGCGCTTTCGCGAGCGAGGTGTCCCGCGAAGCCTCGCCCATCGAGAGGCCCTCGGCGTACACGAACTCCACGTCCGTGATGCCGATGAACGCAAGGAAATCGCGCACGTACGTCGTCTGCGAATCGCGCGGCGTGCCGGCGTAGAGGCCGCCGCGGGTGCCGAAGACCACCGCGCGCTTGCCGAGCAGGAGTCCCACCGGGCCCTTCTCGGTGTAGCGGAACGTGGCGCCGGCGCGGGCGATGTGGTCGAAGTACGCCTTGAGCGTGGACGGCAGGCCGAAGTTGTACATCGGCAGGCCCAGCACGATCTCGTCGGCGGCCTGGAGCTCGCCGATGAGCGCGTCGGAGTAACCGGCGATGGCCTGCTGCCCGGGCGTGCGCGCCTCGGGTTTCGCGAGGAACGCGGCGAAGCGCTCGGCCGTGAGGTGCGGGACCGGCTGGCGCGCGAGATCGCGGTGGATCACCTCGGTGCCCGGGGTCGCCACGCGCACGGCGTCG
>Ga0068858_100004300_pt1 | contig 14001 bp, 13 predicted proteins | sample KBSSwiS12_FD_66589 | JGI IMG/M metagenome (GOLD analysis project Ga0068858, IMG submission 66589) | Switchgrass rhizosphere microbial communities from Kellogg Biological Station, Michigan, USA - KBS Switchgrass S1-2 | ecosystem: Host-associated > Plants > Roots > Rhizosphere > Soil ... | reverse complement strand
CGCCGCTTCGCTACAGTCGTCGTCGCCCACAGGCTCCGGGCGGCTCGTTACAACCCGCACACTCTTTCAGGCAGCGTCGATCAGTAAACCTGTCAGTGCGCTGGGCGTTTTGGTGCTCGTGCAGAAAGGGCTTCTGCAGCTCGATGAGAACGTGAACGACGCACTCAAGAGTTGGAAGATCCCTGAGAACGACTTCACGCGAAATCGACCAGTTACCGTTCGCATGTTGCTGAATCACACAGCCGGGGTCGGCCGCAGCGAATCGAACGGCTATGTCCCTTTTTCGGTGGCGGACAAGCTTCCGTCAATCCTGCAGGTTCTAAGAGGAGAACCGCCGGCTCGAAGTGGTGCGGTTAGCGTCGTATCGTTGCCCGGGAGGAGCTTTGCGTATTCAGGGGCGGGCTACGAGATATTGCAGCAGCTGTTGGTGGATGTATCCGGGGAACCGTTCGAGCAATACATGCAAACGGAGGTTCTCGATCCGATCGGTATGGCGAACAGCACGTTCGCACAGCCGTTGCCTGAGTCCTTGTTGTCTCTGGCGGCGACTGGACATTACGCGGGGGGTAAGCCGTTACCTGGGCGCTTCCGCGTTAGTCCCGAGCTGGCCGTTGCCGGCCTGTGGACAACACCTACCGACATTGCGAAGTACGTCATCAACGTTCAGCGCTCCTATGCCGGAGCGATTCAGACTCCTTTGAGCAGCAGCATGACGCGACAGATGCTGACTCCCGGAGAGGGCGGCAGAGGTTTGGGACCGGCGATGAGCGGGAGGAGTCAATCTATCCGCTTTGGTCACGATGGATTCAACGAGGGCTTTGAGTCGGCCGTCGTGGCGTATGTGCACAACGGACAGGGCGCGGTGGTAATGGCCAATTCGGGTTTTGCTTACATGTTGATCAGAGAGGTGCTCGACAGCATCAGCCACGTCTATGGCTGGCCGGAGTACGGCGCAATAGGTCAGCAGCCGCCCTCTGCCAGTATTCATCAACAGCTGGTGGTTCCGGTGTCGGCGGATGTGCTCGCATCGAGCCCCGGCCAATATGAGCTCGATAATACTGAGATCAGAATTCATCGCAGTAACGGCCGCCTCTTCCTTGAGTGGCCGGGCAACGGTTCTGCAGAGGTCTTCGCGACGCCAGGCGGTCGATTCTTCTGCCCTCAACTGATCTTTTCAGATGTAGGCAGTCCCTGGCTACAGTTCATCCAGGGCCCAAATGCGGGCACCACCAAAATCATGGCGGGCGACGACGGGAGTATCGAACTGCGCCGAGTCAATTAGGTGAGGTGCGGCGGCTCAGCCGCGCCACCCCCCGCGGCGCCACCCGCCGCATCGCCCGCCGCGCCACCCCCCTCCATGCCAGCAACCCGCCTTTCCAGCTCCTCCAGCCGCGCCCGAGTCCTTTCCAGAACCCGCATCTGCGCATCAAATTCATCCCGCGATACCAGATCGAGCTTGGAGAGGCTTGCGCGCAGCACCGCGCGGAAGTTGCTCTCCAAGTCCTGCTGCACCGCCCGCACCCCCGGAGGCACCTTCTCGAGCAACCGCCGGGCAATTTCATCAATCCGCGAACCATTCATGTGACGTACCTCTATGGTTTCATTGGCCCAAAGTCGCCGGGGGCGCCCAGCCCTGGGGGCGCTTTCGGCGGACATCTGGCTCGCCCTCCGGCAAAAAGCGTGGTTTTTGCCGGCTGCGTCTCATTTCCCTGCCCTCATTTGACGCAGGGCCTTGGGGCGCAGCTCCAAAATGGTGCACCAATAAGGTGCTTCCGCACGCAAGCCGTGGAAACTGCACTGAAATTTGCTGTGGCACGGAATCTGCACTTTGTATGCGCGCTTCACAAGCATACGTACCACTCGAGCCTGGGGGCAGCCGGTGTTTGTTGCGCGAATCACGCGATATGTCGACCAAGAGACTGAGCGGGGCGGGAGTGCGACGCACGCGCCGCGCTGCTGCGTCCTGCGGGTCGAGCTGACCGCAGGGCTGCGCGCCCTTCGGTCAGCTTCAGCAGATGTATTAAAAACCGTCCGGGAGAAAACATGCGCACCGCTTCAAAGACCTCTTTAACAACAATGGGCTTGGCGCTCGCCGCGCTTGGGCCCACGCTAGCTTGGGCCGCAGATGCGCCACCCGTACCCAACAAGGGGGACACAGCATGGATGCTCACATCCACGGCACTGGTGCTGCTGATGTCGGTACCTGCACTAGCGCTGTTCTACGGCGGCCTCGTGCGGACGAAGAACATGCTGTCCGTGCTGATGCAGGTGTTCGTCGTGTTCTCGATGATCACTGTGCTGTGGTGCGTCTACGGGTACTCGCTGGCCTTCACCGAAGGTAACGCGTTCTTCGGAAGCCTGACGACCCGCGCATTCCTCAACGGTACGTTCAATCCAGCCACGCAGGAATTCTCGCTGGCGGCGACCTTCAGCAAGGCCACGCCGATGTACGAGCTCGTCTACGTGGCGTTCCAGGCTACCTTCGCCGCGATCACCTGCTGCCTGATCCTCGGCTCCATCGTCGAGCGCATCAAGTTTTCGGCAGTGCTCGTCTTCATGGTCATCTGGTTCACCTTCAGCTATTGCCCAGTGGCTCATATGGTCTGGTTCTTTGCCGGCCCTGACGCCTACACGCCGACTGCCAATGCGGACGCGGTGACAGCGACTGCGGGCAAGATCTGGCAATGGGGTGCTCTGGACTTCGCCGGCGGCACGGTCGTGCACATCAATGCGGGCGTCGCCGGTCTCGTAGGCGCCGTAATCCTGGGCAAGCGCGTTGGTTTCGGCAAAGAGCCGATGCCACCGCACAGCCTGACGATGACCATGATCGGCGCCTCCATGCTGTGGTTCGGCTGGTTCGGGTTCAACGCAGGTTCTGCATTGGAAGCCAACGGCTCCGCTGCACTTGCCTTCATGAACACGTACCTCGCAACGGCCTGCGCAGTGTTGTCGTGGATGTTCTGCGAGTGGCTGGTCAAGGGTAAGCCGTCGATGCTCGGCGCAGCTTCGGGTGCGGTTGCTGGCCTCGTGGCGATTACTCCCGCTGCAGGCAACGTCGGCATTCCTGGTGCCTTCGCGATCGGCATCGGCGTCGGCATCGTCTGCCTGTGGGGCGTCACCGGCCTGAAGAAGCTGATCAAGGCCGACGATTCGCTTGACGTGTTCGGCGTTCACGCCCTCGGCGGAGTTTTCGGCGCTCTCATGACGGGCGTGTTCAACGCGCCTTCACTCGGCGGTCCCGGCTCGGTTCAGGACTGGGTGAAAGGCACAGTGGGTTATCCCGGCATCTGGCCCCAGCTCCTCATTCAAATCAAGGCAGTGGCCCTGGTTACGGTCTGGACGGCGGTCGTGGCTACCGTCGCGTTCCTGGCGGTGAAGGCGATCATGGGTCTGCGAGTCACGGAAGAACAAGAACGAGAGGGTCTCGACATCACGTCCCACGGCGAACGCGCCTACGACATGTAATCGGTCTCTCAGGCTGCCCGTGCTCGGGTAGTCGTTGAAGGACGCTTCCAAGCCTCGGTCTGCCTCCGGCGGGCCGAGGCTTTTTAACGAATGAGAGCCTCCGACGCTCGAAACGTGCACCACGACAATCCCGCCCCCGTGCGATGTGACGGAGTTCTAGGTCGGGGCTTTGGTGACCGGCGATACTTCCCGAGACGGGGAGGTCTCCTTATGTTGCGCACTTTAGCGATCAGCTCCTTACTATTCGTGGGCGGCATTACCGTCGCCAATGCGGACGTCTTTCGCTGGGTAGACGACCACGGTGGTGTGCACTACAGCGATCAATGGGTACCTGGATCTGAGGTCATCAAGTCCGGCCGCGGCCACCCGGTAAGCACGAGCTCCAATTCGCCACGTTCCACTTCCCCCGCACAGACAAGTGCGAGCGATCCTGCTGCGGGCCAGCGCCAGGCGGCCGAGAAGGCCGTCAAACAGGACATGGCCAAAATACGCGAGCAACAGTGCAAGGAAGCCAAGGATCGGTACGACAAGGCCATCGAGGCCCGGCGTATCTACAAGCCTTCAGAGGGTGGCAAGCCGAAGGACAAGGACGAAGACCGTCCCGCCGATCGCGAGTATCTCTCCGACGCGGATGCGGATGCCTATCGCGTCAAAGCCAGGCAGGAAATGCAGGACCTCTGCGGTAACTCGGCCAAGTAAGCTCGAGTAGTCCCCGGGGTAGGGACCCTCTATAGTTGCGCCTGAAGGCCGATCCGGCCGACGACTATGGATATCTCGAGATGCGCGTGGGCTTTGTCGGCCTTGGTGCCATGGGCATACACATGGCGCGCAACCTCCATCGCGCCGGCCTGCTGAGCGCCGTCTGGAATCGCACCAGCGAAAAAGCCAAGGCGCTTGCGTCTGAGCTGGGCTGCCAGGCACCCGAGACACTCGCAGGTCTCGCATCTAACGTCGATGCTGTGGTGACTTGCGTCTCGGCTGACGATGACGTTCTCCAGGTCGTGCGTGCACTAGCACCTGGATTGCGCAAGGGCACTCTCGTGATCGATTGCTCTACCATCGGAGCGGAGACGGCGCGAGCGGCTTGCACCCTGCTACAGCGAGATGGCGTGGAGTTTCTCGATGCTCCCGTCAGCGGCGGCGTCGAAGGCGCAGAGAAAGCAACTCTCGCCATTATGACGGGCGGAACGCCCGAGGCCTTTGCTCAGGCGCAACCCATCCTCGCGTCCCTGGGCAAGACCATCGCTCACTTCGGCCCGACCGGCAGCGGACAGGCCGCCAAGGCAACCAACCAGATCATGTGCGCCGGCATTATCGAGGCGGTTTCCGAGGCCATGGCCTTCGCACGCGCACAAGGATTGCCGCTCGACAAGATCGTGGACACGCTCGGCAAGGGCGCCGGCTCGAGCTGGTACTTCGTGCACCGCGCACCAAACATGGTTCGAGGCACTTACCCCGCGGGCTTCCGCGTGCGCCTGCATGCCAAGGACCTGGGAATCTGCCGCGACATGGCGGCACGATTTGGCGTTGCGTTGCCGGTCGTGGAGCGCATGCTCGATGAGTATGCCGAGCTCGTCTCCCGTGGTTACGGCGACGAGGACATCTCCGCTACCTTCAGACTGAAGGAAGAGCTGTTCGAACGCTCCGGCAAGCCCGGCGCGCCCAAAAAAGACGCATGAGCAGGTGCCGCATTGTTATGTTGGATGGCCGTCGTCCGCATAGTCGAATGAGTCAAAGAACAAGCGCCCCTCCTGTACGCCGTGGCGGGGGAAGGTGGCCCTGATAGCCTCAATGAGGGCCGGTGGCCCCGCGGCATACACGTCGAATCGCTCGAGGTTCGCGTGATCAGCCAGCACGGCCTCATGAACCCAACCGAGCCGATGATGAGGGGCTTTGGTCTGAGTCGCCTCAGACAAGACCGCTACGAATCGTAGCTGCGGATACTGATGCGCCCAGCTCAGCACGAGATCTTCTTCGTAAAGGTCGTGTGGTTGGCGTGCGCCCCAGTAGAGATGGATTGGACGGTCACCACCCCCTTCCAGGACGTGCCTCAGCATAGACTTCAGCGGTGCAAATCCAGTCCCGCCCGCGATCATCAACAGGGGGCCCTGGTTCTCCTGGTAGACGAATTGTCCGATCGGTCCCTCGATACGCAGCAAGGAGCCGACCGGCAGAGTATCGAACAGCTGCTGAGTGAAGCCGCCGCCGGCGACCCGACGTACGTGCAGCTCCAGCAAATCGCTGTCGTGGGGAGGACTGGCTATCGAAAAGCTACGCCGTTTGCCCCCGTCGAGGAGTATGTCCAGATACTGGCCGGGATGGAAACGCAGCGACTCTACAGCCGGCAAGCGTAGAAATACCTGCAGGACGTCCGGAGCGAGAGGAGTCAGTCGCGCAATGCGACAAGGGAGGGTCTTGATGTCGACTTCCGCCACGTTCCGGATCAGGCGCGCCTCAACAACGAGATCTGAGCGAGCGCGGGCCTGGCAGAGAAGGACGTTGCCGGCCTTGGCTTCCTCTGCAGTGAGTCCAACCGGGATACCGTTCGGGTACTCGATCTCACCTGCCCGCAGTCGCGCGCGGCACGAGGCGCAATGACCCGACTTGCAGCTGTGCGGGAGATTGAGGCCCGAGGCAAGCGCGCCTTCGAGTACCGGGCGGTCCGCGGATACGGTGATATGCCTTCCGTGAGGCTCAATGAGGACTTTGTACTCGGGCGCGGCCATACGTCAGACTAGGCGTATAAATCTCATAGGCCAAGTTACCGTTGTGTTCAAGAACCCGCCCACCGAAAAGATCACCGGGCTGCTGCGCTCGGCGCGGACCATCGCCATTGTTGGACTCTCCCCGGACCCTTCAAGGCCCAGCAATCGGGTGGCCCGGCAGCTTCAGGGCTTCGGCTACCGCATCATTCCGGTCACACCTGCCACGGGGTCCATCCTCGGCGAGCACGCGGTCCCGGACCTCGATCATCTCCCGGATGTCTTGAAGCCGGGCGAGCGGGTTGATGTAGTGGAGGTCTTTCGCCGGCCGGAGCATGTTGCGGCAATCGTCGAGGACTGCATCAGACTGGGATTGCCTGCACTGTGGCTGCAGGACGGCGTTGTCGATGAGGACGCTGCGGAGAAGGCCGTACGTGCGGGAATATTCACCGTGATGGATCGCTGTATGTTCAGGGACCGTGCCGCACTCGGGTGATTCGGCTATTCTTGGCAGTATGCGCATCGATTTCACGAAGATGCACGGGGCTGGCAACGATTTCATCGTGTTCGATTCGCCCGTCGGGCATGCCCTGCCATCGGCCGAGCAACTCAGGAAGCTCGCCGACCGTCGCACAGGCATCGGCTTCGATCAGGCACTGGTCCTGGAAAAACCCCGACGCCCGGACACCGCGGTGTTCTACCGCATCTTTAATTCCGATGGCACCGAGGTTGAACAGTGTGGCAACGGTGCCCGCTGTATCGCTGCGTTTCTATACCGGCGCGGACAGACACGTGCGGGTGCCGTCACGATGGATAGCCCCGCTGGGCTCATCCACGCGCGTGTGCAGAGCGCCAGCGCCGTGTCAGTAGATATGGGCGTACCCAGTTTCGAGCCTCGTAGTTTGCCGTTTGATGCTCCTGAAGGGGCTGATACGTATAGTCTCGAGGTAGGTGGACAGAAGGTTGAAATAGGTGCCGTCTCGATGGGCAATCCGCACGCTGTGCTGACTGTCGATTCAACCGATACTGCCCCCGTCGAGACTCTGGGTCCGGCTATTGAGAAGCATCCGCGTTTCCCGAACCGCGTGAATGCAGGATTCGTTCAAATCGTAGATCGCTCGCACATCAGGCTCCGCGTGTATGAACGGGGTGTCGGTGAGACGCTCGCATGTGGCACCGGCGCATGCGCGGCAGTCGCGGTCGAGCGCAAACGCGGACTTCTTGACGCCTCAGTGCTTGTAAGGGCTCGCGGCGGCGAGTTGCGAGTAAACTGGGAGCGTCCGGGGGATAACATCTGGTTGACGGGGCCGGCCGAAGTATCGTTCGAGGGTCACGTCGAGGTCTAATTAATGATTAACACAACTCGCGGTGTAGCGGCCGTGGAAACCGAAGAAGAGTCCGTTGCCGCTTATTTGCAGCACAACCCTGATTTTTTCGAACGACATCATGCGGTGCTTGCGCGTCTTCGGTTGCCCCATGCGCGGGGTGGGTCCACCATTTCGCTCGTTGAGCGGCAGATAGAGGTATTGCGCGAGAAGCACGCTGCCGTCGAGGCCAAACTTGCAGAGTTCGTGCGCGTAGCCCGTGCGAATGATGCGCTCGCCGACAAGCTGCACCGCTTTACGCGGCAGCTGTTGAGGGCGGGCTCGCGTGAAGGCGTGATCGCAGCGATGGAATCTGGCCTTCGGATGGATTTCGACGCCTTTCACTCCGTGCTGGTGCTCATTGGATCGCACCCGGATGTCACACCTCAGAGATTCGTCAGGGTAGTGCGTGCTGACGATCCCAATCTGAAGTCGTTCGAAACTCTGTTCTCCAATGGCAAGCCACGATGCGGACAGGCGCGTGACTCGCAGCGCGAGTTCCTCTTCGGATCCGACGCCAATGACATCGGTTCCGTCGCCCTCGTACCGCTGGGCGATAAGGGCAGCACTGGATTGCTCGCATTGGGCAGTACGGATCGGGATCGCTTCCACCCCGGTATGAGCACCGAATTCCTGGCGCGCATGGCGGATCTGATCGCAGACGCGCTGATGCCGATCCCGGGCGCCGTGCAGGCCAAATCGACGGCCTGACCTGCCATGCTTCCCGCGGCGCTCGAGCGAGTAGCGCAATTCCGGCGCTACATGACAACAGAGCGCCGCTTGTCCGCGCACACTGATTCCAACTATGCGCGTGACCTCGCGGCGCTCGTAAAATATTGCGATCTTCACGGGTTGCAGCAGTGGAGCGCGGTCGACAGCCACCACATTCGTTCGTTCGCCGCACACTCACACGCCAAAGGACTCGCGCCTCGCAGCATCCAGCGCCGGCTCTCGGCCGTTCGTGGCTTTTTTGAGTTTCTCGTACGCGAAAGCGCAGAGGAGCAACGTACCCAAAAGCGCCCGACCAGCGCGGCCGATATCAAGAACAACCCCGCGAACGAAGTAAGAGCACCCAAGTCCCAGAGGCGTCTCCCCGAGACACTCGATGCCGATCAAATGGGGCGGCTCCTCGAAATACCCGCGGGCGATATCTTCGTCACTCGCGATCGCGCCATCATGGAGCTGCTCTACTCGTCCGGACTACGTCTCGCCGAGCTCGTCGCCCTCGACATGAGTGGGCTGCGTCTCGCCGACCGGACCGTAAGGGTCCTTGGTAAGGGCAACAAAGAGCGAATCGTGCCGGTCGGAACCGAGGCCACCAACGCCCTCACGCAATGGTTGAAGGAACGTATCTCGATCGCAAAATCAGACGAAACAGCCCTATTCGTGGGCCGCAGCGGCGAGCGCCTCGGCAGACGCGCGGTGCAGGCCCGCGTGGCGTACTGGGCGCGCCGGCAGGGCGTCAGCATGCGTGTGTATCCGCACCTGTTCCGGCACTCGTTCGCGTCGCATCTTCTTGAATCTGGTGGTGATTTAAGGGGTGTGCAGGAGCTTCTCGGGCACGCTGATATCGCCACGACCCAGATTTACACCCATCTTGACTTCCAGCACCTCGCCCGCATCTACGACAAAACGCATCCTCGTGCCCGGAGAAAGCTTTAGCACGTCGATCGAAGCGGCCCCAACGGTACCTTGCCGGCAAAAACCACGCTTTTTGCCGGTCGCCAAAAGGATCGCTTGCCTGAATTCTGCTGCAATCGCAGCCAGGCGATTGCAGCCAGATAAAGGATAGCTATGCGCGAAAGCCACGGATTCGATCCCCACGGGACCACTATTGTTGCCGTTCGCCGCAATGGGTCTGTTGCGATGGGCGGTGACGGACAAGTCACCCTCGGCAACACCGTCATGAAGGGCAATGCGCGTAAAGTGCGCCGGCTCTTCAACGATAGAGTGCTGGCGGGCTTTGCCGGTGGCACAGCAGACGCCTTTACGCTCTTCGAGCGGTTCGAGGGCAAGCTCGAGAAGTACGGCAACCTCACTCGCGCGGCCATCGAGCTCGCCAAGGATTGGCGCTCGGACCGCTTCCTGCGGCGGCTCGAAGCGCTGCTGCTCGTAGCCGATCCCGGCAAGGTGCTGGTCGTCTCGGGCAACGGCGATGTGATCGAGCCCGACTATGATGTGGCGGCCATCGGCTCCGGCGGTCCGTACGCGCTGGCTGCGGCACGCGCGCTGCTCGAGGGCTCGGAGCTGGATGCCCGCAGCATCGTCGAGCGCTCCCTGGGTATTGCCGCCGACATCTGTATCTACACCAACCGCAACATGGTCATCGACGAACTGAAGCAAGGCGCCGCCTAATGTCATCTCTGACACCTCGTGAAATTGTCTCCGAGCTCGACAAGCACATCATCGGCCAGGACGCTGCCAAGCGCGCTGTGTCCATCGCGCTGCGCAACCGCTGGCGCCGCATGCAGGTGGCGGAGCCGATGCGCCAGGAGATCACCCCCAAGAACATCCTCATGATCGGTCCCACCGGTGTGGGTAAGACCGAGATCGCGCGCCGCCTCGCGAAGCTGGCCAACGCCCCGTTCGTAAAGGTGGAAGCCACGAAATTCACGGAAGTGGGTTATGTCGGCCGGGATGTTGATTCCATCGTCAAGGAGCTCGTGGACGTCGCGGTCAAAATGACACGCGAGCAGGCCGTGGAGAAAGTCCGGCAGCGCGCGGCGGACGCGGCTGAAGAGCGCGTCCTGGATGCGCTGCTGCCAAAGCCCAGGATGTTGGGTTTCTCGACCGACGAGCCTACGCAGCCGCGCGATGCGGAGACCCGCCAGAAATTCCGCAAGATGTTGCGCGAGCGTGAGTTGGATGACCGGGAAATCGAGATCGAGACCCGTGCGCTGCCCATGGGCGTGGAGATCATGGCGCCTCCCGGCATGGAGGAGATGCAGCAGCAGCTGCAGTCCATGTTCGCCAACCTGGGCGGTAACAAGACCCGCGCGCGCAAGGTGAAAGTGCGCGAGGCATTGAAGCTCCTGACCGACGAAGAGGCGGGCAAGCTCGTCAATGAGGAGGAGTTGAAGGTCCAGGCCATTTTCAACGCCGAGCAGAATGGCATCGTGTTCATCGACGAGATCGACAAGGTCACGCGGCGCCAGGAGAGTATCGGCGCGGATGTGTCGCGTGAGGGCGTACAGCGGGACCTGCTGCCATTGATCGAAGGCTCCACGGTAGCCACCAAGTACGGACCGGTGAAGACCGATCACGTGCTGTTCATTGCCTCGGGTGCCTTCAGTCTCTCGAAGCCCTCCGACCTGATTCCGGAGTTGCAGGGCCGGCTGCCGATCCGAGTGGAGCTGGATTCGCTCAAGGTGGGTGATTTCGTGCGCATCCTGACCGAGCCTGACGCCTCCCTCACCGCCCAGTACCGGGCGCTGATGAACACCGAAGGGGTCCAGGTCGAATTCTCCGAGGATGGCGTGCGGCGGATTGCCGAAATCGCCTTCCACGTGAATGAGCGCACCGAGAACATCGGCGCCCGCCGCCTGCACACGGTGATGGAGCGGCTGCTCGAGACCGTGTCCTATGAGGCGGTGGATCAGAATGGCAAGCGGGTGAGCATCGACTCAAAGTACGTCGAGGACCACTTGGGCAACCTGGTCAAGGACGAGGACCTGAGCCGTTACATTCTGTGACCCGGGCGCGTGCGCGTGTAGCGCGTCGATGACTGCGGCTGCTGCAGGGCGAGCGCATCAGCCTTGGCAGCCGCGGCGAACGATCCATAGCGATACGCAAACGCCCGCGTAAACTCGGCCCCGTACAGCAGTATCTGGGCCGAGTAATACACCCAGATCAGAATCAGCACCACCGAGCCGGCGGCGCCGTAAGTCGAGGCCACTCCGCTGTTGCCAATGTAGACCCCAATGGCAAACTTACCGGCCGTAAACAACAGTGCCGTCACCCACGAGCCTATGATGACGTCCCGCCATGCAAGCCGCACGCTCGGTAACACCTTGTAGATAGTTGCGAAGAGCGCCGCGACCAGCACGAACGAGAACAGGGTATTCGCCCAGCTCAACACCGCGTTCATGAACATCTCGCCGCGCGAGAGCCGCTCGAGTGCCGTCAATGCCGCGCTGATCGCGAGCGATACCAACATCAGAAAACCCAGTACCAGTATCATTCCCACCGACAGCAGCCGCGTGCGCAAGGAGTACCAGAACCCGGTGCGCCGTTCCGGCGGAACATCCCAGGTCTGATCGAGCCCCGCCTTCAACTCGGCCAACGCGGTGTTGGCGCCCAATATGAGGGTTACGATACTGATGATCGTGGCAGTAACGCCGGCGTCCCGGCGGCCGGCATTCTGCAGAACCGCTTGCACCAGCTGCGCACCCTGCGGCCCCACGAGGTCCCCGATCTGATCGACGATCTCGCCGCGGGCGGCAGCTTGTCCGAAGAAGAACCCGGCGATTGCAATGCAGAGGATCAGTACAGGAGCGAGGGAAAAGATCGTGTAGAAGGCCAGCGCCGCCCCGGTGCTGGACGCACGGTGAGCGAACCAGCCATCCGCGGCATCGCGCATCAACTCCCAGATAGCCTTGAGTACATGGGCAGCGCGCGCTCTATGCGGCCGCCAGTTCATACATCAGCCGCGCGGATGCTCGACGTCGAGCAACGAGAGTGCCGCGCCGATATGCGCCAAGTGCGTGAGCCCTTGTGGAAAGTTACCCAACATCTCCCGTCCCCGGCGGGAATACTCCTCGGCAAACAACCCGAGATCATTCGCGCTGGCGCAGGCACGCTTGAATATCCTCGTGGCCAGCGCCTTCTTCCCCTGGCGCCCCAAGCATGCCACCAGCCAGAACGTACAGGCCAGAAACATCCCTTCCGACCCTGCCAGGCCGTCGGCGCTGCGATAACGCAGCAGCAAGCCATCCTGCATGAGCTGCTCGCAGATGACCTCCGTGGTGCGGATCATACGGTCATCGTCGTGACTTACAAAACCGGTTATGGGCAGCAGGAGCAGCGCGGCATCCACGTCCGTGCTCCCGAAGCTTCGAACAAAGATACCTCTCTTATGGTCTATGCCCCGCTTCTCGATCGCAGCGCGCATCTGGTCACGCGCAACCCGCCATTGCTCGAGCGGTGCGTCGAATCCATACTTTTCCGCAAGCGACACCCCGCCGTTTACCGCCGCCCAACACATGACCTTCGAGTGTACGAAGTGCAGCGGCCTGGAGCGCACCTCCCAGATGCCGCGGTCCGGTAACCGCCACTTTGAAATGGCCGCGTCGACCGTCTGGCGCAGAAATCGCCAATAGGCGTGGCTCGGAGCATGTCCGCGCTCGCTCCACTGCCACGCGAGCTCGACCACCAGGCCATACATGTCCGCTTGATATTGGCGTGCGGCACCGTTGCCGATCCGTACAGGACGCGATCCGCGCCAGCCCTCGAGATGATTCAACTCGATTTCCGTAAGGCGGCGCTTGCCATCGACGCCGTACATCACCTGCAAATCCTGCGCGTTACCCGCGGCTGAGCGCTGAATGAAATGCCTGACTCCCTCGGCCTCGGATTCCGCGCCGACGCTGTTGAGTGCCCACACCGTGAAAATGGAGTCGCGGATCCAACAGTAACGATAGTCCCAATTGCGCTCACCTCCCGAGCGCTCGGGCAGCGACGTGGTCGGCGCCGCAATGATTGCACCCGTGGGCGCGAACGTCAGTGCCTTCAGCGTGATCGCCGACCGCACTATATTGACCCCCGGACCATCCTCGTAAACGATCTTGCCGGACCAGGTCCGCCACCACTCGAGGGTCTCTTCGAAGTGGGCCGCCAGCTCGTGCGCAGCCTCTTTGCGCCGCGCTCCGGCGCGCGCCGCCTCCGGGAGAACAAACTCCAGCCCGATATGTAACTTCTGTCTGGCCCGGACGTCGATCTGCGCGCACAGGTCGTGTTCAGCGACAACCTGGAGCGGCACGTCCCCAAAAATCCGAATCCCTGTGTTACTGCCGCAAGCGAAGTGTGCGTTGGATCCGCCATTGAATATCCACGGTTTGACCTCGCCGTAGTCGAGGCGCGGCACCACCGAAACCTCAAACCGCATGCTGCCGCTGATGCCTTCTATTATCCGCACGAGCTCGCGCCGCGGGCGTCGCCGTCCGCCTGCACGCATCGCGAAAAAGTCGATTACGCGAGCCCTGTTGCGGCCGGATCTATAGGTTGTGACAAGGACGAGGCTGTCCTTCATGTATTGGCGGCTGACGTCCGCCTTGCGGTGCGGAGTGACTATGAAATGCCCGCCCTGTTGCCAGTCGAGCAGGCGCCCGAAGCAACTGTCAGAGTCGAAGCGGGGTAAACAGCACAGTCGATAGAGCCGGCCCGGGAGACCAACGCTGCCGTGTGGCAGTCGCCGATCAGGGCGTAATCAGAAATAGGCGGATACGCGCGCGCGGCGCTTCGTTTGCTTACAA
>Ga0068858_100004299_pt1 | contig 14002 bp, 15 predicted proteins | sample KBSSwiS12_FD_66589 | JGI IMG/M metagenome (GOLD analysis project Ga0068858, IMG submission 66589) | Switchgrass rhizosphere microbial communities from Kellogg Biological Station, Michigan, USA - KBS Switchgrass S1-2 | ecosystem: Host-associated > Plants > Roots > Rhizosphere > Soil ... | reverse complement strand
GTGGGACCAGCGCCTGTGCCTGATCCCCGACGGCGACCTGTTCACGGCCATGTCGGCCGGCAAGGTCGCGATTGCGACGGGCGAAATCGAGCGTTTCGTGCCCGAGGGCCTCAAGCTGAAAAGCGGCGAGACCATCCCCGCCGACATCGTCGTCTCCGCGACCGGCCTCAACATGCGCCTGCTCGGAGGTATCGCGCTCGAGGTTGACGGAAAGGCCGTCCGTGCCCCGGACCACCTCATCTACAAGGGCATGATGCTGAGCGGCGTGCCCAACCTCTTCGTGGCTTTCGGCTATGCGAACGCGTCCTGGACGTTGCGCAGCGACCTTACGGCGCGGTCCGTCTGCCGGCTGCTCAACCGGATGGACCGGCTCGGCGCTCGCACGGCGACGGCGATCGCGCCGCACGGGATCGGCCGCAAGCCGGTGCTCGGCCTCACTTCAGGCTATGTCAGCCGCGCCGCCGCGATCCTCCCCGGCCAGGGCGACCGCGACCCGTGGCAGGTGCCGCAGCATTATCTGAAGGATCTCGCCTCCATGTCGTTCCGCAGGATCGACGAAGGGCTGCTGCTGGAGTTCCCATCCGCCGATTCAGCAGGCTGGGGCTAAATGTCGGCTTTGGGTGGAAAGCGGACACTAGTCCTCGTCGGCTTGTACCTCGCGTCTAGAATTTGGCGATCGCACTAACCACCAACCGGCGCTTGTAAGGCCAAACGGACGGCCCGTCCGTATCCCAGTAGCGAGCATCGAGGGCGAAATGCTTGGACGGGCTCCAGCCGAGTCCGGCGTTCCACGCCGTATAATCAAGGGCCAACACGCGATGCCGTCTTCCGAGACCCGCACTCGCAGCTAGTCCCTTCGCTAAGGTGTAGGATGCCCCGCCCTCGATGTAGAATGAGGTCTTCGAAGCTCCGAGCTCGTCGGGGGTGTAGATCGCCGAAACGATTGGAGTGAAGCGGCCGATCGGGCGGGCGATCGAGGCGGCGAACTCGGGCGCCGTAGCGTCGGTGCCAGGCTTGGCATCGATCGCCTGGCGCAAGGTTGCGCTGCCCGCGATGTTGAAACCCTGCCATTTGGTCCTCAGCCCGATGATCGCCGCCGTCTCGCCGTTCCATGTCGGCGCCGTCACGTTCTTGACGTAGGTCGCGACATAAACGTGGCCAAAGCCAAGCTCGACCCGCCCGATGACCTGCGCGTGGCGGGTCTGGGCGATTCCCTTGGTGTTCCCGCTACTGAAGATCGAAATCTGCAGTACAGGCACCGTTGACGTTAGAGCAGCGATTGGGGGCCTCCTGGCTACCCCGCCGAAATTACACAGCCGGAACGATCGTGAAAGGTCATGCGGCCGTCGTGGTCGTCGTCAGCGCACCAAGCGACGGCCTGGCAGGAATGGGTCGAAAGGACCTCAGCCGATAGTGTCCGCAATGGGTGGAAAGCGGATGGTTATGCGCCGATTACATTTGGATCGGGGAGTTCGCTCTCTCGGCAAGCTGCGCGATAAACAGCTAGCGCCGCCGCCGCATCGAGCACCGACTCGACGTTTCCTTCATCGTCGAGGTTGAGATTGGCACCGTGGAGCACGAACACGACGTCGGTCACTTCGGTGTTAGTCTCCGGAAAGTGCAATGTGTGAACTGATCCGGCTGGCTCGTAGAGATATGATCCGGCGGTATTGACCTCAGGATATTCTAGGTACTTCCACGACCCCGCCGAGGTGAACGCGAAGATTTCGCCTGTGTGCTTGTGCCGTTGGATGGTTTTCCCTGGCTCCCCGCGCACACGAACCACGAAGAAGCCTGCTTCTATGTCAACTTGAAGGAGCTGGAAGGTAACACCCTCCTGGTATGGCACGAATGGTAGATCGCTCTCGCCGCGATGAAGCGCTGGCGGCGGCCCGCCCAACCTATCAAGCGGATCACATACGGTGACCGTCTGAATAACATCTGCGTGAGTGATGATTGTGGCCACGATTTGCTCCTTCCGGTGGGCGGGAGCACGTAGGGGTCTCTCAGCCGCGCTTAGGCCGATGCTGACAGGGCGCGGTAGGCCTCCCTACCATACAAGCCGCATCGCGTAACCAAGCGGCCTCGACTAGACGTCCTAATGTCCGCAATGGGTGGAAAGCTGCCACTAATAACTAACGTCCTGACCAAAGCAGGCTGCCTCCACAACACGCCGCTGACCTACCATGTAGACGACACTCACCATTCCGCACTTACCTGTGTCTCGTAGCGGCACTGGAAGCTTCGAAGAATCTGGAACCCATATTCGATTTCCAGGTCCTACTTCCGCGGTTTTGGGGCTTTGAGATGAGCATGGCGCGCTGCTCATATTCGCTTTGAGTTCTTCGCAAACCTCGCCGGGCGGCAGTTCGTCAAGCCCGGGCAGTATGTAAATCGCGGCAATGTTGCCTCGGTCCGGGCCAGCGTAATAGCGCACGTACTTGTCGAGGGGCTCAGCCCCTTGCGGCAGTCGAACTTGCTTCTCGATTTGGTCCATCATTTGCTCGCGCTGGCGGTCCTGCGGAGCGGAACAGGCCCCTAAGAACATCCCAATGGCGGCGAACCTGAACGCAAGCACGGTGGTAGCATCACACAAGCGCCTAATGTCCGCAACGCACCGCTGCGATGCTAGAGTCCGAAATGGGTCGAAGGCAGACATAGGGGCCGTGTGATTTGCGCTTTCCTAATTGGATTTGCCGTGCTTGGCTCGAAGCCATGGCGCAGCCGCTGGCCCGTTCGATCCCATCGCTTCCGACAAGCCGCCTAACTTCACGCAAAAACGCGACGCACCTCGTGAACTTAGTGAAGTTAAGGGCTGGCCCGAGCATGGCGAAGGAGCGCGAATCTTGACCGACCTTGAGACCTTCCGCACCGAAACCCGCGCCTGGCTCGAAGCAAATTGCCCGGCGGAGATGCGGCAGCCGATGCGGTCCGAGGCCGACGCCTGCTGGGGCGGGCGCAACTGGACCTTCCAGTCCGATGCGCAGCGCCAGTGGCTGGAGGCGATGGCCGGGCGCGGCTGGACCGTTCCCGACTGGCCGAAGGACTATGGCGGCGGCGGCCTGTCGCCGGCCGAGGCGCGCGTGCTGAAGGAGGAGATGGCGCGGATCGGGGCGCGGCCGCCGCTCACCAGCTTCGGCATCTCCATGCTCGGGCCCGCCCTGCTCCAGTTCGGCACCGAGGAGCAGAAGAAGCATTATCTCGGCCAGATCGCGCGCGGCGAGATCCGCTGGTGCCAGGGCTATTCGGAGCCGGGCGCCGGCTCCGACCTCGCGGGTCTCCAGACCAAGGCCGAGGACAAAGGCGATCATTGGCTGGTCAATGGCCAGAAGGTCTGGACCAGCTATGCCGACAAGGCCGACTGGATTTTCTGCCTGGTGCGCACCTCGAGCGAGTCCAAGCAGGGCGGCATCAGCTTCCTGCTGTTCGACATGGAGACGCCGGGCGTCTCGACCAAGCCGATCCTGCTGATCAGCGGCTCCTCGCCCTTCTGCGAGACCTTCTTCGACGACGTGAAGGTGCCCAAGGAGCAGATCGTCGGCGAGGTGAACAAGGGCTGGGACGTCGCCAAATATCTCCTGGGCCACGAGCGCGAGATGATTGCCGGGATGGGCCTTGGGGCAGGCGGCTCGAGCGTCACGCTCGGTCCGGTCACCAGGCCCACCGATCCCCTGCTTCGTGCCGAGATCGCGGCGTTCGACGTCGATGCTCTCGCCTTCGCGGCCATGAGCGAGCGCTTCGCGGCGATGTGGAAGGCCGGGGAAGCGCACCCCGCCTCGCCGTCGATGATGAAATATGCAGGCACGGAGCTCAACAAGCGCCGCAATGAGCTGATGATGGCCGCGGGCGGCAGCGACGCGCTCGAATGGGACAGCGAGCGGAGCAGGAAGGGCGCGACGCCTCGCTCCTGGCTGCGCTCCAAGGGCAATTCGATAGAAGGCGGGACGAGCGAGATCCAGCTCAATATCGTCGCCAAGCATATCCTGAGGTTGCCCGGCGCATGACCCTGCTCACCGACGACCAGAAGATGCTTCAGGAGACCGCGGCGAGCTTCCTTGCCGAGGAAGGCTCGATCGGAAAGCAGCTGCGCCACTGGCGCGAGATCGGCTGCACCGACGGCTTCGGGCACGACCTGTGGAAGCAGTTCGCCGAGCTTGGCCTCACCGGCATCTGCATTCCCGAGAGCCACGGCGGGCTCGGCCTGGGCGCAACCGAAGCCGCGCTGGTGTTGGAGGAGATCGGCCGCAACCTCACGCCCTCGCCGTTCCTGACGACGGCCGTCGCCGGCGCGCGAGCCATTGAGGGCACGGCGCACGCCGATCGCTGGTTCCCTGAAATCCTGTCAGGCGAAGCAGTCCTCGCGCTGGCGGTCGAGGAGGGGCCGCGCCACGCGCCGGACCGAACCGCGCTCGAAGCCAAGCGGCAGGGCAACGGCTTCGTGCTCAACGGCGCCAAGCAGTTCGTCGTCCAGGGCGGCTCGGCGGACATGATCGTCACGGCAGCTCGCACCGCGGGAGCGCCGGGCGAGCGTGACGGAATCACCTTGTTCGCAATCCCCAAGGCCACGTCCGGCTTGAACACCGACAGCCAGTCGCTGGTCGACAGTTCCAAGGCGGCCCGCCTCACCTTCGACAATGTGTCCGTCGATGCCGATGCCGTGATCGGCGAGGTGGACGCCGGCTGGGGGCCGCTCTCGCGAGCGCTTTCGGCGGGCGGCGCAGGCGCCGCGGCCGAGTTGGTCGGCGTCGCCTCGGGGGCTTCGGCGATGATCCTCGACTACCTCCGCCAGCGCAAGCAGTTCGGCAAGCTCATCGGTGAGTTCCAGGCGCTCCAGCACCGCGCGGCGCATCTCTATTCGGAGATCGAGACCGCCCGCGCCGCCGCGTTCAAGGCCGCCCAGGCGCTCGACAGCAGCGACGAACGTGCCGAGCTTCACGTCTCGGTCGCCAAGGCGAAGGCCGCCGACGTCGCCGGCCTTGCGGTGCGTGAAGGCGTGCAGATGCACGGCGGCATCGGCATGACCGACGAGCATGACATCGGCCTGTTCATGAAGCGCGAGGCCGTGCTCGGGGAGCTGTTCGGCGACGTCTATTACCACCGCAACCGGGTCGCGGAGCTCAGCGGCTACTGAGGTTCAGCGGATCTCTTTCGTATCGCGAAGCTCGATATAGGCCTTCCGCACCATGCCCTGGGTGAAGGCCGGAAACAGCCTCGCGATGTCCGCATCGCCCCGTGCGAACCGATTGCGAAACGCGCCGAGGTCGACCTTCGCCTGCACCTCGTCGATGGTCGCTGCACCGCCACGGAGAGCCGCCTGGACCTGGCGGAGGACCTCCTCGAACAATTCCGCCTCGAGCAGCATGTAGCTCTTGTCGTGGAAGGCCGGGCCGTGGCCCGGAACGATGGTCGCCGCATCCAGCGCGGCAAGCTCGCGGATCGACCTGGCGTGCTGCGACAAGGGCGGCGTGTAGTAGGGCAATGGATAGCTCACTGCGTCGCCGGTGATCAGGATTCGCTCCTTCGGCAGGTAGAGGACGGTCGTCCCGGCCGCGTCGCCGGTGACGCTGATGAACTGGAATTCGCGCCCACCGTGCCGCAAGGTCATCCGGTCGGCGTAGGTCAAGGTGGGGTAGGTCCGCTTCACCTTCAGCTGCTCTCCGACCATGTCGCGGATTTGCTGCAGCTCGAGCGCGATCTGCGCGCGGAGCTCGGGGGTCAGTGAGGAGCCGTCCGGCCGCTTGCCGCTCGCGAACTGCTCCGCGACCGATTTCTCCTGTCCCGCGAGGCTTTTCGGCAGGTAGCTTCCCCAGAAGCTCGCCAGGTTGAGCATGAAGTCACGCTCTTTCTCCGTCGCGATGATTTCGAGCTCGGGGTTGGCCTCGGCGAAAACCTCGTTTCCGGACCAGTGATCCGGATGCCAGTGGGAGTTGACGACGAAGCGCACCGGCTTTGGCGTGATCTTGCGGAGTTCGGACAAGATCGTCCTTGCGGTCGACGGCCGCGTGGTGGTGTCGAACACCAGCACATCGGCGTCATTCACGATCGCCACGCAGTTCAGCTGCTCGACATAGCCGTCGGAAGCGACCTGGAACTGGTAGATTCCGGGCGCAAGCTCGGTCTTACTGATCGTCACCGGCGCCATCGGCGGCCTCGACTTGCCCGCGGCCATCGTTGGTAGAGCGATCAACAGCAACAGCAGCAACGGCCGGCGGAACATAGTACCTCCCCTTCGGAACGAAGAGGTCTTGTGACCGCACTCGGCGGGCCGAGTCAGTTCAAGAAAAGCTAAAGTTTATGCAGCGACGCGAAGTGACGAGCAGCGGCTGTCAGCCGCGCGATTTCAATCCGCCGATGATGCCGAGGATGAACGAGGTGACTAGCGCAATCTGGATCTTCCCGTCCGGATCGCTCCAGCCGAAATATTTGCCGCCCCAGCCGACCAACGCGATGAACATCGCAATCGCTATGCCGCCGACCATCTCGAACTCCTCCCGCCCGGTGAAGAACTGACCGGTGCGTGGCCCCTATGCCGCCAACACGGTAAACAGACGGTAAAACTTGCCCCTGCGCGGGACGCTGGCCATAGCGGCCGCCGACCGACGGCAAATTGGACGGATCATGAAAGCGCGCGTGTTCATCACCCTTAAGAACGGCGTTCTCGACCCTCAGGGAAAGGCCATCCACCATGCGCTCGAGGGGCTCGGCTTCGGCGGGGTCAACGATGTCCGCGCGGGCAAACTGATCGAGCTCGACCTCGCCGAGGGGACTAGCGACTCCGAGATCGAGGACATGTGCCGGAAATTGCTGGCCAATACGGTGATCGAGAACTTCCGGATCGAGCGGCTGGAGACTGCATGAACAGCGCCGTCATCGTCTTTCCCGGCTCCAACTGCGACCGTGACCTTGCAGTCGCGCTAGAGCAGGTCACCGGGCGCAAGCCGCACATGGTCTGGCACCGCGACACCGATTTGCCAGAGGGGATCGACTTCATCGGTGTCCCCGGCGGCTTTTCCTACGGCGATTATCTCCGTTCAGGGGCCATGGCGGCACGCTCGCCGGTGATGCGCGCCGTAGCCGATGCCGCCGGCCGGGGAGTTCCGGTTATCGGCATCTGCAACGGCTTCCAGGTGCTCACCGAGGCCGGGCTCCTGCCCGGCGCGCTGATGCGCAACGCGGCGCTCAAGTTCGTCTGCCGCGAGGTGCCGCTGCGGGTCGAGAACAGCCAGAGTCTGTTCACCGCCAACTACAATTCCGGCGAGAAGATCGCTTTCCCGGTCGCCCATCATGACGGAAACTACCAGGCCGACGAAGCGACGCTCGATCGGCTCGAAGGCGAAGGTCGCGTTGCCTTCCGCTACCTCGACGAGGTCAATGGTTCGGCGCGGCGGATCGCGGGTATCCTCAACGATGCGGGAAACGTCCTCGGCCTGATGCCGCACCCGGAGCGGGTGATCGAGCCCGCGCACGGCGGCACCGACGGCCGTCGCCTGTTCGAGGGCCTGCTCGAAACGGTGAACGCTTAGGGTGCGCTGCTTCGTTATCGCCAGCGCCATCATTTTCGCGCTGATCCTCGTCGGCCATGTGGCGCGCGTGGTCGCGGAAGGCGTCCACACCCTGACCGAGCCGCTGTTCCTGGTCAGTTCGGCCCTGGCGATCGGAATGACCGGTTGGGCGCTCTATCTGCTGTTCAGACGTCCGCGGTAAAGGGCGTGAAGTCGGTGCCGACGTCGTAGACGTCGACGCCTTCCTTGCGCTTCAGCCAGCCGACCACTGCATAGGTTACGGGCGTCAGCAGCGCTTCCCAGCTTACCTTCAGGATGAACTGGCTGAGCATCACCGCGCCGAGCGCGCTGACCGGCCAGTCAGGCATTCCGTAGAAGGCCAGGGGGTAGAAGATCAGGCTGTCGGCGCCCTCGCCCACCACGGTGCTGCCGATGGTCCGCGTCCACAGATACTTGCCGTCGGTCCAGATCTTCATCTTGGCGAGCACGACCGAGTTCAGGAAGTCTCCGACGAAGAAGGCCGCCATCGACGCGAGGATGATCCGCCAGCCCGAGCCGAACACTCGCTCGTAAGCTGCCTGCCCCGTCCACCCTTCGGCGACGGGCAAATGGACTACGGTCTGCTCCATCAGCGCCATGAACAGTAAGGCAGCAAAACCCGCCCAGATCGCGCGGCGCGCGCGGGCGAAGCCGTACACCTCGGTCAGGACGTCATCGATCACGTAGGAGATAGGGAAGAACAGGATGCCCGCGCCGAACGGCCACGGTCCGATCCCCGGCAGGTTCACGAACGAGCGCTTCTCGGCCCCGATCACGTTCGACAGCAGCAGGACCACGACGAACGCGACCATGACGAAATCGAAGTAGCGAAAGCGCGCGCCGTGCAACGTCCGCGCTTCGACATGCCTGAGCCGTCCCCCGTCCATGCGCGCAGGGCCTAGCGCGGTTCCGCTGTGCGTCAATTGCGGTTAGTTGTCCCGGAGCGCGCGCCCGTAGCTCAGTTGGATAGAGCACGAGCCTTCTAAGCTTGAGGTCGTAGGTTCGAATCCTACCGGGCGCGCCAGTTGGAGACACGATGCCCGCCACCCGCCGCGCCCTGTGGAAATCGCTCTACGTCCAGGTGCTGATCGCCGTCGCGCTGGGCGTGGTCGTCGGATGGCTATGGCCGAGCACCGGCGCGGCGCTGAAGCCGCTCGGCGATGCCTTCATCAAGCTGGTGAAGATGATCATCACGCCGGTCATCTTCCTGACGGTCGTCACCGGCATTGCCGGGACGCGCGATTTGGGCGCGTTCGGGCGCATCGCCGCCAAGGCGCTTATCTATTTCCTTGCGGTCTCGACGTTGGCGCTCGTTGTCGGCCTGGTCGTCGGCAATGTCGTCCGGCCGGGCGCGGGCCTCAACGTCGATCCCGCGACCCTCGATACGAGCAAGGTCGCGACCTACATCACCAAGGCGCACGAGACGACGCTGACCGGCTTCCTGCTCAACATCATCCCCGACACGATGTTCAGCGCCTTCACCTCGGGCGAAATCCTGCAGGTGCTGCTCGTCTCGATCCTGTTCGGCATCGCGCTGGCGATGCTCGGCGACCGCGGCGACCGCCTGCTCGACGCATTGCGAACGATCACCGCGGTCGTCTTCCGGATCGTTCGGATCCTGATGTACGCCGCTCCGATCGGCGCGTTCGGCGCGATGGCCTTCACCATTGGCCAATATGGCATCGGCACGCTCGCCAACCTCGCCGAGCTGATCGTGACCTTCTACGCGACGGCGCTGTTGTTCGTGCTGGTCGTGCTCGGACTCATTGCGCGGGCTGCCGGCTTCTCCATCCTGGCGCTGGTCCGGTACATCAAGGACGAGCTGCTGCTGGTGCTCGGCACCTCGAGCTCGGAAAGCGCGATGCCGCTGCTGATCGAGAAGCTCGAGGCGGCCGGCGTGCCCAAGCCGATCGTCGGCCTCGTCGTCCCGGCCGGCTATTCGTTCAATCTCGACGGCACCAACATCTACATGTCGCTGGCCGCCCTGTTCATCGCTCAGGCGACGAACACCCATTTGAGCCTGGGCCAGGAGCTGCTGTTGATGGCGGTCGCGATCCTGAGTTCCAAGGGCGCCGCAGGCGTGACGGGCTCTGGCTTCATCGTCCTTGCGGCAACCCTGTCCGTCGTCCCGGCGATACCCGTCGCGGGTATGGCGCTGATCCTCGGCGTCGACCGCTTCATGAGCGAGTGCCGCTCGCTGACCAACTTCGTCGGCAATGCGGTCGCGACGATCGTCGTTGGGCGCTGGGAAGGCGCGGTCGACATGGAACGGCTGCGGCGCGTCCTCGCGAGCGGCGACGAACCGAGCGACGCCGAAAGCGATCGCCTGCAGCTCAACGCCTAGGGAATCAGCTTTCCGGGATTCATGATGCCGAGCGGGTCGAGCGCCTGCTTGATTGCGCGGAGCGCCTGGATTCGACCGGGCGGCGCCAACCGGGCGAACTCCGCCCGTTTCAGCTGGCCGATGCCATGCTCCGCCGAGATCGAGCCACCAGCCGCGGTCACGAGGTCGTCGACGAAGCGCGTGATCCGCTCGCCTTCGCTATCGTACCAATCGGGCGCGGCATGAGTGCCTGCTCGGACGTGGAAATGGATGTTGCCGTCGCCCAGATGGCCGAAGCCGCTGGCGATCACGCCGGGGAACGCCGCCTCCACCCGGGAAGCCGCATCGACGATGAAGGCCGGCATGTCGGCGACCGGGACCGAGATGTCGTGCGCCAGTGTCTGCCCTTCCGCGCGCTCGGCTTCCGAAATGCTGTCGCGGAGCTTCCAGAATGCCTCGGCCTGGGCTTCGCTGGCGGCAAGCGCCGCGTCTCCGATGATCCCCTGCTGGAGCGCTGCGGCGAGCAGGCTTTCCAGCTCCGCAGCGATATCGGCGTTGGGATCGGCGGTCGTCGCCTCGATCAGCGCGTGCCAGTTGTGTGTACCGGCTAAGGGCGGCCTGGTGCCGGGAACGTGCTTCAACACCAGGTCGAGCGAGTCCTGCGGCACCAGCTCGAAGCCTTCCACGCTGGAGGTTCGCGCCTCGAGGAAGCGGAGCAGGTCAAGCGCCTTGGCCGGGCTTTCGACGCCGGTCCACGCAACGGCTCGCGTGGCGATCGCCGGCACCAGCCTCAGCGCTACGGCGGTGATGATGCCGAGCGTCCCTTCGGCACCGATCAGCAGCTGGTCCAGGCTGTAGCCGCGATTGTCCTTCTTGAGGCCGGAAAGGCCGCTGTGGACCGAGCCATCGGGCAGCACGGCTTCGACTCCTGCGACGAGCGCGCGCATCGTTCCGAACTTCAGCACCTGGGTGCCGCCGGCGTTGGTCGAGGTGAGACCGCCGATCGTGCAGCTGCCGCGGGCGCCCAGCGTCAGCGGAAAGCGCATCCCGGCTTCGTGTGCGGCCTCGTGCAGGGTCGCGAGGATCACGCCGGCCTCGGCCACTGCGAGCCTGTTCTCGGCGCTCACCGAGCGGATGCGGTTCATCCGGCGCATCGACAGCAGGATCGCCGAGCCGTCCGCGGGTGGCGTCGCGCCTGCCGCCATGCCGGTATTGCCGCCCTGGGGCACCAGCGGCACGCGATGCTCGGCGGCTAGGCGCACGATTTCGACGACTTCTTCGGTTGAGCCCGGAGCCAGGATCGCCGGCGAGACGCCATGGACGCGACCGCGCCAGTCGCTGACCCACGGTTCGATTTCCTTAGGGTCGGTGATCACGGCCTTCGGGCCGAGCTTTCGCCCTGCCTCCTCGATCAGCCTCGCCTCAGCCTCGGTCATGCTCCTGCCAATAGCGCGCTTGGCACAGGCGCGCGACACCGGCACATGAGGGTCAATGATCAAGCCACGCATCACCCTTGTCGTCGCCCGCGCTCAAAACGGCGTGATTGGCCGTGATGGCAAGCTACCGTGGCATCTTCCGGCGGACCTCAAGCGCTTCAAGGCGCTGACCATGGGCAGCGCGATGGTTATGGGCCGCAAGACCTTCGAGAGCCTTCCCGGACTCCTGCCCGGGCGGCGTCACATCGTGGTGACCCGCGATCGGTCGTGGCTGGCGGAAGGTGCCGAGGTTGCTCACAGCGTCGACGAGGCGCTTCGCCTTGCCGGCAATGAGCCAGTGTCGGTCATCGGCGGGGCCGAGATCTTCGGGCTTTTCCTGCCCCGAGCCGACCGGATCGAACTGACCGAGGTACTCGGGGACGTACCCGGTGACACGGTGATGGAAGACCCGCGCCAGAGCGGCGACTGGCGCGAAACATTCAGCGAGAAGCACGAAGCAGCCGAAGGGCGGCCGGCCTTCCGCTTCCTGACGCTGGAGCGCGGCTAGGCGGGACCGTCGAGAATCGCGTCGATCTGCGCCGCAACCTCGTCGACCGACGCCATGCCATCGACCCGGCGCACCAGGCCCTTGGCCTCATAGAAGGGCAAGATCGGCGCGGTCTTGGCGCGATATTCCTGCATGCGCGTGCGCACCGTCTGCTCGTTGTCGTCGGGTCGCCGCTTGAACTCGGTCGAACCGCAGACGTCGCACACGCCCTCGACCTTCGTCGGCCGGAAGCTGTCGTGATAGCCCGCTCCGCACCTGGCGCAGGTGAAGCGGCCGGTAATTCGATCGACTAACGCCTCATCGTCGACCGCGAGCTCGATGACATAATCGAGCCGGCGGCCACGCTCGGCGAGCAGCAGGTCGAGCGCCTCGGCCTGGGCAATGGTCCGCGGGAAGCCGTCGAAGATGGAGCCGCGGTCGGCGCACGTATCCAGCCGCTCGCCGATCAGCGCGGTCACGATCGCGTCGCTGACCAGCTCGCCGGCATCCATGATCGCCTTGACCTTCTCGCCGATCGGGGAGCCGCTTGCGCGCGCCTCGCGCAGCATGTCGCCGGTCGACAGCTGGATCATGCCGCGGGTCGCCTGCAGCCGCGCGGCCTGCGTTCCCTTGCCCGCGCCGGGCGGGCCCAGAAGGATGATGTTCAGCATTGCGGCGCTCTCTCCCTGTTCGCCGAACCCGAAGTTAGCGCCGTCGCGGCGTGGTCTTTAGCTTCGCCTTCTTGATCAGATCGCCATATTGGTGGGCGATCAAGTGGCTCTGGATCTGGCTGACGGTGTCCATCGTCACGTTGACGACAATCAGCAGGCTGGTGCCGCCGAGACGCAGGTTGGTAAGCCCGGCCTGGGTCGAGACGAGGTCGGGAATCAGGCAAATGAACACCAGGTAAGCGGCACCGACGACCGTGATCCGGTTGAGCAGGTAGTCGAAATAGGCTTCGGTCGCCTTGCCCGGCCGGACGCCGGGGATGAAGCCGCCGTGGCGCTTCAGATTGTCCGCCGTCTCCTCGCTGTTGAACTGCACCGCGGTGTAGAAGAAGCAGAAGAAGGCGATGCCGACGCCATACAGCAGCTCATAAGCGGGCGACCCGTGCTGGAGGAACGTGCTGATGGTGATCAGCCAGTCGCTCGCGCCGCCCTCGGTCGTGGCGCGGTTGCCGGCCCAGTTGATCACCGTCAGCGGCATCAGCAGCAGCGACGACGCAAAGATCGGCGGGATCACGCCGGCGGTGTTGAGCTTGATCGGCAGGTGCGAACGCTCCTGCTGCATGCCGCGCGCGGTCTGGCGCTTGGGATATTGGATCAGCACCCGGCGCTGCGCCCGCTCCATGAAGCAGATGAACAGGACGAGCGCGACGCTCAGCACGACCAGGCCAACGACGAGCAGCCCGTTGACCGAGCCGGTCCGGCTGCCCTCGAGGAGTTGGCCGACGCCCTGCGGCAGACGCGCGACGATGCCGGCCATGATGATCAGCGACACGCCGTTGCCGATGCCGCGGCTGGTGATCTGCTCGCCGATCCACATCAGGAACAGGGTCCCGCCGACGAGGCTCACCGTACCGGCAAGCTCGAACAACAGGCCGGGCTGGACGACCGCGCTGATCCCCTGCCGGACTGACTGGGATTCGAGGCCGCGGATCGCGAGATAACCCTGCACCAGGGTGATCATCACGGTCAGGTAGCGCGTATATTGGTTGAGCTTCTTGCGCCCGGTCTCGCCTTCCTTGCGCAGCGCTTGCCAGGGCCCATAGAGCGTGGCGCCGAGCTGAACGACGATCGACGCCGTAATGTACGGCATGACGCCCAGCGCGACGATCGAGAAGCGCGACAGCGCGCCGCCGGAGAAGGTGTTGAAGACGTCGAGGATTCCGCCGCTCTGCGTTTCATAGAGCTGGGCCATGGCCGCGGGATCAATGCCCGGGACGGGAACGAACGACAACAGCCGGAACAGGATCAGCGCGCCGATCGTGAACCACAGCCTTTTCTTGAGCTCGGTCGCCTTCTGGAAATTCGCGAAGGAGATGCTGGAGGCGAGTTGTTCGGCTGCGGATGCCATCGACTGAATATTCCCCGGAAAAACGAACGGCGGCGATTAGGCTGAAAGCCTCCCCGCCGCCGATATAGTGGCTCGAGGCCGCTTGTCTAAGACCCTCAGG
>Ga0068858_100004296_pt1 | contig 14008 bp, 7 predicted proteins | sample KBSSwiS12_FD_66589 | JGI IMG/M metagenome (GOLD analysis project Ga0068858, IMG submission 66589) | Switchgrass rhizosphere microbial communities from Kellogg Biological Station, Michigan, USA - KBS Switchgrass S1-2 | ecosystem: Host-associated > Plants > Roots > Rhizosphere > Soil ... | reverse complement strand
CGGGCAGCGCGGCGTACGACGCCATCAGCATCTCGTCGAAGGTCTTCCACGGCAGGTCGACCGGCTTCGCCAGCCGTCCGGCGACTTGCAGCAGGACGTCGGGCATGGCGCGCGTGTTGTGCAGCGGCCGAACCGCGGGCGCTGCGAGCGTGACAACGGTGACCAGGGCTCCGGCTTCGGGACGACCTTCGACCCACGATTCCAGAAACGAATGATCGGGAAGAATCAGGTCGGCCAGTGCGCTGGTCTCGTCGATGAAGCTGCCGAAACTGGTGATGAACGGCACTTTCGACAGCGCGTCGCGAACGCGCCACGCTGGCGGCGCCGTGAACACGGGATTCGCACCGTCCACCAGCAGCAATTGCACGGGCGACCGATCGGCAAGGATGTCGGCCGCGACTGTGCGGAACGGACGGCGATCGGCGCCGCGCAGGCGTGCGTCTGTGACCACCGATGGCAGCTGGGGCATGAACGAGACGCCACCAGGCTCGCCGACGCTTCCGAGAAGCGCGTTCAGCGCGTTGACGGCGAGGGCGGCGAACAGCCCGTTGGACTGCGCGAGCGGGGCGCCGCCGATGATCGCGACGGCGGGGCGCTGCTCGGCCATCTCGCGCGAGAGGCGCTCGATGCGCGCGGCGGCCACTCCCGTGCGTTTCGACACCTCGGCCGGTGCGTACTCGGCCAGTCCTGAGGACCACCCGTCGATGAGCGCGCCGGCGCGGCCGCCGCTCTCGCCCGATCGAAGCTTCGAGGACATCAGCACGTGAGCGAGACCGAGTGCGAGAACGCCTTCGGTGCCCGGGCGGACGGGCACCCACTCGTCCGCGTTGGCGCCGGTTTGCGACATCCGAGGTTCGACCTGCACCAGTGTTCCGCGCACGCCACGGCGACCCTGACGCATCCGGCCGTACCCGGCGTTCTGCGCGACCGGCGATCCCCACGTCCCCAGGAAGTCGGCGCCGAAGGCCATGACGTAGCGCGACTGCGCGAGATCGAACGTGGGCAACTGGTCGCGTCCGAAGCTCAGAAGATTCGCGCGCCGCAGCACGTCGTCACTGAACAACTCGTATGAGGTCGCCTCAGGAGCTCCAAAACGTTCGAGGAACCGCGAAACGAGCTCGTCGCGCTGGCCGCGGCCCGGTCGTTTCAGGAAGGCGAGCGCGCGCTGATTGCTCGACGCGCCGAGCGCGTCGAGCTGGGCGACGAGCTGCGCCAGTGCCTCGTCCCAGCTCACTTCCTGAAACTGGCCACTGCCGCGGGGACCCGTTCGCTTCAGCGGATGCGTAAGGCGATCGGGATGATAGGTGATCTGAATCGCGGCCTGGCCGCGGGCGCAGAGCTTGCCCTGGCTGATCGGGTGTGCCGGGTTGCCCTCGAGCTTCTTCGCCAGTCCCATTCTGATGAGGCCGGTCTGCCCGCCGCGCACCACTTCCGCGTCGCCTTCCATCACACGCACGAGGACACCGCAGCCTGCCTGACACAAAGGGCACAGACTCGGCTTGGTTTCCGCGACACCCGGTACGTGCTCTTCGTCGGGGATGAAGCGGATGATCTGATGTTCGGGATGACCGCAGCTCGCGAGCGTGGCGCTCGTGCCGGTCACGGCAGTGAGCTGGATGAAAGACCTGCGATCCATAAAGTCAAAAGGCAGAAGGCACAAGGCAAAAGGAAAGGGCCTTTTGCCTTCTTACTTTTGTCTTCAGAAATGACAAGTGAGACATTCGTTTGGCGCCTGTTTCGACTTGTGGCACTCGACGCAAAACCCCATCTTCAGATCGACGTTTCGCCCGGCCACCGTCTGTTGGTCGATTCTGCCGTGACAGTTCGAGCAGTCCACTTTCGCGCGGATGTGCGGCGCATGGTTGAAGCGGACATGAGATTCGGCCGCGTAGCCGTAGACGCGCTGCCAGGACAGGTCGATTCCCTGTTTCGATAACGCGGTAATCTGCTGAATCAGGGGCCGGTCGGTGGCGATCGACTCGTGGCAGATCATGCACGTCTTCACGCTCGGCAGGCCCGCCACGGGCCCCTTCGTCACGCTTTCGTGGCAGTACTCCGTGCAGCCGATCTTGTTGGCGACGTGCGTCTTGTGCGGGAAGGGAATCGGCTGCGTCGCCGGGGGACGGATCCCGAAGAAATCGTTGACGGCCGATCCCAGCGTCTCGTGCCCCGGCGTATAGACCGACGCTGGCGACGGCCCCTCGTCCGCCAGGCGACATCCGCTGATGGCCACCGCCAGCAGTGTCAGAGCGGCGAGCCACGTCGAGGCGCGAGGCGTTGGCGCCGCGAGCGCAGGCCTGTGGGCCTGCGCCACCTTGCGTATGTGAACCATGTCGGAGCCGGGCGGATCAGCGAGAGGCGCCCTTGGGTCCGATACTGCGCAAGTAGTTGACGACGTTCCACATTTCCTGCGGCGTCATCTTGCTGTTGTAACCCTTCATGTCGAGCTTGGGCGCGATGCCGTCCTTGATCACGGCGAAGATCTCGGCGTCGGTCGACCCGTGGTCCCACTTGTCGTCAGTCAAATTCGGAGGATGCGTATCTTTCGGCGCCTGCGGTCCATCGCCCTTGGCGTCGTCGCCATGGCAGAACCGGCAGTACTTCTTGAAGCTTGCCTGGCCCGCGGCGATCGACTCCGGCGTCGGCGCCACCGGATTCCTGGCCGGGGCGGCCTTCGCCGCCGGCTTCTTGGCTTGCGCGCCGAGCTCGATGCCGGCGGCGCTGATGTAGCTCAACACGAAGACTGCGATGGTGGCGTTCAACAGTCGGCGCATGGTCCCCAGGTCCCTCCGTCTGCGGTTTGTTACGCGAGAGTGTCGGTCATTCTCACACGACCGTGGCGAGAGCCGCAACCCGCCGCTGCTACCCGGAAACAGGTATCCCGGGCGCGTACGTGGAACGTCAGGAACTACGTCGAACGTAAGGAATGCGTCAACGGCCCGGCATTTCCGCGGCGCGGCCGCCCGGAGGATGTTCGCCAGACCGGGTCGTCTTCGTTCAGCGCGTACTCGGACCACGTATACGGGGAGCTTCGTTGCAACAGCAACGCCATCTTCCACGGTCGTGTTCAGGTGCTCGGATTGTCGACGCGGCCTTGCAGGGAGTCGTGAAGCATCGACGGGCTTGAAGCGTTCCTGGAGCTGCAGCGTGTCGCTGGCCGGCGACTCGAGGCCGTTCAACGCGGGGACGGGAGCGTTCGCATGATGGTCAGTCGTACCGCAGCGCTACGATCGGATCGACACTTGCCGCGCGGCGGGCGGGCAGCCAGCAGGCGACGAGCGCGACGCCCACGAGCACGAATCCGGCCCCCGCAAAGGTCAGCGGATCCCGCGCGCCTACTCCATACAGGAGCGTCGTCAAGAGCCGCGTCAGCGCGAGGGCCGCCCCAAGCCCTGCCGCGACGCCGACTGTGGCGAGCGTCGCCCCTTGGGTGAGCACCAGATGTCGTATTCGCGCCATGTCCGCGCCGAGGGCGACGCGGATGCCGATCTCGCGCGTGCGCTGGGCCACCGTGTAGCTGAGCACGCCGTGCACGCCAATGATGGCGAGCAACACCGCGATGCCGGCGAAGGCGACCAGAAGAAGAACTTCGAAGTCTGAAGTCGGAAGGGCGAAGTCGGAAGGGTGCAGTGTGGTGGAGTTCGGCGGCGGAAGCCTTCAGGCCGAAGGAGAACGCTGAAATCGAACCGTCGCCAGACTTCGCACTTCAGACTTCGAGCTTCACACTTCAAGTCGGTAGCGTAATCGTCACTGTCGTGCCGACGCCGCGCTCGCTGCGGACGTCGATCGTGCCGCCATTCAGCTCGACGTTGCGTTTGGCGATGGTGAGACCGAGGCCCGTCCCCGTCGCCCTGGTCGAGAAATACGGCTCGAAGATGCGTTGCAACGCTTCGCGATCCATGCCGAGGCCGGTGTCGGTGATCTCGATGGCCACGGCGTCGCGAGCGACATCCCCAGACCCCTGCCGAGCGGGGTCAGCAGGTGGAAGGAAGGACTTCGCAGGCGCGACCGTGATCGCGAGTCGACCGGTACCGGGCATTGCATGAAGCGCGTTCTCGATCACGTTCGTGAAAGCACGGGCGAGGAGTGTGCGATCGACGTTCACGGCCGGGAGCTGCCCGGCCACCGTGAGGTCAATCTCGATACGGCCGGTCAGTCCGAGACGGTACGGACCGACGACCTCTTCGACGAGTTCGCCGACGTCGGTCGGCGCGGGATGGGGCGTTGCCGTGGATGCGAAGCTCGAGAATTCCGCCGCGATCTGCCGCAGCAGTCTAACCTGGGAGAGGATGGCGGCCACGCATCCGTCGAGGACCGGCGACAGGGGGCGGCCGCGATCGATATTCACGCGCTGCGCGTGCTCGGCGGACAACTGGATCGGGGTCAGGGGGTTCTTGATGTCGTGCGCCACCTGCCGCGCCATATCCGCCCACGCTTCGAGACGCTGCGTCCGCTCGAGCTCGCTCCGCTGCCGCTTCAGATCCTCGGCCATGCGGTTGAAATCGCGAATCAGCCGGCCGAGCTCGTCCGAGGTTCCGGCGGCCACATGCGCATCGAGATTGCCGCGCGCGATGCGCCGCGTCGCGCGCGTCAGGCGATTGATCGGATCGGCAATGCGCTCGGCCATCCAGTAGCCCAGCGCTGCGCCCAGAAGGCTGAAGAGCACCGCCGCCGACAGCACCTGGTGATCGAGGTCGTCGATCTGCCGATCGGCGTCCTGCCTGCGGGAGGTGACCGGCACAGTCACGATTCCGTCGCGCCCTTCCGCGCGCACGGGAGCCGCCGCGAGCAGATACAGGAAATCGCCAACCCGTTGCTCGCCGACGAACGTCGGCCGCCGGTCGAGCACGATGTTCCGGTAGACGTCGCCGGGGGTTCGCGTTGGCAGAAGGCCCGACGCGAACACCTCGAGCGCGCTGGTCGCCCGGAGCTCGGTGCGCTCGAACAAATTGACGTCCTGATCGATGGCGCGGCGGATGAGCACCATGATCTGGTCGTCGATGGTCGCGCGCTGCTGCAGCGTCGCGTAGTCCTCGACGAGCCGCTGCGCGACCGTGGCGGTCTTCGCCGCGCTTTCCTTGACTTCCGCCTCGAACTGCGTCGCGAAGTAGGCGCGCGTCGCCAGAGCGAGGATCAGCACCGGGACGACAGCCGCCAGCGCGAAGGCGAGAAACAACTTGCGATAGAAGCTGGCGCGGATTTCGCGAAGCAGCGCACGGCCGCTCGCCGGCGCGCGTGATGTCACCGCCGCAACGATCGTGGCCCCCCCCAGCAACAGCATGTAGAGGACGCCCGCGAGGAACACCAGTTCCGCGAGGTTGACGATGTGGCGGCGCCACGTGAGGACCGGGTACCCGAGTGCGTAAATGCCGCCCTGGTCGCTCATGAAGTAGACGCGGAAGGCGACCCCGTCCCGCTCCACAGTGCCCCAGAACGGATCTCTCGATTCCACCATGCGCTGAAAGGCGGCATCCGACAACTGCCACACGCTCGTCCCGGAATAGGCGAGCGGCGAACGGCTCCAGCCGTATGCGACGAACTCGACGTCGTGACCGAACACGCCTTCCGGCGGCAGCTGACGTTCCGGCTGGAGCGATTCGAGATACGGGCTTTGCGATTCGATGAAGGGAAGCGTCCGATAGTCCACGGTGACGCTCACGACGATCGTGCCCTTGACCGATTCCCGATCGCAGATAGCGCGGCTGGCGCGAAGAACGTGTCGCTGGCTCGATCCGAAGGGCGACAACTCGTCGACGAGATCCCAGTTGCCGCACCGGGCATCGCGATACGGAGACTCGGCGTACTCGGGAAGATTGAAGGCAAAACGGCTGATCAGGCGCCCGTCCGTGGCGTACAGCTCAACTGCAGAGGTCAGCCGATTGACATTCAAATCCGTCTGCGACCAGACGCGAAATGCGCGCGCCGGCGACGGGGCCGTCGCCTCGCCTGGCTCGGTGATGAGGTCCACCAGTGAGGGGAGATCCTCGATCTGATCGAGCGCCGCGTACAACACGTTTTGCATTTCGTCGCGCTGCCCGATGGTCTGCGGTCCGTACACGGTCGCGATCAACCGCTCCTCGGCCTCCGTCATGAACGCGAGGAGCGACGGATACATCGCGAGCGAGGGCGCGACGAGCGCGACGAACAGGGCCCACCATCGCACCGCTTGCGAGGCCCGGCGGGTCCGCCGGCGGACATGGGCCATCGCCACGGTGCCGGCGCCCGCGCCGGCGAGGGCCCACAGGATCGGCAGCGTCGGTAGGAGCGCATCGCCAATCCGCACGAGAATCACCCCGACCAGGGCGCCCGTCAGCCAGGCCGCCACCGCGTCGCCGCGCCGCGAAGACGTCCGGCGTGTGCGCCACAGGCTGGGAAGGCGGCTCACTGCCACTGCGCTCCAGATCACGGTGGCGTGCAGCAGGACGATCCCGAACGCGAACGCAATCCGCGCCGGGTCGAGCGGATGAAGCGAGAACTGGAGCAGGTCGAAGTTGGATTGCGAGACGATGCCGCGTAACAGGCGCTCGTAGGCCCAGATGATGGCGGTGGTGACGAGGCCGGCCGCGGCGTACGCCAGTGCGATCCACGCTGCGGACTCGCCGGCGCCGGCGAGCAGGTGCGGCCGCGGGCCGGTCATGCGCCACCGTTCAATCGTATCGAGCACGACCCACGCCGCCGCGAGGACGGCCAGCGCCGTCGCGAGCAGGTCGATCGACGACGCCAGCGGGCTGCCGGAGAGGAGCGCGGCCGACGCGAACGCGACGACGGCTCGCGTCAGTCCGATGGCGACGAAGACGGCAATCGTGCGTCTCGAAAACGTCCAGGCGTCCCGCGCATCGCGTCGCAAGTCCAGCAACGCGCCGACACAGAACAGCAGCGTCAAGCCGGCGACTGCGAGAGTGGTCCCCCGGACCTGATCGGCCCAGCGCATCCGCGCGTCGAGCAAGTCTGCGGGAGCGATTTCAGCATCGACGAGCGGCCCACCGCCGGTTGACGGGATGGCAAAGGTATAGGGACCTTGCGGGGCGACGTCGCCGACGCGCAGGCGCAACAGCACCGGAACGAGCGTCGTCGAGATGACGAAGGTGTCGGCGGTGCCCGGCATGCTGCGGACCGTATCGAGCTGCTCCTCGACGACGATCGTCGCGATGCGCGCAGGAACAGAACGGCTGCGGTCGATCACCGCTTCGATGTGCATGAGACGCGGACCGAGCGCGTCCCGCGCGATCAGCGACGTCGACGGTCCGTCGAGGCGGACCTTCGGAAGGTCCGAGGTGCGGCCGGTCCAGGCGATCGGGTTGTCTCCCGGATCGTAGACGGTGAGCCCGGCCCGACCGGGCGCCCGGGTCGCCAATGCCGCGTCGATCGTGTCGAACAACCGCACGCGGTCCGCCTGGGTGCGCTGGGCGGCGGTCAGCGTCTCGCGCTCGGCGGCGAGGGCCGTCGCGATGCGGCGGAGCGCGTCGGCCGTTGCGGCGAATTGTTCGCGGAGCTCGGCTTCAATGCGGGCCACCGCCTGTGGATCGGAAGGGCCAAACCGCTGGCGGCCCATCACCCACCCGGTGACGGCCACGAGGGCGGCGACGATCAGTCCGACGCGAGCGATGCGCCACACGGCGTGTAACATAAAGAAGCTGCTCGGCAATGTACGTCCCTTGCGCATGAACCTCAAGCTTCTGCTGAAACGCGGCGCGCTCCTGGCGGCGGCCAACTGGCAGACCATCGCCATTCAGTTCGCGGCCGAAACCACGTTTCAGGTGCTGCTGGCCGTCCCGGTCATCGGCGCGGCGATCCTTGTCGCCGCGCTGCTCGGCGGCGACCTGGGGGAGCTTCTGCGCGGTACCATGCGCGATGTCTTCACGACGATCGCCGGTACGTTGATGTCCGAGCCGCTGGCGCTCGTGGCCTTCATCGGCGCCTTTTCGATCGTGCTGTTCGGTGGATCGCTGCTCATGTTCGTCGTCAAGGGTGGCACCGTGGACGTGCTGTTGGCCGCCGAGACCGCCGCAGGAGCGATCGAGCGCGAACCCCTCAGCTACCACCAGATCACCGGGGCGTCGCGTTTCACGCTCGAACGGTTTCTCGCCGGGTGCCGCCGGCTGCACCGACGATACGTGATGCTCGGTCTTGCGTTGATGATCGCCTACGCGGTGTCGGGCGTCGCCTATCTGACGTTCGTCGCCTACGGTTACCGCGCAGCCGCCGGCCGGCTGCTCGTCATCGGCTGGATCTTCAACGCGGCGTTGGCCACGTTCCTCCTCGTCGTCTGGATCACGTTCATCAACTGGGCGTACTTGCTGCTGCAGATCGCGATGGCGACCGAGGACTTGAGTCTCGGCGCCGCCGTGGCGGCGGTCGGCCGTTTCATCCGCGCCGAGTTCCGCGAACTGGCCGGGATGTTCGGCGTCATCCTGGCCGTCATCGTCGCCGCGACGCTGGCGTCGGCGCTCGCCTGGTCAGGGGTTGGGCTGATCGCGTTCGTGCCGCTCGTCGGTCTCGCGGTGTTCCCGCTGCAGATCGTTGCGCTGCTGGTGCGCGGCCTGGTGTTCGAGTACATCGGCCTCAGCGCGCTCGCCGCGTATGCGACGCTCTACCATCGGCACCTCGCGGAGCGCGGCCGCGCGGTCAGCACGGACGCCGTACCACGATTGAACTTCGAAGTGTGAAGCCTGAAGTCCGAAGACTTCCCACTTCAGACTTCACACTTCGGACTTCGAACTTCAAAGTTTTGGAGCGAGGACAGGAATCACGTTCGGCAGGGGACCGATCCCGGGAGCCGGCGGCGGTTCGATGGAGCGGCTGGTCGCGGTCACGCTCACTTCACCCGACAGCGACCGGGTGACAAGGACGATGACCGGTCCGAAGCCGATCGGCGACGTGAACGTGTACAGCGGCGCGACGATCTCGCCCGTCTTGTCGGTGGTCAGAGCGTCGGCGGGTGCGCCGTCCTTGAAAAAGTACGCACGTGGTGGAAGCGCGAGGCCAGCAACCACCACCGCATCGAGCGCACCGATCGGCGCCCATGCCGGGCGAAACGGCAGTGGGCGCATCCACTGTTGTACGCCGTGCCCCCGGTTCAACGCGCGTAAGACGTTGTCGAGTGAAACAAAGTACACGTTCTTCTCGTCGGCCAACGGCCGGCGGAGCACGTCGGCGCCCGTCTGCTTCCTCCAGTCGAATTCGCCGGTAGCGATTTTCAGACAATACAGGTGATTGTCCGTGGACCCGACGAAGAGCTGGGTGTCCAGCGCGAGAATCTCGTTGGGCATGCCGCCGATCTTTTCCGCCCACACCTGCGCGCCGTCCTCGACGCGCAGCGCGACCACGCGGCCGTCGGTGAGCGAGAGATACAGACGATCGCCGGCGACGGCGGGCGACGCGCGCGCGCCGGCGATGTCGCGGCGCCAGACAAGGGATCCGTCGCTCGCCCGATAGGCGACCAGTGCATCAGGCGTCGGGGCGAAAAGCCACCCGTTCGCGAAGACGAGCGGTGCTGCGAGTTTTTCCGTGAACGGGATCTCCCACGCGAGCGATCCATCCTTTGTCTGGCGCGCGGAGAGCGTCTCACCCGACTCGAGAAACAGCAGTCCTGCGCCGACGGCGGGCGCCGATCGAGGCGCGGCAGAGATCAGCCAGAGGAGCGTTCCGTGTGTCAAATCGTACGCCGCGATGCGATCACCTTCGATGGGGAAGTACCCCGAGTCGCCGTCGAACGCCGGTTGAACCGTGAGGTTGTTGTTGAGCGACAACGACCAGTGGGTCCGCGACGGGAACGGGGAAAACGGTTTTTTGACTGGCGCTCCCTCGAGGGTGATCACGGCGGCGCACATGGCGATGAGGGCAAGTGCACTACAAGATGTTGTGGTCGTGCGTGACTCCACCCCGTTATAATAGCGTCAACTTCTCCCGTCAGTGGCCCACCAAACCATCATCGTTCTCGATTTCGGCTCGCAGTACACGCAGTTGATCGCCCGCCGGCTCCGTGAGCTCTCGGTGTATTCCGAAATCTGGCCGCCGGACTCATCAGCTGAGAAGATTCGCTCGCGTACACCGGTCGGCCTCATCCTGTCCGGTGGTCCGAAGAGCGTGTCGGATCCCGGCGCGCCGACCTGCGATCCAACGCTGTTCGAACTCGGCCTGCCGGTACTCGGCATCTGCTACGGCATGCAGTTGATGGCGCACCTGCTCGGCGGGGAGGTGGCGCCGGCGCGCCAGCGAGAGTTCGGCCACGCCACGGTGACGCTGACGCCCGGAGGCCCCGGTGGGCCAGGTGCGGCGTTGTTCGCCGGCCTCCCCACTGAGATTCGCGTGTGGGCAAGCCACGGCGACTTCGTGAGTGCACCACCGGACGGCTTTGCGGTGATCGGGACCAGCGCCAACGCGCCGATCGCGGCGATTTCGAATCCGCCGCGGCGGCTCCACGCGCTGCTGTTCCACCCGGAAGTCGTCCACACCGATTGTGGTCTCGAGATCCTGCGCAACTTCGCGCACGGCGTCTGCGGCTGCACCGGCGATTGGACGATGGCGTCGTTTGCGGAAGAGGCGACGGCGAAGATTCGGGCCCAGGTCGGCGAGGGACGCGTCGTCTGCGCGCTGAGCGGCGGCGTCGATTCCACGGTGGCCGCGCTGCTCATTCATCGGGCGATCGGCGATCGGCTGACGTGTCTCTTCGTCGACAACGGTGTACTGCGGCTCGATGAAGCCAACCAGATTCGCAAACGTTTCGAGCGTCTCCGCCTGCCGCTGGTCTGTGTCGATGCCTCGGCGCTGTTCCTGGCGAGACTGGCCGGCATCACCGATCCCGAACAGAAACGCAAGGTCATCGGCGCGACCTTCATCGACGTGTTCGAGCAGGAAGCGACCAGGCGTGGCGACGTCGATTTCCTCGCACAGGGGACGCTCTACCCGGATGTCATCGAATCGGTGTCGATCGTGGGCCAGTCGGCGTTGATCAAGAGCCATCACAACGTCGGAGGGCTGCCCGAGCGCATGCGGATGAAGCTGGTGGAGCCGCTGCGCGAGCTGTTCAAGGACGAAGTGCGCGCGGTCGGACGCCAGCTGGGCCTCGACGAAGAGTTCGTCGTGCGCCAGCCGTTTCCCGGTCCGGGGCTGGCGGTCCGGATTCTGGGCGAGGTGACACCGGCCCGTCTCGACCTGTTGCGCCGTGCCGATGCCATCGTGGCGGAGGAAGTGAAGCGCGCCGGCTGGTACACACGCATCTGGCAGAGTTTTGCCGTTCTGTTGCCGGTCCAGAGCGTCGGGGTGATGGGCGATGAACGGACCTACGAATACACGGTCGCGATCCGCGCGGTCGAGAGCCGCGACGGCATGACCGCCGACTGGGCGCGTCTGCCGCACGAACTGCTCGCACACATCTCGTCCCGTATCGTGAACGAGGTTCGTGGCATCAACCGCGTGGTGTACGACATCAGCTCGAAGCCTCCATCGACCATAGAATGGGAATGATGCGATCGTGACGGAACATGCCTGAGTTCGTCCATCTCCACCTGCACACTGAGTTTTCCCTCCTGGACGGCGCCTGCCGGATCGACGAGTTGCTCGATCAGGCCGCCGCGCTGAAGATGCCGTCCATCGCGGTCACCGAGCACGGCAACCTGTTCTCGTCGGTGATCTTTCACGACCATGCACGTCAGAAGGGCGTGAAGCCGATTCTCGGCTGCGAGGTCTACGTGGCGCCCGGCGACCGCCGGACCAAGAGCGGGAATCCCGGGGAAACCCAGAACCATCTCGTCCTCCTCGCGGAGACCAACGAGGGCTATCACAACCTGATCAAGCTGGTGTCGGCCGGCTACACCGAGGGTTTCTACTACAAGCCGCGTATCGACAAGGAACTGCTCGCGCAACACGCCAAGGGGCTGATCGGGTTGAGCAGTTGCCTCAAGGGTGAAGTCGCCGAGGGACTGTCCCACCAACAGGAAAGGAAAGCGGTCGAGGCGGCGGCTGCATACCGGGACATCCTCGGGCCGGGCAACTTCTTTCTCGAGATGCAGTGGCACGGCATCGACGATCAGGCGGTCGTCAACAAGGGGCTGCCGGCGATTGCCCGCGATCTGAGCCTGCCGCTGATTTGCACCAACGACGTGCACTACCTCCGCGAGGCGGACGCGCATCCCCACGACGTGCTGTTGTGCATCGGCACCGGCAAGGCGTTCAGCGATCCCAAGCGCCTGCGCTACGACGCGAAGCAGTTCTTCCTGAAGACGGCCGAGCAGATGGCGGAGGTCTTCAAGGACTTTCCCGACGCGCTGGCGAACACGATGCGCATCGCCGAACGCTGCAACGTCGTGCTCGCCAAGGGCGAGAACCACCTGCCGAATTTCGACGTGCCGTCCGGCTACACGCTCGACGCCTACTTCGAGCACATGGCCCGGGAAGGGTTCAAGCAACGCCTGCCCCGGCTGCAGCAGCTGGCGGCCTCGGGGGCGCTGCGCCACACGATCGACGAGTACGAGCGCCGGCTCTCGTACGAGATCGATGTGATCAAGCAGATGAAGTACCCGGGGTACTTCCTGATCGTGTGGGATTTCATCCGCTACGCACGCGAGCAGGGGATCCCGGTGGGACCCGGCCGTGGCTCGGCCGCCGGCAGCCTCGTCGCTTATTGCCTGCGGATCACCGACGTCGATCCGTTGGACTTCAACCTGATCTTCGAACGGTTCCTCAATCTCGAGCGCGTCTCGATGCCCGACATCGACATCGATTTCTGCGAGCGGCGCCGCGGCGAGGTCATCGCCTACGTGACGGAGAAGTACGGCCGCGACAGAGTCGCCCAGATCATCACGTTTGGCACGATGAAGGCAAAGGCCGTCGTGCGGGACGTCGGCCGCGTGCTCGAGATGCCTTACGCCGACGTCGACAAGGTGGCGAAGCTGATTCCGCCGGCGCTCGACATGACGCTCGAGAAAGCGCTCGAAGAGAGCGAGCCCCTGCGACAGATGGAGCTGAACGACCCGAAGGTGAAGGAGCTGCTCGCTGTTGCCCGACGCCTCGAAGGGATGACCCGCCACGCGTCGGTTCACGCCGCCGGGGTCGTCATCACGCCGAAGGCGATCACGGAATACGCGCCGCTCTACAAGGGCGCGCACGACGAAATCGTCACGCAATGGTCGATGAAGGACGTCGATCGCGTCGGTCTCCTGAAGATGGACTTCCTCGGGCTCAGCACGCTGACGCTCATCGACGACGCAATCAAAGAGATCGAGCGGACGACAGGCGAACGGCTCGACATCGACGCCCTGCCGCTCGACGATGCGAAGACCTATCAGATTTTTCAGGAGGGCCAGACCTACGGCATCTTCCAGTTCGAATCGAGCGGCATGCGGGACATCCTGCGCCGGGCCAGGCCGCAGCGGCTCGAAGATCTGATCGCCTTGAACGCGCTCTACCGCCCCGGGCCGCTGCGCAGTGGCATGGTGGACGATTTCATCGCGCGAAAGGCCGGAAAAACCGAGGTCAAGTACGAGCTGCCGCAGCTCGAGCCGATCCTGTCCGATACCTACGGCGTCATCGCCTATCAGGACCAGGTGATGCGCATCTCGAACGTGCTCGCGGGCTTCTCGCTCGCCGAGGCCGACATCCTTCGCGCGGCGATGGGGAAGAAGAACCAGGAAGTGATGGCGAAGCAGCGCGGCAAGTTCCTGGATGGCGCCAGGAAGAACGGGATTCCCGAAAAGAAGGCGGTCGCGGTCTTCGACCTGATGGCGCATTTCGCCGGGTACGGGTTCGTGAAGGCGCACGCCACGGCCTACGCGTTCCTCGCGTATCAGACGGCGTATTTGAAGGCCCATTACCCCTGGCACTTTGCCGCAGCGCTGCTGACGATCGAGTCGCAGAATACCGACAAGCTGGCGATGTATCTGGGGGAATGCCGCGACCGCAGGATTCCGCTGTTGCCTCCGGATATCAACGAAAGCCAGTTGCGATTCACGGTCGAACCGGAACGGGGCGTTCGGTTCGGGTTGAGCGCGATCAAGAATGTCGGCGAAGG
>Ga0068858_100004294_pt1 | contig 14014 bp, 4 predicted proteins | sample KBSSwiS12_FD_66589 | JGI IMG/M metagenome (GOLD analysis project Ga0068858, IMG submission 66589) | Switchgrass rhizosphere microbial communities from Kellogg Biological Station, Michigan, USA - KBS Switchgrass S1-2 | ecosystem: Host-associated > Plants > Roots > Rhizosphere > Soil ... | reverse complement strand
GTGACCGTCGGCTACATCTACATGCTGAAGCTGTCGCACCTGGTGGACGACAAGATTCACGCGCGCTCCATCGGGCCATACTCGCTGATTACGCAACAGCCCCTGGGCGGCAAGGCGCAGTTCGGTGGCCAGCGCTTCGGCGAAATGGAAGTTTGGGCGCTAGAAGCTTACGGTGCGGCTTATGTGCTTCAAGAGCTGCTCACCGCCAAGTCGGACGACGTGTACGGCCGCGCCAAGATTTACGAAGCCATTGTTAAAGGCGAGGCGGCCGCGGAACCGGGCGTTCCGGAAAGCTTTAACGTCCTGATTCGCGAGCTGCAATCGCTGTGTCTGGATGTGGAATTGATGAAGAAGCCGCGCGAGGGCCTGGAAACTGCCCTTGCCGCTGATTAATCAGGAAAAGGAGATTTCATGTATCGTTCTTCTCCATATGATCGAGCAAATTTAATCGCGGATTTCGATTCCATCCGCATCTCGCTGGCTTCTCCGGAAAAGATCCGGAGCTGGTCGCACGGCGAGGTCACTAAACCCGAAACCATCAACTACCGGACCTTCAAGCCGGAACGCGACGGGCTGTTCTGCGCCCGTATTTTCGGGCCCATTGCCGACTGGGAATGTCTCTGCGGCAAGTACAAGCGCATGAAGCACCGCGGCGTGATCTGCGATAAGTGCGGTGTCGAAGTAACGCTCTCCCGTGTTCGCCGCGAACGCCTGGGCCACATCGAACTGGCCAGCCCGTGCTCGCATGTGTGGTTCTTCAAAGGCCTGCCGTCGCGTATCGGCTATCTGCTCGATATCACGCTGCGTGAGCTCGAACGCGTGCTGTATTTCGAAGCCTTCGTGATCGTCGATCCGGGTGAAGTCACCGACCTGCGCAAGGGCGAAGTCATCACCGACGAGCGCAAGCGCGCGCTCGATCAGGAACACCCCGGCAAGTTCGTCGCCATGATGGGAGCCGAGGGCATCAAAGAGCTCCTCAAGAAAATCGACGTCGACTTCCTCAGCGAAGACATTCGCAAGCGGATGCAGACGGAAGCCTCGCAGCAGAAGAAGCTGAAGTTCGCCAAACGCCTGCGCGTGACGGAGAGCTTCCGCAAGTCCGGTAACAAGCCGGAGTGGATGATTTTGGACGTGCTGCCGGTGATTCCACCCGAGCTGCGTCCATTGGTCCCACTGGACGGCGGCCGATTCGCCACCTCCGATCTGAACGACTTGTATCGCCGCGTGATCAACCGTAACAACCGGTTGAAGAAACTGATCGAGCTGCACGCCCCCGACGTCATCGTGCGCAACGAAAAGCGCATGCTGCAGGAAGCTGTCGACGCCCTGTTCGACAATGGCCGCCGTGGCCGTGTGCTGCGCGGAGCCAACAATCGCCCGCTCAAGTCGCTGTCCGATACGCTCAAAGGCAAGCAGGGACGTTTCCGTCAGAACCTGCTCGGAAAGCGCGTCGATTACTCCGGTCGCTCCGTCATCGTGGTCGGTCCCGAGCTGAAGCTGCACCAGTGCGGTCTTCCCAAGAAGATGGCGCTCGAGCTGTTCAAGCCGTTCATCTACCATCGCCTGGAACAGCGCGGCCATTGCACCACCATCAAGCAGGCCAAGGAATTGGTGGAGCAGCAGGATCCGGTGGTTTGGGACATCCTCGAGGAAGTCATCAAGGATCATCCGATTCTGTTGAATCGCGCTCCTACCCTTCACCGCTTGGGTATTCAGGCTTTCGAGCCGGTCCTGGTCGAAGGCAAGGCCATCAAGATTCACCCGCTGGTTTGCACGGCGTTCAATGCCGACTTTGACGGCGACCAGATGGCGGTTCACATTCCGCTGTCCCCGGAAGCCCAGATCGAGGCTTCCACGCTGATGCTGTCGGCGAACAACATTCTGTCGCCCGCGCATGGCGCTCCGATCGCCGTTCCTACGCAGGACATGGTGCTCGGTCTGTACTATCTGACCAAGGCGCGCCCGGGTTCCAAGGGCGAAGGCCGCACCTTCGCATCCAACGACGACGTCCTGATCGCGCTCGAAATGGGCGAAGTCGAGACGCTCACTCCCATCAAGCTGCGTTACACCGGCAAGGTGATCGACCTGGTCAAGGCGTTCGACAACCAGAACCTGATCCACACCGAGCCGATCGAGTTCAGCAAGCAGTACATGGATACGACCGTCGGCCGCGTCATTCTCAATGACGTGCTGCCCGACGACATGCCGTTCATCAACGGCTTGCTCAAGAAGAAGGGTCTGACCCAGATGGTGCAGTATTGCTATCTGAAGTTCGGCCTCTCGACCACCGTTACGATGCTCGACAAGGTCAAGTCGCTGGGCTTCCTCTATGCGACCCGCGCCGGAATCTCCATCGGCATCGACGACATGGTCGTCCCCGGCGAAAAGGCCGGCCTGGTAAACAAGGCGCAGAAGGCTGTTATCGAGGTGCAGGAACAGTATCAGGAAGGTTCCATCACCCGCGGCGAGCAGTACAACAAAGTTATCGAAATCTGGTCCAAGGTCACCGAGCGCGTTTCGGAAGAAATGTTCAAGACCATGGAAGAGGACGACCGCACCGGCCGTTACCTCAACCCGATTTACATCATGGCCGACTCCGGCGCGCGCGGTTCGAAACAACAGATCCGCCAGCTTTCCGGTATGCGCGGCTTGATGGCCCGGCCGTCCGGCGAAATCATCGAAACGCCGATCACGGCGAACTTCCGCGAAGGTCTGAACGTGCTGGAGTACTTCATTTCCACGCACGGTGCGCGCAAAGGCTTGGCCGATACCGCGCTCAAGACCGCCGACTCAGGCTACCTGACGCGCCGCCTGTGCGACGTGGCGCAGGACGTGATCGTCACCGAAACCGATTGCGGCACCAGCGACGGTATTTACGTCGAACCCATCGTCGAATCCGGCGAGATCATCGAGCCTCTGCGCGACCGTATCGTCGGCCGCGTGGCTCTCGAAGATCAGGTCGACTACGAAGGTGCGGTGATCATCAAGGTCAACAACGAAATCACCGAGGATCTGGCCAACCAGATCCAGGCAGCCGGTATTGAGCGGGTGAAGATCCGTTCGGTGCTGACCTGCGAATCCAAGCGCGGCGTCTGCCAGCTTTGCTACGGACGCAATTTGGCCACCGGCCGGCTGGTCGAACGCGGCGAAGCGGTGGGTATCATTTCTGCCCAGTCCATCGGCGAGCCCGGCACCCAGTTGACGATGCGTACGTTCCACATCGGCGGCGCGGCTACCGGTTCGGCGGAACAATCGAAGCAGGATGCCAAGTCCAACGGCTTCGTGAAATTCCACAATATTCAGACGGTCAAGAATGCCAAGGGCGAATTGATCGCCATGAACCGCAACAGCATCATCGCGGTGCTCGACGATAAGGGCCGCGAAAAAGAACGCTACCAGGTGGTGTACGGCGCGAAGATCTACTTCGCGGACGGCGCCAAGGTTAAAACCAACGACGTCCTGCTCGAGTGGGATCCGTACACGTTCTCGATTCTCACCGAAGTCAGCGGCACGGTCCACTTCAAGGATCTGGTCGATGGCATCACTATGACGGAGCAGGTGGACGAAATCACCGGCCGTTCGCAATGGGTGGTGTCGGATTCGCCTGACGAAAAGCGCATTCCGGCGATTATCGTCCGAGCCGGTTCTTCCAAGCACGACGAGAAACGCTACCTGATGCCGATGCACGCTCACTTGACGGTGGCGGACGGCGACGAAGTTCACGCGGGCGATGTAGTGGCTAAGATCCCGCGCGCGACCACCAAGACCAAGGACATCACGGGCGGTCTGCCGCGCGTCGTGGAATTGTTCGAGGCCCGCAAGCCGCGTGAAACCGCGGTGATCACGGAAATCGACGGTATCGTCAAGTACGGCGAGATTTCCAAGGGTACTCGTAAGATCAACATCATCGGCGACGATGGCGAGCAGAAGGAATACGCTATCCCGCGCGGTGTGCACATCAACGTCCAGGAAGGCGAGCGCGTCAAACACGGCGATCCGCTCATGGATGGTCCCCGCAATCCGCACGACATTATGGCCGTCCTCGGCGAGAAGGAACTGCAGAAGTACCTGGTGAACGAAATCCAGGAAGTCTACCGTCTGCAGGGCGTCAATATCAACGACAAGCACCTGGAAGTCATCGCACGTCAGATGATGCGCTGGGTGAAGGTCGAGGATATCGGCGACAGCGAATTCCTTCCGGAAGAAGTTGTCGACAAGTTCAAGTTCCGGGAAGAGAACCTGCGTGTGGTGGAAGCGGGCGGGCAACCGGCTTCAGGTAAAACAGTGTTGCTGGGTATCACCAAGGCGTCGCTGTCCACCGACTCGTTCATCTCCGCCGCGAGTTTCCAGGAGACAACGCGTGTGCTGACCGAAGCCGCCATCAACGGCAAGGTCGATCACCTGCGCGGCCTCAAGGAGAACGTCATCATGGGCCGCCTGATTCCGGCGGGCACCGGCATGGCGTACTACCGGACGGTGAAGATCGCCGGGGAGGACATCGAAGAGGAATTGGCTGCCGAGGCCGAAGCAGTGCCTCTGGATGCCATTCCTGGTTACGACGAAGAGACTCGCGCGCTGTACGCAGGCGGGTTGTCGGAAGCCGAAACTCCCGCGGGTCCGGAAGAAACGCTGGCTGAGTAGTAGCTAGCGACCCGAGGCCGGTCCTACCTAAGCTGCCGAAAACAGGCATTGCTGCTCGGCGTACTGGGGCCCGAAATGCTCCAGTTCGACCGGGTAGCGGCGCCGCAAGTCTTTCGGGGCGTGCGCATGTACGCCTCGAACCAACGCTTGCATCTGTAGCGCATTCACAAAGCTCTTGCCCGCGGCATCGTTGTTGAACACCACAAACGTCCGCTCGGCGAAACGGCTGGTCTGCTCTATGCGATGCGACCATTCCTCCAGTTCCGCCGGCGAGTATAGGTAATCGTGCTGCCGCTTCCGCAAGGCTGTGGGTTCGAAAGCGCCCAGCGAGTTTTGCGGATTCCTCCCATGCAACCGCACGTAACCCACATCTGAAGTCAGGATCCCCGTGGGCGGCATCGCCCGGGTGTACTGGGGCTGATCGATGTTGCAGAACCCCACTCGGTAGTCAAGGAAGGTGCCGATGGCCTCCTCCGCCATCCAGCTGCTGTGGCGCATCTCCGCTACCAGCGGAAACTCGTGGAAGGCCCTGCGGAGGTCGATGAAGAACTCCCGATTCTCTGCCGTGAAACGGAACGACCAGGGAAATTGCATCAGCAGGGCGCCAAGTTTCTTGGCTCGTAACAGCGGCCACAACCCTTCCTTGAAAAGCGCGATGCTGGTTGGGTCCAGCACTCGTTTGTGCGTGAAATCCTGATGGAGCTTAGCCGTGAAAGTGAACTCCGGATAGACTTCTACTTTCTTGATCCATAACTTGACCACTTCAGGCTTGAGTGGTTGATAAAACGAGCTATTAATCTCAACGCAGTCGAGCTGTTTTGCGATCAGCTCTAACGGATGAAATCCGGGTGCGTGAGCCTTGGGGTAGACCAGCCCATTCCAGTGGGGATACGACCAGCCTGCGGTTCCGACTTTTACGGAGGGGGACATTTTTGCCTCCTATGTTCTCCTAATATTCGCCTGTGCCAAGGATAGCGAAGAAGAGGCGAAGAGTCAAGGGGGAACTTTCCGTCATTTGCGGATTCTAATGACGAATGCTGGTTGGACATTGCGCGGTCGCATTCGCGGGAAAGCGCCTAGAACCTCAGCTTTCCCTGGGTACCCTGATGGCTGCGGCCGTCCTGGCGGACTTGCTGACGTTCGTGTTTATTCTGGTGGGCCTCGAACATTGGACGATCAATCCAGGAAAGACCGGCATCTATGCCCTGGAACTGGATCGTGTTGCTTGGAGCCACGGTCTCCTCCCCGATGTGCTCTGGGCGGGGATATTTGCTGGTGGTTACTTCCTCTGGCGGCGTCACGCTGCTGGAGCCTGGCTTCTCTTCGCGGCTGTCCTGACCCACTGGATCCTCGACTGGATCAGCCATAGGCCCGACATGCCGCTCGCGCCGGGTCTTGACGGCCGATACGGCTTGGGACTGTGGACATCCGTGCCAGCCACGCTCATCGTGGAAGGCGGGCTGTGGCTGATTGCTCTTGTGGTCTATGTACGCGCAACCAGAGCCACAAAGCGCACGGGCATCTACATCTTTTGGTTGGTGGTCGCGTTCCTGACACTCTCCTGGATCAATAACATCACGGCCACACCGCCGGCTGGGGAAACGTTGACGATTGCGGCAATCTCCAGTCTGACCTTTTTCACTCTGCTGGTTGCCTGGGCGTATTGGATGGACCGGGTCCGCACGCCGGAATGCCAGACTTTTTCCTTGGTAAAATGACAGGCACCGCGCCCTTTCGAGAAATACTGCCGTTATACGGCCAGTTGAGTTTCAGAATTTCATGCGTTACTGTACACCTCGCTTGCTCCGCGCCTTGGCGCTCTTTCTAGTGCCGCTCACCACCGTCCTGGCACAACGGGACCGCATCGCCGGACCCGTTGATCGTCTTCAGAGGGTCGCGCTAAAGGGCAACGTCCATCCCCAAGCCAATTCGCAGTTTGACGCCGGTCCGGTCGATCCGACCCTGCGGCTGGACCACGTGATGGTTATGCTGAAGCGCTCCGCGGCGCAGCAGGCGGAGTTGGATCAGCTGCTCGCCGCGCAGCAGGACCGGTCCTCGCGCAACTATCATTCCTGGTTGACCCCGGAACAGTTTGGAGACCGCTTCGGCGCAAGTCCCAACGATGCCGCCCAGGTTGTGAAGTGGTTGCAATCGGAAGGTCTTGCGGTGGATGAGGTTTCGCGCGCCCGAACCTGGATCTGGTTCAGCGGAACCGCGGCCCAAATGCAGGCGGCGCTGCGAACGGAAATACGCCGCTACCAAGTCAATGGCGAATCGCACTTCGCCAACGCTGCCGAACCATCCGTACCCGCGGCGATCGAACCTTTAATAGGTGGAATCCAGGGGCTGGATGATTTTCATCCCCAGCGGGGGCAGTCGCGGCACGTTCTTTTGTCCGGTGAGGGCTCGGCGAACTCGGTCGCGCCATTGTTCACCACCGCGGGAGGTAATCACCTTCTGGCGCCAGACGATTTTGCCACCATCTACAACCTCTGGCCACTCTACAATTCCGGTTACGACGGCTCCGGCCAAAGGATTGTGGTAGCCGGACGCTCCGCAGTGGATTTAACAGATATCCGAGGGTTTCGTACCCTCTACAGCCTGCCTCAAAATGACCCGCAGATCGTGCTGGTACCGGGCACTGCGGATCCCGGCAAGACTTCCTCCATGGGCGAGGCAGATCTGGATATCGAATGGGCCGGCGCGGTGGCTCGCAAGGCAAATATCATCTACGTGTACTCAGCGGATGTGTCCAGGATCTCGGTTCCCTATGCGATTAATCAGAACCTTGCGCCGATCATCACGTTTAGCTTTGGCTTGTGCGAACAGTTGAATACGCAGACCACGTTGAACACCACGCGAGCCATGGCGCAACAGGCCAATGCTCAAGGCATCACGTGGATCGCATCGTCCGGCGATTCCGGAGCGGCGGGGTGCGATCCGGCCTTCCAGTCTTCGCTGGCGTCCGGAGGGTTGGCCGTATCCTTTCCCGCCAGTCTTCCGGAGGTGACCGCGGTGGGAGGAACCCAGTTTGATGAGGGAGACGGCGCCTTCTGGTTCACGACCAATTCAGGCACGCTGGCCTCAGCACGCTCCTATATACCGGAGAAGGGCTGGAACGAATCGGGCGCGGCAGGCCTAGCGGCAACCGGGGGCGGCTTGAGCGTGGTGTATCCCAAGCCTTCATGGCAATCCGGTCCAGGGGTGCCCGATGCGAATTTCCGGGCTGTGCCGGACATCTCTCTTTCCGCAGCGTCTCACGATGGGTATCGCGTCATCAGCGGAGGCCTATTTTTCATAGATAGCGGAACGTCAGCCTCGGCTCCTTCGTTTGCCGGAATTTTGGCCCTGGTGAATCAGTATCAGGAATTGAACGGAGTCCAAACGCAATCAGGCCAAGGGAATATCAACCCTAATCTCTACGCCCTCGCTCAAAACACCACGGGGGTCTTTCACGATGTTGCGGCCGGAGACAACATGGTCCCGTGTTTGACTACTCGTCCCGGATGTACCACCGGGACCATCGGTTACGCGGCTGGACCCGGATACGATCTCGTAACCGGCCTGGGATCGGTGGATGCGTTCAATCTCGCGATTGGCATGGCGACGCAGTGGAGCACGCCCGCTATATCCCATCTGAATCCTGAATCCGTAATCGCCGGAGGCTCTGACTTCACGCTTGCGGTCACCGGAACCGGCTTCGATGCCGGCAGCGTAGTTCTGTGGATGGGAACGCCACTGCCGACTACGTTTGTGAATCGGACTCAGTTGCTGGCGTCCGTAGGTTCCGCATTGGTGGCGACTCCTGGCACTTCCGAGATTACGGTCCGAACCAGCGGAGGAATCTCGGCTCCGGTGACGCTCACTACGGTGGCTTCGTTCGGGGGCGCGTTCAGTGTTCAACGGGTCACCACAAACCCGCCGGCAGCCACCGGCTGCGTGCTGCCTCCCGTGGTCAGCTCTTTCGCCATCACCGACACCGTGTACCTCTATTTTGTCGGCAATGTCACCTCGAGTAATTTACTGACCCGCGAATGGGTCGCGCCCAACGGTGCCGTGGTCGCCACTGGCAGTTATCTCCAGCAAGCCGGGAATATTTGCTTCACCAGCGCGAATCTGAACATAGGCCTTGCGCAAATCAATCCCGTAGGGGTTTGGCAAGTCCGGGTCTATGACCATGGTAGCCTGCTCTTTTCCGTTCCCTTCACCGTCGGTGTTGCGGGGAACCAAACCACCCCTCTGGCCCATGCGGCCGACGGGAATGCATTTAAGACTACGGTTCTGCTTACCAACGCAGGTTCCACCCCGGCGCCCTACACCTTGCGCTTCAACGGCGACAACGGAGAAATACCTTCGACCAGATTCGAATTGGAAATGGGTTCGCTGACGGGCCTCATTCCGGCGGGTGGATCGGCGACCATTCGCACGGCCGGACTAGGTCCTCTGACGGTGAATGGCTGGGCGGAATTGACGGCTCCTCCCGCGGTGGGCGGCAGCGTCATTTACAGTCAGAAGAATCCCAACTTGCCATCGGTACAAGAGGGAACAGCGACCATCGGAACTCCTGCCAGCCAGCATTTCTTCCTGCCCTTCGACAATACGAATAAAGCCTCGACCGGCGTTGCATTTACCAATCCGGGCGCGACGCAGGCGAATAACATTCACATCACCTTCCATTACAGCGACGGGACCACTGAGGTGAGTTCGCTCCTCCCGCTGGCCAGCCGCAACCATCGGGCGTTTGTACTTTCCGTTCCGGGCAAGAAAGGCGTCGCGGAAGTGACCTCCGACGTAGCACTTCTGACCGTCGTATTTCGTGCGAATTCGACTGGTGCGTTTACAGCCTTGGATGGCGTAGCCGCCGGGGCAGGTGCGGCCAATCTCACCCGGACGCTGGCACATGCCGCCGACGGGAATGCATTCAAGACTACGGTTCTGCTGACGAACACGGGCTCCGGATCGGCGGCCTATACCTTGCGCTTCAACGATGATCAAGGCAACATACCTGCCACGCGATTTGAGTTAGAGGCTGGGTCTGCGCCGCTCACGGGCACCATTCCCCCTGGCGGTTCGGTGACCGTTCGTACCGCCGGACTCGGCACTCTGACCATAGGCGGGTGGGCGGAATTGACCGCTCCAGCCTCGGTGGGAGGAAGCGTCATCTACAGCCAACAGGTTCCCAGTTTGCCGTCGCTGCAGGAGGGAACGGCTACCATCATCGGATCGGGAAGCGAACATTTCTATCTCCCGTTCGACAATACCGCCGGAGGAGCGACGGGCGTCGCCATCACCAATCCGGACGCCACTCTGACCAGTAACATCAGCATCACGTTCCGGTATAGCGACGGGACCAGCTCAGTGATCTCTCTGGACCCCTTGCCCAGCCGCAATCACACGGCCTTCGCCCTGTCGACTGCGGGCAAACGAGGCGTGGCCGAAGTCACCTCGAACGTCCCGCTCTTCACGGTAGTTTTCCGCGCTAACTCCACGGGTGCGCTTACGTCCTTGGGAGTCGTGGCCGCTCCCTGAGATGGTGAGTTGATTCGGCTATTCTTGCCACTTGACTGGGATTCCCAGGATATGCGTACAATAATCTGCTCCACTCGAGCAGAATAGTTGGAATAATATCTAAATCCCATGAGTTATCGTTCTGCCCTGACGCTTCGCGCTATAGTGCTTTTTTCAATGCCCTTGGCTACCCTCCTGGCACAGCAGGACCGCATTGCTGGTCCTGTGGATCGTTTTCAGAAGGTTGCGCTGAAAGGGAACATCCATCCCAACGCCAACGCGGCATTCGACGCCGGCCCCGCCGATCTCAGCATGAAGCTGGACCATGTGATGGTCATGCTCAACCGCTCCGCGGCGCAGCAGGCGGATTTGGATCGGTTGCTCGCGGAGCAGCAGGATCGATCTTCGCGCAACTATCATGCCTGGCTGACCCCCGAACAGTTTGGGGACCGCTTCGGCGCCAGCCCGAGCGATGTTGCCCAGGTCGTATCGTGGCTGCAATCGGAAGGATTGGCCGTCGATGAGGTCTCGCGCGCCAGGAACTGGATCTGGTTCAGCGGCACGGCTGGGCAGATGCAGACGGCGCTGCGGACGGAGATGCGCCGATATAACGTGGCCGGCGAGTCACACTTCGCCAACGCGACAGAACCTTCGGTGCCGGCGGCCATCGAACCGTTGGTGAGCGGCATCCAGGGGCTGGATGACTTTTATCCTAAGCCTGGGCAATCGCGTCGGCTTCTGTCGAGCAGCGGCCCCGCAAATTCGGTGCGTCCTCAGTTTGACAACTTTGATGGCGCCCATTTCCTTGCGCCGGACGACCTTGCGACAATCTACAACCTTACGCCTCTTTACAAGGCCGGATACGATGGATCAGGACAGAGAATCGTAGTGGCCGGGCAATCGGCAGTGTCGCTGGCCGATATACAGGGATTTCGACAATACTTCGGCCTCCCGAACAACGATCCTCATTTTGTGCTGGTCCCCGGCACCCCGGACCCTGGCCATACTTCTTCAGAGATCGAGGCAGATCTCGACATCGAATGGGCCGGCGCGGTTGCCCGAAAAGCCAATATTATCTATGTCTATTCCATTTCTGCGGGACTTTCAGCGGCCTACGCGATCGACCAGAATCTTGCTCCCATCATCACGTATAGCTTCAGTCTGTGCGAGCGCTTAGCAAGCCAGACTACACTGACAAGCACTCGAGCAATGGCACAACAGGCTAATGCACAGGGAATTACGTGGCTCGCAGCGTCTGGCGATGCAGGCGCCGCCGGCTGCGATCCCCAGGCTGGCCTCCCGAACGCCAAGCCAGCAGCGTCTCTGGGGTTGAGCACCGGATTCCCGGCGAGCCTTCCCGAAGTCACCGCGGTGGGAGGCACGCAGTTCGATGAGGCGGGAGGCAGCTACTGGTCATCATTTAGTTCTGCTACCCACGCTTCGGCGCTCTCGTATATTCCGGAGAAGGCCTGGAACGAATCGGGTGCCCAGGGCTTGGAGGCAACTGGCGGTGGCTTGAGCAGCCATTTTCTGAAGCCATCGTGGCAGGTAGCGCCTGGCGTGCCAAGCATGAATTTTCGAGCGGTGCCGGATGTCTCGCTGTCAGCGGCCATTCACGACGGGTATCTCATTCGAAGAGGCGGACAACTACAGCTACAGGGGGGAACATCAGCGGCCACGCCTTCCTTTGCGGGAATTCTGGCGATCGTCAACCAGTATCAGGAGCTTAACGGCGTGGAAACCAGATCTGGCCTGGGCAATATCAATCCCAATCTGTATATCCTGGCCCAGACGTCTCCGGGAGTCTTTCACGATATTACCGCCGGTGACAACGTTGTTGCCTGTGTGGGGGGCACACCCGACTGTTTCGATGGAACGCTGGGTTATGCTGCCGGGCCCGGATATGATTCGGTTACCGGCCTGGGATCGGTTGACGGATTCAACCTCGCCGTCAACCTGACGAAGCAATGGACCACGCCGACTATTTCGCTCCTGAACCCTGCGTCTGTAATCTCGGGGGCAGGGAACTTCACGCTAGCGGTGACTGGATCCGGCTTCGATTCCGGAAGTGTCGTTCAGTGGATGGGAACACCGTTGCCCACTACGGTCTTGAATGGCACGCAATTGCTCGCGACCGTCAGCGCGGCCCTGAGCGCCACACCGGGCTTTGTCAACATTGCGATTGTGGGCAGCGGAGGTACCTCGGCGCCGGTATTGTTCGGTGTTTTCGCCTCTTTTGGCGCGACTTTCAGTGACCAAAGGATCACCACAACGCCGCCGCTGGCCACGGCTTGTCTGCTTCCAGCTGCGGTTACTTCGGTCGGAACCAGCGACAGGATATACCTGTACTTCAATGCCAAAGTGACCACAAATAGCCTGTTGACACGCGACTGGATGGCGCCGGAAGGAATCATTGCTGCCTCGGGCGCCTGGCTTCCCGCGACGGGAAATTTTTGCTTCGGGGACGCTAATTACATCCCGGGAGGTAGTTCGATCAACCCGATTGGAACGTGGCAAGTCCGGGTGTTCGATCATGGCAGTCTGCTCTTTTCCGTTCCGTTCACCGTCAGCGCACCTGGGATCCAGACCACGCCTCTGGCTCACGCCGCCGACGGGAACGCCTTCAAGACCACGGTGCTTCTGACTAACGCAAGCTCGACGGCCGCGCCATACACACTGCGCTTCAACGATGACCATGGCAACGTGCCTTCCACGCGGTTCGAATTGGAAATGGGATCGCTGACCGGTATCATTCCCGCCGGCGGATCGGCGACCATTCGCACGGCTGGACTAGGTCCTCTCACGGTGAATGGCTGGGCGGAATTGACGGCTCCAGCCTCGGTCGGGGGCAGCGTCATTTACAGTCAAAAAACAGGCCTGCCATCGATCCAGGAGGGGACGGCAGCCATCGTGGCGTCGGGCAGCCAGCACTTCTTTATGCCGTTCGACAACACGGCGAAGGCCATCACGGGTGTGGCCCTGACTAACCCGGGCGGCACCGCCGCGAACAACATTAGCGTCACGTTCCGCTATACCGACGGCGGTCCCAACGAAACCCTCGCCTATCCCCAGCTGGCCAGCCGCAATCATCAGGCGTTCGTGCTCGCCAGCCAGTTCCCGCATACCGCCAATCGGAGTGGTGTGGCCGAGTTCACCTCGGACGCCGCACTTTCCGTGGCCGTATTCCGCTTCAATTCCACTGGCGCCTTCACCGCCCTGGATGCGATCCCGGCTGGCGCGCCGGCGACAACGGTTACCCGTACGTTGGCGCATGCAGCCGATGGCGATGCGTTCAAGACCACGGTTCTTCTGACCAACGCAGGTTCTGCCTCGGCGCCTTACACGCTGCGCTTCAACGATGACCATGGTAACGTTCCTGCCACGCGGTTCGAACTCGAAACGGGGTCGTTGACGGGCAATATTCCGGCCGGCGGATCGGTAACTATTCGAACGGCTGGACTAGGGGATCAGACCGTGAATGGCTGGGCGGAGCTGACAGCTCCGGCCTCGGTGGGTGGCAGCGTGATCTACAGTCAAAAGACCGCCGTGTTGCCATCGACGCAAGAGGGAACGGCGACCATCGTCGCAGCGGGAAACTCACACTTTTTCATGCCCTTCGACAACACCTCCGGCGCCATCACGGGTGTGGCCATTACGAATCCGGGTGCTAACCCGGCCATCATCAGCGCGACGCTTCGATACAACGACGGCGGAGCCAATCAGACCGTGTCGTATCCCCAACTGGCCGCTCGCAATCATCAAGCGTTCGTGCTTTCCAGCCAATTCCCGAATACGGCCGGGCGCAGCGGTGTCGCCGAGTTTACAGTGAACAGCCCCGTTTCCGTCGTGGAGTTCCGCTTTAATT
>Ga0068858_100004291_pt1 | contig 14026 bp, 10 predicted proteins | sample KBSSwiS12_FD_66589 | JGI IMG/M metagenome (GOLD analysis project Ga0068858, IMG submission 66589) | Switchgrass rhizosphere microbial communities from Kellogg Biological Station, Michigan, USA - KBS Switchgrass S1-2 | ecosystem: Host-associated > Plants > Roots > Rhizosphere > Soil ... | reverse complement strand
AAGACCGGATCACGAACCCACCTGCAGAGACCCGACATCTCTAAAGCGAGCCTGATCGACAGTCTTTGAGGTAGCGTGCGCGGTCGGCTATCGGGCCGGCCTTGCGCTCCAACCTGCCGAAATACGCAATATTTTCTTCGGTCTGTTCACGCAGTCGTCGTGCGGATAACCAGCGGCCGCCGACGATGACTCCGGCGATATCGCGCGCGTTTCTGATGTCGTTCAGTGGATTCGCGTTCAGCAGAACGAGGTCAGCCCTTTGGCCCACTATGACCAAGCCGGCCCGGTCGCTGTCACGCATTAGTTCATGAGGAGTTACCGTCGCGGCACGCAGTACCTGATAGGGAGTGAGTCCCAGCGAGTTGATCTCCAGCATCTCCTGATGGACGCTATATCCGTAGGCGAGCCCGGGGACTGTCGGTGCGTCCGCCCCTATCAGCAGTGGTGTTCCGCTGCGGAAGAGTTTGCGCGTCAGGACTCTGTCGAAATCGAAGCCCGCCGGGTAGCGGTCTATTCCCGGCTGCGCCCGAAAGTCTTCGGACAAATAACGCGTGTGTTCCGGCTGCCAGGCGTCCAAGGTAATTGGGTCCACCGTGAGTAGAACCTCCTCGGGCAGCGGCGGAACATGTCTATGCATATACATATAGAGAATCGATCGAGTAGTGACTAACGTCGGCGTCAACATCGAGTGTGCGCTCAGGACCCAATCGGTCAGCACCGAAAGGTCGCTGGGGTCGAGGTCGTTTTGCGTCGCGTAGCGGCCAAGCTCTTCCGCGTGCGCGATGTCGTCCACCGGATCCAGGAAGGGATGCTCCCGGGACACGCAGTTGCTACAGCCGAGCTCGGGGAGGTGCCCCACGGTAATAAGGTGCGCGGCATGCGCAGCGGTCTCGATGGCGTCGTAGGTCTCCTGGTTCAGGTGTTGATACGACTTGATGAAGTCGTAGTGATTTGCGATTGCTAACTTGACGGCCTCGCGGCCGTCAGCGGCAGTTTCGGGTTGCTCGACGGATGAGGGCGGAGGTGTCTTGTGCAGAGAGGTGACGACCGCCTCGGGTGGGCCGTCGATCAGCTTGCCTACGACCAGGCGAGGGCCCAGGATGATTCCCCTTTGGATCAGGTCGCGCAGTTCCAGCACATCCGTGCCGCCTCCTCCAAGATGGAAGACGGTGGTGACGCCTTCGCGCAGATACGGGAACAACATCCTCGAATCGTAGGGATGAGAAGGTTGGATCTCAGACTTCAGCCGGTTAAAGCGGCTGTCCCCGGCCTTCAGCCTCGCACGCAAAGGAATGATGTGGGCATGGGCGTCCACGAGACCGGGGATGAGAAATTTGCCCCGGCCGTCGATCACAACCCGGTTTGAGCCGGGCGGGCTGGTGGACTGCTTCGCAATGCCGATTATGAGGCCGTCGCGGATAGTCACGACTTGGTGTTCGTCGTAGGATTCCTTGTCCATTGGGATCACGGTGACGTCGTTAATCACCAGTTCAGTGTCCGTCGCGGCCGAAACAGGGGTGGACAGGAACGCGGCGAATGGCGTGATGTACAAGAGAAGGGCGAATCTACCGCGCATGCCTGCAAGCTCCTATTGCAATTCATCTCCCCTTGGATGAGGCTGATTCTGTTTAGGTTTAAGCACGCTCAACGCCGGAGCAGCCATTGGTGGGATCTTTATGCTGTTCCTGCAATTCCCATGCGGTACCCCCAAGCGGTGGGACTAGTTCTTGGGAACAGTTGTGTGCGTCGACCAACCGCTACTCTGCACCCGATCCCAGAACATGCGCTTTGCCGGAATGTAGGAAGACAGCTTGCCAGTCGGGGCAACGGGCTTGAAAACCTGGAAGCGCCAGTTCAACACATCGGCAACATAGAGGGTTCGATCCGCGCCCACTGCCAGAAAATGGCCCCACGCCAACTGGCCGGGACCGTGGCCGGGCTCGCCGATCGCGCCCAGAATTTTGCCGTTTTGATCGAGCTCCACAATCCGGTCGTAACCGCCATCAATCATCCAGATATGCTGATCAGGTGTGATGAACAGACCATAGGGGTAGCCGATGGCGGTCCATTCCTTTAGATAGTTGCCGTCGGCATCGAAGACCTGAATGCGCCTGTTTTCGCGATCGCCGACATATACGTTGCCGCTTTTGTCCACCACCACGCTGTGCGGCAGATTGAACTCACCAGGTCCGGTCCCGTACCGCCCCCATGACTTGAGGAACTTGCCGTTACGATCGAACTTCACTACCCGCGAATTGCCATAGCCGTCCGTAACATAGATTTCTCCGTTCTTGCCGAATGCCACATCCGTGGGTTGGTTAAACAGCCAATCGGCTTCCGCGGCGACGTCCTTGCGCCCTAGCACCAGCAGCACCTGTCCGGCAGGGCTCAGCTTCAGGACCAAGTGACTGCCATCGTCTGTCGTCCAAATATGATCGTCCGGATCAATCCGTAATCCATGGGGATGCGTAAATAGACCTTCGCCAATACTGCGCACGAAGTTACCCGCTGCGTCGTACTCGGTCAGCATCGGGCGTGCGCGTTGGAACAAAAAGATATGACCCTTTGAATTCAACGCGATGCCGGAGGCCTCGCCCAGCGAGAGGTGCTCTGAGCCGTGAAAGAAATCTGGGTTAACACTATATCCGAGTTCGGGAACTGCCTTGAAGTCCTCGGCCATCGCGCCCGTCGCGATGCCGCCGACGATCAATGCAGGTAGAACAAGCTTTAACCACGTGCGTTTGATACTCACGGGCACCTCCGTTGATGACGTGTGTTCATCATGGCGGTAGTTTAACAGGCGGAAGTAGCGGTCAGACTCGGGTACCGGCTAGCTGCGGCCGGTCGCAGCCCGGTTCTGGACTTCACAAAACGGCCTCTCGCCAGCCCGTTTGTTATCTTAGTTCTATTTTCAACTCAGAATCACCGGCCACTACTTGCTGTTGCGCGGCACCGACAAGTAGTGTGTAGCTGTGCGCTCCCTCTTCATGTTTCTGAGCCGGGACGCCGATGATCTCAAGGACCCACACAAATTGGAGGAAGATCGCTTGTACGCATTAGCCATCGTCCGCTATAGAATTCCAATAGAAGAAGTTGATGAGGGTTACAGGGAAGCACATCGTGACTACTTGCGCAGCCTCAAGAAGCAAGGCCTGTTGATCGCCTCCGGCCCATTTAAACCACACTTTGGTGGCGCCTTTCTGTTGCGAGTGCCGGTGCAAACGCCTCCGAGACTCTCGATCAGATTCGCGACCTCGATCTGTTCACAACACACAAGTTAGCGCAGTACGAGCTGCTGGCATGGGACGTAAAGACCGGCATCGAAGATCTCGACAAGATCTGATGGCGTGCGCTCCATGCCAAGGATGAAGCGCTGGATCCGGGTGTCCTTCCCGCCGCCTGCGGCGGCGGGACACAAGTTCCTGGGTGCCCCCATAGTCATCATCGTCTCGTGGTACCACGGCGCACGCGGACAGCGTGGCGTCAGCGGCACGGAGCTGATGATCATCGCCATTTTGTTGGCAATGGGTGGAACCTTCCTGTGGCGGGACAGCAGGACGGAGCATGCGGCCGAGAACGCCGTTAGTGCTGCCGGCGAGCATGGCTCCGAGACCGGCTCACAGAGATCCACGGTGGCGCCTGCCGCATCTATCGCGGTACTCGCCTTTTCGGACCTCTCTGCGGAGGGCAATCAAGGCTACTTCTCGGACGGTATTGCGGAGGAAATTCTCACCGTACTCGCTCACGTCAACGGGCTCAAAGTGGCCTCGCGCACGTCCTCGTTTCAATTTCGGAAATCCGAACTCGGCGCGCCCGCGATCGCCCAGACGCTAGGCGTTCGCCACATCCTCGAAGGCAGCGCGCGCAAGGCCGGCGATACGGTGCGTGTCAGTGCGCAGTTGATCGATGCGAGCACGGACCAACATGAATGGTCAGAAACCTTTGACCGGCCATTGAATACAGCCACTCTTTTCGCGATACAGGACGAGATTTCTAAAAGCATCGTCGATCATCTCGCCGCAACCATTGGCAGTGCCGCCGAGGTTGGCAAGCCCGCAGCGCGCAAGGCGGACACGGCCGACGAGGACGCATACGATCTGTACCTGAAAGGCCGCTCGCTCTTTATTGCCCGTTCTGCGCAGAACCTGATTGCAGCGGCCGGCCCTCTAAAAGCGGCGGTACGACGATGTATAGAAATTCCTTGCCCTCAATCTCGCTGATCCAGTGGGGAACGCGCGCTGGAACTACGGCAAAGTCGCCCTTCTTAAGGTGCCGTGAATCACCTCCTGAGATGACACGACCTCGAATTTCCCCAGGCTGTGTCTCTATGCCATCGACCACAGCCCCTCCGGTGACGAAAGTAGCGTCGCCCTGAAGCACGTACCAAACGTCCGTGAAGTTGGTGTGTAGCTCCGACCTGCCCGGCCGAGTTCGACGGATCCCAATAGCCGGATACTCCGAAGTCGCCGACAGGCGCAATGAGTAGAGTCCAGGCTGACCCGGCGTTTCTTCTGGAGCATTCTCAATCGCCTGCAGAAGCTCCGCGCCCGTAAGATAAAGTGACGGGCGGCGGCATCGAGATGGCCTGAGCAACGGCCACGACTATCCAGGCTACCGAGTGCATATCGACTCCTTAGATTGTCTTCGCTGCTACAGGATACGCGCGCGACTCGACCGCTGCTTTGGGGCGATCGCGGTCGGACGCTACCGGCACAACCGGCGGCGGGTGCGAGTCGGATAATAAGATGTCTTCCGCCAATGACAAGCTCCCGGTCCGCCGTCTCGAGTCATCTGGAGTTGTCTCAGTATCCGAGCGCTCTGCCATTATCGTTGCGCGCGTCGCTGGCGCCCAGACGTTCGCCGCTAGCCAGATCGATCTCGATGCACTCGCTGTCACCCAGAATTTCCACCGGGACCATCCGATTGCCCACTCCTTGCAGCAGACGGACGGTGTCGGGCGAGATGCGTTGCAACTCTAACTCGATGCGGTCAGGCAGCCACTGCTGGTGAACACGCGGCGCATTCACTGCCTCTTGGATGTCCAAGCCGTAGTCGGCGAGTCCCACGAGCATGTTGGCAACATTCGTGATGATAGTTGGCCCTCCTTCAGCACCGAGCACCAACCACAGCTTGCCCTCCTTCAGGACGATGGTTGGAGTCATGGCCGACAGCGGCCGCTTGTTAGGGCCCACGGCATTCGCGACCCCTTGTACGAGGCCGTACAGGTTGGGCACACCGGGTTTGGCTGCGAAATCATCCATCTCATTGTTAAGAAGGAATCCGAGCGAGCCCACCGTGACCCGCGAGCCATAGTCATCATTGAGTGTAGTGGTAACAGCGACGGCATCGTCCTCCGAATCAACAACCGAATAGTGTGTCGTATGCGAAGGTTCCCTGTGCGGCCCGAATAGCGGATGCTCGGACTCGAAGCGGTCGAGCTCCGGATAGGTCGCCGGCCGATGCAACGCTCGACTGGCACTGGGACGCTGCGAATCGATCGACTTGCGCCACGCCGCTGCGTAGCTTTTGTCGATGAGCTGCTTGACGGGAACGTTCGTAAAATCAGGATCGCCCATGAACAACGCGCGATCCATGAAAGCGCGGCGATATGCCTCCGCCAGGAGGTGGATGGAATGTGCCGAATCAAGTCCGGCGCGCGCTATGTCGTATCCTTCAAGGATATTCAGTGCCTCGATCAGCGCAACCCCTCCTGAGGAGGGCGGTGGAGCACTTATGATCCGCAGTCCTCTGTAGGTCCCGGTCACAGGCTCACGATCCTTGACTTCGTAGCTCGCCAGGTCCTGCTCAGTGATAAGCCCGCCGTTCGCCTGCACGAACTCGGCAAGCTGATGCGCCATCTCGCCCCGGTAAAAGTCATCTGGATTCGCGGCGATTCGCTCCAACGTGTTCGCGAGTTCAGGTTGTTTGAATATGTCGCCCTGGTGCCAGCCCCGGCCGCCGTTCTGGAAGATCCGCTTCGAATCGGCGAAGCGCGCGAGATCCGGCTCCCGGCTCATAGAGCGCGCATCGCCCCAGCTCAGCGCGTACCCCTCCCGGGCGAGATGGATGGCAGGCGACAACACCTGCGCGAGCTGGAGCTTGCCGAAATGCTGTTCTGCATAGACCAGTCCCTTAACGGACCCGGGTACACCTACGGACTTGAAGCCGATTAGGCTGAGATTCGGGATAACGTTGCCCTTCTCGTCCTGGAACATGTTCGCGGTTGCCCGCGACGGAGCCGTTTCCCGATAGTCGAGAAAGTGAGTTTCTCCGGAGTTCTTGCGTATCAGCATGAAGCCTCCGCCACCGATGTTTCCGGCACCCGGATGCACAACCGCAAGCGCAAATCCCGTCGCGACGGCGGCATCGACTGCGTTGCCACCGTCCTTCATGACCTGAACGCCGGCTTGAGAAGCCAGTTCGTGCATGCTCACGACCATGGCGTGCTGAGCGTGCTCGGGGTGCGCGCCGCCCCCAGCCCGACAAAGTGGCGCCACTGACGCGCAAATCGCAACCAAGACTGGGACGGATCGCAGCATACGTGCTGTTCTCGACGCTATGAGGCTGTGGGTATTATACGTTTCCACTCCCGGCGTATCGGACGACCTGTCAGCCGCGAGCGCATTCAGCTTGTCCGAGTGGCTGTGGATCTCGATGGGGGTGCGAATTCATCGCGCGAACGCACTCCGCCTTCGCGGTCCGGCACGCGATTTCGAACTTTTGAACATCACGTTAGACCCGCATCCAGCTTCGTGACTATTTCCGGCAATACGCGGGTATCCATCGAAAGCGTCAGAGGTTGATCTTCGTTAATGGCTTTCACAGAGCGCACGTTGTCGAGGTCACTGAATGGTTGGCCCTACCACATACGGAGTCACAACTAACTGCTTTCCCCGCTGATGTACGGGGCCGGGAATTCTGGCGAAAGGTCCCGGTGCAGGTCACCGATGGAGGCGCATTCTTCTTTGAGGCATTATACGATCCGCAGATTAGGCGAATCGTCAGTCTCCAGTTCAACGGAGTTGGATGACCTCTGCTGAATTGCATGGGTAGCTCACTTGCACAAAACACGAGTGACCCGCGAGATTGCGGGAGAGCCGATTGACCAATCCATACTGAAAAATTGGACGTCGCCGACCTGCGGCTTCGCATCGCTTGTGGGCAGTGCGACGTGACTTGACTGTCTCGACCCGGCCAACTCCGGTCGGTGGCGACTGCGCTCCAATTCACCCAAAACCGGTCATTAGAGACAGGTTAACTGCCGGCCTATACCAGAGCTCCGGCGAACCTCACCATCATGATCTCATCGACGTACTCTGAGTCAGCGGCGCGCTTGTATGCTTTGCGTTGAACGCCTTCGCGCTCGAATCCGAGCTTCCTGTAAAAAGAGATTCCGCGCGGGTTGTCAGACTCAACCAAGAGCTCGAATCGCAGCACCCCAACCTGTTCGAGCCGCGCGAGTACACCCGTCAGCATCGTCGCCGCATAGCCGCGACCGTGAAATTGGGGCGAGACCGCGAGCGGTCCGAGATGCGCAACATGGTTCGACCTGCCGGGCAGACGTGTGGCCTTGCAGAAGCCGACGATCGTACGGTCGACCTCGTATACGAAGAAATCACCGCTCTCGAGCAGACTCCTGAAGATTCCTCTGAATCGGTGCTCATCGACGCCATCGAACGTCAAAAACCTTTCAATGAGTTCGTGTGTGTAGATGGGAAACAGCGGCTGCTCATCTGCCGCGCGAGCGATCCCCAACATAGGCGATCCCTTGCTGTGGAGTGGGTTGAGTCTCGGATGGAATGTACTCCACTCGGAGCGAATGGACTTCCGATTTCTCTCAACCGGTCCCTTGCGCGCGCGGCTCAGATGGTAAAGGGTGGCGCTCCGAAAGGTGCGAGTGTAACTAGAAGGTCGCGCACACAAGGTTTCCGACGGTGGCGGGACGAGGTCTCTCGATAGCCAGACCATGGGTCGTTTCCTACATCTCGCTCCGCCGACACCATACCGACCTCGCCGAACGCGCCGCCGACCTGAACGACAGGTCTCCGGCGGAGATACCTAAGACGAGATCGCTCGTCTTGCACCACGAGCGCTCGCTGCACCATCTCTGCGCGCCGGTTCGCGGCGCATGTCTGTGTCGCAAGACATGTCGGTTGCTACAGACATTGCGCGCACAGTGTCGCGTGTTATTAACTCCCGCCCCGGCGCATAGAAAGGAGTACGTAGCGTCCAAAAGTGAAGTACCGAAAAAAGATCACGGAGCACCCGATGACAAAGCAAAGATTGTGGCTACTGCTGAGCGCAGTGTTGGCTTCTTGGTTGGGTGCGCCGTGCTACGCGGCATACCAGTGGAGCAACGTTGCCATCGGCGGTGGGGGCTTCGTGACCGCCATCGTAACGAGTAAAACGCAGCAGAACTTGATTTATGCGCGCACGGATGTCGGTGGTGCGTATCGCTGGGACGCGACGAGCTCACGTTGGATTCCACTAACGGACTGGGTGTCGGAAGCGGAAGTGGGTTTGCTGGGTGTGGACGGCTTGGCGCTCGATCCGAACAATTCGGCCAAGCTGTACATGCTGGCGGGCACTTCCTACTTCAACAATGGCAGAACCGTGGTCCTGCGCTCCAGCGACTACGGAGCGAGCTTTCAGCAGACGGACGTGAGCAGTCTGTTCCATGTCCACGGCAACGGCATGGGGCGACAGAACGGAGAGCGCCTCGCCGTGGACCCGGGCTCCGGCAACGTGTTGTACGCAGGTTCTCGCGATAATGGCCTCTTCAAGAGCACCGACTCAGGTGCGAGCTGGTCGCGACTGTCGTCACTCAACGTGACGACCACACCCAACGGGAACGGGATCAGCTTCGTGCTGCTCGATCCGAGCAGCATCGTCGGCGGTGTGGCACAGCGCGTTTTCGTGGGCGTATCGCGATTCGGCTCGGTCGGGCCAAACTTGTACCGCAGCGACGACGCCGGCAGCACGTTCACGGCGGTGGCCGGCGCACCGACGGCCTACATGCCCCAGCGAGCGGTGCGTGCGTCTAACGGCAACCTGTACATCACCTACGCCAATGGCGCCGGTCCACACCCGAACTCCTCGCAACCGGAACCCATGGATAGGGGCCAGATCTGGCGCTACAACGTTGCGTCCGGAACCTGGACCAACGTCACGCCGAGCGGTTACACGAATGCGTGGGGCGGCATCTCGGTGGATCCCAACAATCCCCAGCGGCTGGTCGCTTCCACGATCAACCAATATCTTCAACAGGGAAACGCGTGGGGCGATCACTTCCTCATCACCACGGATGGCGGCAGCAACTGGGTCGATGTGGTTTATCGCGGTTTCGCCAAGGATCCAGGCGGCGTGAGCTGGATCAGTGAAAACTCCATTCACTGGGCGGGCTCTATCGAGTTCGATCCGTTCAACACCGCAGCCGTTTGGGTGACCTCCGGTAACGGCGTCTTCAGAACCTCCAACATCGATGCGACACCCGCGACCTGGACGTTTACCGTCAACGGCCTCGAGGAGACCGTGCCGCTCAACGTCGTAAGCGTTCCGAATGGCCCGTTCGTGTCCGTCATCGGGGACTACGACGGTTTCCGCCACACCGATGTGACTCAATACGCGCCGGTCCATACGCCGCACATGGGCGGCACTACCACCGGTCTCGCGGTCGCTGCCGGCAACACGGCAATCGTCGTGCGCGTCGGCGGCACCATGTACTACTCGACCGATACTGCCAGCAGCTGGACGAAAACGGCGACCATGAACGGCAGCTTCGGCCAAGTGGCGCTCTCCGCGAATGGTTCCGTGCTACTGCACAGCCCTGGGAACTCCAGCACCACCTATCGTTCGACCAACTTCGGTGCGAGCTGGACAATCGTTTCAGGCCTGAATAGTGCCGAGCTGAGGCCCGTCGCTGATACGGTCAACGCGAGCAAGTTCTATGCTTACGACAACGGTACGATGCGGGTGAGTACCGATGGCGGTGTAACGTTCAACGCAGCGGGTACGCTCGCAGCGTGGGGCTCAAAAGTGATCCGCGCAACCCCGGGCATTGAAGGTCACGTTTGGGTGCCGCTCATGGGTGGCGGATTGGCACGCTCCACGAACTCCGGAACGTCGTTCAGCACTTTGGCAAACGTGACTTACTGCGCCGCCGTGGGCTTCGGTAAGGCTGCGAGCGGGGCGAACTATCCTACCCTGTACATTTGGGGCACCGTCGGCGGCGTGACCGGCATTCATCGTTCCACCGACCAAGGTGCGACCTGGATACGCGTGAACGACGACGCACACGAGTACGGTGGACTGGGCAACGGCCAGTTTGTGATGGGCGACATGAACACCTTCGGTGTGGTGTATATGAGCTCGGTCGGTCGCGGCATCGTGTATGGCAAACCGGCATCCGAGGCATCCGTGGCATCCGTGCGTGTGAAGGCGCGCCACAGCGGCAAGTGTGCAGACGTGAGCGGTGCGAGCACGAGTGACGGCGCCGCTATCATCCAGTGGACCTGTCATACCGGCGCCAACCAGCAGTGGCAATTCGAGGACGTGGGTGGGTACTTCCGCCTGAAGGCAAATCACAGCGGGAAGTGTATGGACCTGGCTAGCCAGAGCTCCAACGATTTAGTGGCTCTGGTTCAAGCCACCTGCGGCACGGAGACCAGCCAGCAATGGACCAAGGAAGACATGGGAGGCGGTTATTACCGTCTGCGCTCGCGCTATAGCGGCAAGTGCGCAGATGTGACCGGCGCGAGCACGACTGACGGCACCGCCATCATCCAGTACACCTGTGGCACCGGGACCAACCAACAGTGGAGTGATAACTGATCACATTCAAAGGCCGTTGGCAGGCCGCCGGGCGCGGCCTGCCAATGTGCCCATGCGCGCGGCGGCGATGATGCCCCACAACCAATGCCCCAGAAACAGCGTCGTGGTTCCGTAAGTCAACCACGTACCCCACCGCGTCCTCAAGGCTGCTACTCGAACGCATAATCGAAGCCGGGACGTTGCCATCATGGTGACGTGTGAATGTCCGCTTTTAACGCTGCGATGTACCTGGAGCCTCTAGTACTCTAGCCGACGACGGCCCGCTTTGGGAACTGATTCTCGTACCGCCGCAGAACACGAGCAGAAGATGTCCGGAGTGCGGGCATGTTTCAGCACAGAACCGGCAGACCCAAGGACGGTTCGCCTGCATCGCGTGTGGTTTCGAGGAAAACGCCGACCTGGTCGGCGCGATCAACATTCTCAGGGCGGGACACGCCCGTTGCGCCTGTGAAGTGAGCGATAGATGAGATCGCCAGCAGCAGGAACCCGCCGAAGCGACTCCAGAGGTGATTCAATGCTGCCTTGCGAGCGCTGTAGGAATCCCGTGCCTTCAGGCGTGGGAGGATTTCAAATCACGCGGCATCTCCTGCGTACTGCTGAAATACCGCGTGCCGGGCTCGGGTCCATGTTGGGACGACGAGAACAAGCGGCGCGTATACCCGAAGGTGCAGTGGTCAGTACGCATTTCGCGCAGCGGACGTATGCCCCGGTGGATGCCGCCGACAAGCTGAGCTGCCGCCCCGACTTCGCCATCGCCCTCTACCCCGGCCACCTGTGGGCGCACGAGGACGAGGACCACGGGACCCGCGACGAGACGGATTTGAGCCTTCGCCCGGACATCTCCGTACGCGCCGACCAGCCACCCACCTTCCTACTCCAAGCCGAGGACGACCACGTCGACGGCGTGGAGCAATCTCTGGCCTACTACGTTGCGCTGAAGAAAGCCGGCGTCCCCACTGAAATGCACCTGTACGCGCAAGGCGGCCACGCCTTCGGCCTGCGGACGAGCAAGTTGCCGATCGCGCAATGGCCGCGGTTGGTGGAAACATGGTTGGGGACCATTGGAGTGGTGGACGCGGCCCTCGCACACTAACCGACGCGCCGAGACTGCCACAATCTGCCCGAATTGCATCCGGGCGTCGTCCGAATTGGCTTCCAGACTGCTCTGCGGATCGGAAGGCAGCGAGGGCGAGTGATGCGACCTTATCTCGGCAAGCGGGTTGTTGACTTGATGGCTGCGGGCACAGCGTGTGTGGTATTTGCGCCGCTCGCAGCAGGGATCGCGCTGGCAACGTGGTTTGAGGACGGCGGACCACCTCTGTTCTTGCAAACCCGTGTCGGTCATCAGCGTCGGCCGTTCACGGTCTTCAAGTTCAGGACCATGCGCGACCAACGGGTCACGTGTGTTGGGCGTTGGCTACGTCAGACTGGACTGGATGAATTGCCGCAGTTCATTAACGTCTGGCGCGGGGAAATGAGCGTCGTCGGTCCGCGGCCGCTCACCGCTGAAGACATCCAGCGTCTTGGCTGGGCCCATCAGGATCAGGACTGGCGATTCGCTGTGAGGCCGGGAATCACCGGGCTTTCTCAGCTTTTGGCGGGTAGAAGCGTTCGCTACAGCCGGCGCCTGGAGCGCCTCTACCTTCGGCGCCAGAGTCTCTCGTTCGACCTGCGACTCATTACGCTCTCTGTCGCAGTGAGCCTGGTGGGCAAGCGCTTCGTGCGCCGCTGGCTGCGCCACACCAGTGGTGCTGCGGGCGCGCAATTTCTCCCCCTTAGCCATGCAACGCCGCGATAACGATGAGCGCCAGAAAACAAACCAATTGAACGCTAAAGAAGGAAAACCGAACGGCGACCCAGGCATCGGTCTGCACATGAGAGACGTGGACGAGGGACTGACAGACACGGGCGATCAGGACGATGGCTGACAACCAACTCACCACCGTCCCATCGATGCCCATGACCGTAATTACGAACACGATGGCACCGAACACAGGTAGATTTTCCACGCAGTTCGAGTGCGCCCGTGTCCCACGCCGATACCAATCGTCTCCCTCGAGCCGATCACTCCGGAAAGAAGCTATTGGAGCGCCGGAAAGCAGGATTTTGCCCCAGCGATACACGCCGACCGTTGCGATCAGTAACAGCAATGTCCACGTCGCGAATCCGAGCAACATCCACATTGGTATCGTCATGGCCGTCACACGCATAAAGTCTTTTTCTGGTCGAATCATTCCCATGTACAGCGGCCGACGCCCGCCGGCCGCTCTTTTTTTGATCCGTGTCGATCAACCGTTCATGATCGGCGCGAGCGCAGTCTGAATCTGCGACATCTGCTCGCGCGTCGTCATGCTGGTGAGCAATCGGCCAAAGTGCGGGTGTTGCACGCCGGAAATAATGTATTGCCAGCGGTAGGCGCCGAGCACGGCGGTTTTGATTTGCGTTGTCTCTTCGGTGCTGATCGCTCGCGCGACATTGCGAATAAAATATTCCGTATCGGAGGCCGATTGCGCTTGCAGGATTCCGTCGACTGCCGCCACGAGCGCAATCAGATCGGTCACCGCTTGGTCGCGTTCGATCGGCGAGAGTTTCGCATGCTCGGCCTTCCACTCCAGCTCGTCGAGAACAACATGTTGGCTTTCATCCTTCCAGTGATACTTAAAAACATCTTTGAATAGCGGGCACAACTCCTGGCGCGGGGCGATGCTTTCGGCGTAATGCGCCTGCACGAACAACTCGATATGACAGGTCAGCGCCAGAACCGACCACGTGCTGGCCGCAAGCACCGCGCGTGCCACGTCGTTCGGATCAGCAACTTGACGATACCCGGGTGGCAATTGTGATCCGATCATGCTCTCCATGCGACGGAACAACTCCTGGTGCTTGATCTCCTCGTTGGAAAAGCGCACCAGCGCTTCGAGTGCGTGCTGATCCCCGAATGCATGCGCCCGACCTTGATCGAGCATCTTGGCGCCTATGAAGCGTTCGACCAGACCAAAGATATAGGCGTAGGTGCGACCCTGGATTTGACTGAGGAGACGCGCCTCGTCGGCGGCGAGAAAAGCCAGGCGATCGATGCGCGACAATCCGTCGGGCAGAAACTTGCGCGAAAAGTCGAAGGTCCGGCCCTGTATCAAATCACGATCGATCTGCCATTCGGCCTTCTTCGACAATCTGACGATTTGAGCATAGCGGG
>Ga0068858_100004289_pt1 | contig 14027 bp, 17 predicted proteins | sample KBSSwiS12_FD_66589 | JGI IMG/M metagenome (GOLD analysis project Ga0068858, IMG submission 66589) | Switchgrass rhizosphere microbial communities from Kellogg Biological Station, Michigan, USA - KBS Switchgrass S1-2 | ecosystem: Host-associated > Plants > Roots > Rhizosphere > Soil ... | reverse complement strand
GAGGATGCCGCTCTCGGTGACGACGATGCGATCGGCGGGAACGCGCGGGAGGAGTTCGAGCGTCGTGTGCAGCGACACGCTGAAATTGCGCAGATTGCGGTTGTTGATGCCGATGAGCGGCGTTGCGAGCTTCAGTGCGCGATCGAGCTCGGCGGCATCGTGGACTTCGACGAGCACGTCCATCCGGTAATCGCGCGCGCAGGCCTCGAGCGCCGCCATGCGCGCGTCGTCGAGCGCGGCGACGATCAGCAGGATCGCGTCGGCGCCGAGCGCGCGCGACTCCGCGACCTGGTATTCGTCGATGATGAACTCCTTGCGCAGCGCCGGCAGGTTGCAGGCGAGGCGCGCCTCGACGAGATATTCCGGCGCCCCCTGAAAGAACGGGCGGTCGGTCAGAACCGACAGGCATGCAGCGCCCGCCCGTTCGTACGAGGCGGCAATGGCGGCGGGCTCGAACACCTCGCGGAGCACGCCCTTGCTCGGACTGGCGCGCTTGATCTCGGCGATGACTGCGGCGTCGCCGGCCTTGATCTTTGCGCGAAGCGCGTCCGTGAAGCCGCGCGGCGGCGGCGTGATGCGCGCTTCAGCATCAACGGTGGCGAACGGCCGCGCGACCTGGGCGGCGATCACCTCCTCCGCCTTGGTCGTCATGATCTTCGCGAGGATATCGACCTGCTCTGCGGCGCTCAAGACGTCATCTCCGTGCATGTTGCGCAGGTCGCGGCGACGCTCATCGTGCGCTCACGCGGGTTTGGGGGCGAGCTTCTGCGTCAGCGCGACGAAGGCGGCGAGGCGCCGCCTGGCCTCGCCGCTTTCGATGGCGACACGCGCGCGGAGGATGCCGTCGGCGATCGAGTCGGCAACACCGGCCGCATACAACGCGGCACCTGCGTTCAGCACGACGATCTCCCGCGGCGTGCCCTCGGCGCCCGAAAGCGCCTCCTCCAGCATCGCCTTTGATTCCGCCGCATCCGTCACCTTGAGCCCGCGGTTCGATTTCATGTGCAGGCCGAAATCCTCCGGGTGAATCTCGTACTCGAGGATGCGCCCGTCCTTGAGCTCGCCCACCATGGTCGCGGCGCCGAGCGAAATCTCGTCCATGCCGTCGCGGCCGTAGACGACGAGCGCGTGCCTCGCGCCAAGGCGCTCGAGCACGCGGACGTGGATGCCGACGAGGTCCGGGTGGAACACGCCGATGAGCTGGTTGGGCGCGCCGGCGGGATTGGTGAGCGGCCCCAGGATGTTGAAGATCGTCCGCACGCCGAGCTCGCGCCGCACGGGCGCCGCGTGCTTCATCGCGCTGTGATGGTTCGGCGCGAACATGAAGCCGACGCCGCATTCGGCGATGCACTGCGCGACCTGCGCGGGCGCCAGCATGATGTTGGCGCCGAGCGCCTCCAGCACGTCCGCGCTGCCGGATTTCGACGAGACCGAGCGTCCGCCGTGCTTGGCGACGCGCGCCCCTGCCGCCGCCGCGACGAACATGGACGCGGTGGAAATGTTGAACGTGTGGGCGGCGTCGCCGCCGGTGCCGACGATGTCGACCAGATGGTCGTGGTCAGGCACATCGACCTTGGTGGCGAACTCGCGCATCACCTGCGCAGCGGCCGCGATCTCGCCCACTGTTTCCTTCTTGACGCGCAGGCCCACGGTGAGCGCGGCGATCATCACCGGCGAGACCTCGCCGCTCATGATCCGCCGCATCAGCGACAGCATCTCGTCGTGGAAGATCTCGCGGTGCTCGATCGTGCGCTGCAGCGCATCCTGAGGGTTGATCGACATGATGACGGTCAGGGCGCGAGGTCGCGGGAGCGGCGACGCGTGAGCTCAACGCGGCAGGCGAGCTCCGCCTCGCCGGCGCCGGTGCCGCTGGCGTACGTTTCCTTGACGTAATTGCATTGCGCGGCGCGATATTGCGCGAAGTCGCGGATCGACTTGGCGAGCGCGGCGTGGACGCCCGCGCGGCCGGTCGCCCGCTCGAGTTCCCGCGCGCGCCGTCCCGCCGCGCCTTCCGCCGTCGCGAGCTCGCTGCTGGCCTTGCGGTCGGCGTCGGTGAGACAGCGCGTCACGGCCGCGTGGTCGCCGGCGGTCATGCATTCCTCCAGCGGGCCGGCCCCGGCGAGCACCGGAAGAAGCGCGCATAGAACCGGCAGCGCACGCGCGGCCGAACAGGCGCTCGAACGTAGCCGGGAACGCGCGTCGTCAGCGCGCATCGCCGTCGAGGAAGTTCTGCAGCAGCTGCTTGCCATGCTCGGTCAGGATCGCCTCGGGGTGGAACTGCACGCCATGCACCGGCAACTCGCGATGGCGCACGCCCATGATCTCGCCGTCGTCGGCCGTCGCCGTGACGGCGAGCGCGGCCGGCAGCGTTGCGCGCTCGATCGCGAGCGAATGGTAGCGCGTTGCCTGGAACGGCGAGGGCAGACCCGCAAACACGCCGGCGTTGTCGTGCAGCACGGGCGACAGCTTGCCGTGCATGACGCGCTGCGCCCGGACGACCTTTCCGCCGAACGCCTGGCCGATCGCCTGGTGCCCGAGGCACACGCCGAGGATCGGCACCTCGCCGGCAAAGCGCTGGATCAGGGATACGGAAATGCCCGCTTCGGTGGGCGTGCAGGGGCCCGGCGAGATCACGATCTTCTCGGGAGCGAGCGCCTCGACGTCCGCGATGGACAGCGCGTCATTGCGCACCACGCGCACGTCGGCGCCAAGCTCGCCCAGGTATTGGACGAGGTTGTAGGTGAAGCTGTCGTAGTTGTCGATCATCAGCAGCATGCGGAATCCATGGCGTCGCGATTGCGAGGAAGCCTCGGGGCGACCATCGGCAGGACGGGCCGCCGCACGGGCGGAAAAGGTCCCGGAGGGAACCTAGAGGTCGATCAGCGCCATCGCCGCGTGGAAGCGGCGAGCGGGATCACGGGGCGTGCGACGCGGGCCATGACCCAAAGGTACGCGAATGCGCGAGCGGTCGCAACTTGGACCCGCAATGAAAACGCCCCGCCGGAGCGGGGCGTTTTCCGGACGGACCGCAGGGAGGGGCGGTCCGACCGCTACCAGCCCTGATCGTCAGGGACCGCGGCGAAGGAGTCCCGCGACCAGCGATACCACGAACAGGATCAGGAAAATGAAGAACAGGATCTTGGCGATTTCCGCGGCGCCAATCGCAATACCGGTAAAGCCGAACACCGCGGCGATGATTGCCACGACAAAAAACACCAATGCGTAGTGCAGCATGTCAACCTCCTCTGATGAACGACGATGTCGTTTTGCGTCGGTGCGGCGTCGCGGTGCAACTCCCCGGCGACGTAAAAGTCCTCAGTCGAAAGCGCCGGGCGCCAGCATCAGCGACCCGTAGCGGTCGTATTGCACGTCGTGGTCGATCGCCGCGTCGTGGTCGACACCCAGCGCTTCGATCACGGCCCAGTCGTCCTCGCCCGGGAGGTCGCCGGCGTCGAGAACGGGAATCCGCGGCGGCACCGTTGCGACGGTCATCGAGCGCGCGCTATCCGGTGCGGTCGTCATTCAAGCCCCCTTGCCCGGTTTCGGCGCGGCGGGAACGTCGGGCGGCGTGGGCGCCGATTGATCGAGCCCCGGCGCGGGCGCGCGCTTCTTCGCCTTGCGTGCCAGCGCGGGATCCTCTCCCTTGGCGCGCGAGCGGCCTTCGGCCTCGGCCGCAGCGAGCTGCAGTGCCTCGGCATCGCTCGCCGGCGCCGCGTCGTGCGCCGCCTGATCGACCTTGCCCGAAGCGATGAATTTCTTCGTCGCGTCGTTGTACTGGCGCGAAGCCTCGTAGTTGCCTTCGCCGTGCACGTTGTCCTGCTTGCCCATCTCCGCTCCTGATCGTGGTCGCGCTCTGGAGGGCATTGTGCGAAGACGGGCGCCGGGCGACCGTCGGCGACGAGCCGAATCGGGTGTCGGCGCCGCGCGCCGGGGGGTGTCGCGCGCCGTCCTACAGCGTCAATCGACGGCCGTGGACACCGCGAGCGCCGTGGGGGCCGGCTGCGCGATGCCTGCCGCGGCGTCTTCGCCCGCCGCGAACGTGACGCGCGGAATGCCGGAGCGCACGGTGCCGAACATCGTCGCGAACGCCACGTCGGCAGCGTCGCGACCAACGCCGATGCGCAACAGGCCGGTGACCGGCGAGATGCCGGTCGGGTCGAACAAATACCAGCGCCCGTCGAGGAAGACTTCGACGTACGCGTGAAAATCCGGCGGGCCGAGCGCCGGATCAGCGCCAAAGTCCACGCCGGTGACGAAACGCGTCGGATAGTTGAGGGCGCGCACCAGCGCGATGGCGAGATGCGCGAAATCGCGGCACACGCCCGACCGCTGTTCCAGCGTGACGAGCGCCGACGTGTCGACGAACGACGTGCCCGGCTGGAAGCGCGTGCGCTCGCACACCCACTTGCACACCGCGTCGACCTGCGCATACCCGCGCTCCATCTGGCCGAACTCCTGCCACGCGACCGACTGCAGCTGGTCCACTTCGCAATAGCGGCTCGGCATCAGGAACCGGAGCGTCGCCGCCGGCAGGTCGGCGAGCGGGGTGGCCAGGACGCTTGCGGGATCGGCCGTGTGGTGCGCGATCTCGACCGCGCCGGCGTAGCGCACCGACAACAACCCCGGCGGTGCGGAAAGCCGCGCCAGGCGATTGCCGAAGCCCGGCTCGTCCTCGATCGTCACCGGCAGCGGCGGAGTGACGACGAACGACTCGGCGATCACCCGCTGCTGCGGGGTGCGCGCGGCGTGGACGTTGAAGATGAACTCGGCCGGCCCGCCAACGTCGTAGGCGAGCTCCACCGTGTAGCCGATGCGCACCTTGCTGCGCGCCGGTGCCATCGGCCGAGTGTAAACGTCAGGCGTTCCCATCGCGCGGCCTACGTGGGCGGCAGGTCCCAGTACGGGTTGAAGCCGCAGGGCGTCGATGCTTCGACATCGCCCGTCCCGGTGGGATCGAACTCGAGTATTGCCACCGGCCGGAGCGATTCGGCATCGACCAGCACCTTGCGGCCTGGACCGATGTCGAGTCCGAGCGCGGCGTAGTGCGGCGCCATCTGCGGATCGGGCTCGATCACGTACCAGACGTGCCGCTCCTTGCGCGCGTCCTGCGACGCGACGATGGCCGACAGCGTGCCCATCGGCGCGCACGCGCGCTGGGCGCGCTGGCGGTCGAACAGCGCGCGCCGCCGCGCACTGCGGCCTTCGTCCTCTTCGACCGGGGCCGGAAAGCCGGGAAGCGTCGCCTGAACGATCCCCGCCTGCGCGTGGTCGACGTTGAGTTTTTCCATCGCTGAATCCTCGTGTGCTCGTAACCGCGCCTGCCCAGCGGGGACAGCCGCTAAAAATTGGAGACGCCTCGCCCCCGGCACAAACGCTCCGCCTGCCGGGCGTCGGGCATCGCGTCAGCACTTTAGCGCCGCCGGCGCACGCGGTCTGTCAGCCGGAACCGGACAGTGGCCGAGAGGCTCGGCCCGCTGCTGTCAACCCGCGGCGTCGAGCCCGAGCTGCACCATCTCCGCGGCGCGCAGCACGGCGCGCGCCTTGTTCTGCGTTTCCTGCCACTCCGTCTCGGGGACCGAGTCATGCACGATACCGGCCCCCGCCTGCACGTACAGCACGCCGTCTTTCACCACCGCGGTGCGGATCGCGATGGCGGTGTCCATGTCGTCCTGGAAGCTGATGTAGCCGACCGCGCCCGCGTAGACACCGCGGCGCGTCGGCTCCAGTTCGTCGATGATCTCCATTGCGCGCACCTTCGGCGCGCCGCTCACCGTGCCGGCGGGAAAGCTCGCCGCCAGCACGTCGAACGACGACAGCCCGGGCTTCAACGTGCCCTCGACGTTCGAGACGATGTGCATCACGTGCGAATAACGCTCGATCATCATCTGCTCGGTCACGCGCACGCCGCCCACCTGCGCGACGCGCCCGACGTCGTTGCGGCCGAGGTCGAGCAGCATCACGTGCTCGGCGATCTCCTTCGGATCGGCGGCGAGCTCGGCGGCGAACGCCTCGTCGGCTTCGCGCGTCGCGCCGCGCGGCCGCGTGCCCGCGATCGGGCGCAGCGTCACCGTCGCGCCTTCCTTGCGCACGAGGATCTCCGGCGACGCGCCGACGACATGGAAGTCGCCGAAATCGTAGTAGAACATGTAGGGCGATGGATTGACCGACCGCAGCGCGCGATAGAGCGACAGCGGCGAGTCGGTGAACGGCAGCGACAGCCGCTGCGACAGCACCACCTGCATGATGTCGCCGGCAGCGATGTACTCCTTCGCCTTGCGCACTGCTGCTTGGTAGGCGTCGCTGCCGCTCTCGCTCGCGGGCTGCGTCACCGCGCTCGCCGTCTGGTACGGAATGGCCGCGGGCGTGCGGAGCTTGCGGCGCAGTTCCTGCAGCCGGTCGTGCGCGGCAAAGTAGGCGTTCGGTGTCGCCGGGTCCGCGTAGACGATCAGCGAAATCTTGCCGGAGAGGTTGTCGATCACCGCGAGCTCGTCGGTCAGCAGCAGCAACATGTCCGGAAGATCGTCGAGGCCGCCGCGCCCCGTCGGTGCGCGCCCGGCGAGGCGCGTCTCGATGTGCCGCACCGTGTCGTAGCCGAAGTAGCCGGCGAGACCGCCGCAGAAGCGTGGCAGGCCGGGACGCGGTGCGGCGCGAAAGCGCTTCATGAAATCGCGCAGGAATTGCAGCGGATCGCCGTCGAAGCGCTCGATCACGCCGCCGCGGTCCTCGACTTCGACGTGCCGCTCGCGCACGCGAAGGCGGACTTTCGCCGGCAGCCCGATGAACGAGTAGCGACCGAAGCGCTCGCCGCCGACGACCGACTCGAGCAGGAACGTGTAGCGCTGGTTGGCGAGCTTGAGATAGAGCGACAGCGGCGTGTCGAGGTCGGCGAAGACCTCGAGCACCAGCGGGATGCGGTTGTAACCCTGCGCCGCGAGCGCGCCGAATTCGGCTTCGGTGATCATGGGGCGACGTCCTTTCGACTCGGTTCTTTCGGGCGTCGCCTGGAGGCGCGACGCCGGGGTGCATCGGGGACCGCTTGCGCGTCTAGCCGCGCCAGGTGCCGATGCGCCAGCGCCACGCTTGCGCGCGCGGACGAAGGGAGTCGAATGCGTCGTGGGTCATGGGAAATCCGAAATGGATTCTAGCACCGGCAAGAGCGGGCGGCGGGATCACTGCGACAGCTTGGCGACTTCGCCGCGCATTGCGGCGATGACGGCCGTGTAATCGGGCGCGCCGAATATCGCGCTGCCAGCAACGAACGTGTCGGCGCCGGCCGCCGCAATGGCGCCGATGTTGTCGACTTTCACGCCGCCGTCGACTTCCAGCAGGATCGCGCGCCCGGTGCGCTCCTGGGCCATGTCGACGAGCTTGCGCGCTGCGCGGAGCTTGTCGAGAGCGTGCGGAATGAACGATTGCCCGCCGAAGCCGGGGTTCACCGACATGATCAACACGAGGTCGACCTTGTCGATCACGTGCATCAGCCAGTCGAGCGGCGTGGCGGGATTGAACACGAGCCCGGCCTTGCAGCCGTGCTCGTGAATGAGGCCGATCGTGCGGTCGACGTGCTCCGAGGCCTCCGGGTGGAAGCTGATGATCGCCGCGCCGGCCTGCGCGAAATCCGGCACGATGCGGTCGACCGGTTTCACCATCAGGTGGACGTCGATCGGCACCGTCGAATGCGGCTTGATGGCCGCGCAGACCAGCGGGCCGATCGTGAGGTTGGGAACGTAATGGTTGTCCATCACGTCGAAATGCACGAGATCGGCGCCGGCCGCGATGACCGCGCGCACTTCGTCGCCGAGACGCGCGAAATCGGCGGACAGGAGCGAGGGCGCGATGCGGCAGGCGCGGGTCAGGGGACGATTCATTTGGCTATAATCGCAGAAAATCGCGCAGGCGCGCGAGAAACCCCACGATGGCGGAGACGAGCCGATACGAGATCACGGTGGTGTCCAGGTCGGCGTACCTCGCCGACCAGTCGGACCCCGGCAAGAACCAGTACGTGTTCGCGTACACGATGACGCTCACCAACACCGGCAGCGTCACCGCGCAGCTCATCAGTCGCCACTGGTACATCACCGACGGCGATCATCGCGTGCAGGAAGTGAAGGGGCTGGGCGTCATCGGTCAGCAGCCGGTGTTGAAGCCCGGCGAAAGCTTTGAGTACACGAGCGGCGCGAGCATTCCGACGCCGGTGGGGACGATGAAGGGCACCTACCAGATGGTGGGCGAGGATGGTCGTTCCTTCGAGGCGCCGATCCCGCCGTTCACGCTGTCGGTCCCGCGCACGCTGCATTGACGGCCGCTACCTTGCGTCGTCGTCGCGCGGCGCTTCGGCATCCGGCTTGCGCCGCGCGCCCATGGTCCACCAGACGATGCCAACGAACAGCAACAGCGCGATCAGCGCTTCGAGGTAGATCCACTCCATCGTGCGTCGCCTTCGCTCCCTGCTGATTGCGGCCGCCGGCGCGTTGCTCGCCGCGTGCCAGACCGCGCCGCCGCCGGTGGCGCCGGCACCTGTCGCGTTCACACCCGTGGGCTGGGACGCGCTGCCCGGCTGGCGCGACGACCGCCCCGACGCGGCGTGGCCCGCACTGCTCCTCGGCTGCCGCAAGCTCGTCGCGGCGCCACGCACGCAGGCGACCTGGCAACGCCCCTGCCAGGCCGCCGCTGCTGTCGACGGCAGCGACGCGCGCGCGGTGCGCACCTATTTCGAAACCTATTTTAGACCCTGGCGCATCGCCGGCGCGGACGGCGCCGACACCGGCCTCGTCACCGGTTACTACGAGCCGCTGCTCCGCGGCTCGCGCAGCGCGACGGCGGCTTTCGGCGTGCCGCTCTACGCCGCACCGGACGACCTCCTCACGATCGATCTCGCAGAGCTCTATCCGGAGCTGAAGGGCAAGCGCGTGCGCGGGCGCGTCGACGGGCATCGCGTCGTCCCGTACTGGGAGCGCGCGGACATCGACGCCGGGCGCGCACCGCTCGCGGGCAAAGCGCTCGCGTATGTCGCCGACCCGCTCGACGCCTTCTTCCTCGAGGTGCAGGGATCGGGACGCATCACGCTCGACGATGGCGCGCTGCTGCGGCTCGGCTATGCCGACCAGAACGGACACCCCTACCGGTCGATCGCCCGTGTCCTCGTCGACCGCGGCGAGCTCACGCTCGAACGCGCCTCGAAGCAGTCGATCGAGGACTGGGCGCGCGCGCATCCGGCGGACCTCCAGGCGCTGCTCGCTACCAACCCGAGCTACGTATTCTTTCGCGTCGTGCCGCCGCCGGCGCCCGGCACGCTCGAGGCGCGCGTCGACGGACCGCAGGGCGCCTTCGGCGTTCCGCTCCTCGCGCAGCGCACTATCGCGGTCGACCCGCAGGCAATCCCGCTCGGCGCGCCGGTCTATCTCGCGACGACGTATCCGCAGGACGAGCGTCCGCTCGCGCGCCTCACGCTCGCGCAGGACACGGGCGGTGCCATTCGCGGCGCCGTGCGCGCCGATTTCTTCTGGGGGACCGGCGACGCGGCCGGTCGCGAGGCGGGCCGCATGCGCCAGCCGGGCCGGCTGTGGCTGCTCTGGCCCGTCGACGCACCTCCGCCGGCCCCGTAGCGCCGTCGACGCCGCACCGATTCACCGCGGCGGCGTACGCGAACGCCGGCCCGCGACGATGTGCACGACCAGCAGCGGCGCGAGCGCCAGCCCGACGGCCCAGTGCGCGATCGACACCGGCGGCCGTGTGGCCTCGGCGACGACGTAGTAGAGCGCGTAGCCGGTGAGCGTGAGGAGCGCGAGCGACGCGATCACCGACACGCCGCTCGCGCGATTGCGGGCGAGCGTCCAGCCCCGGCGCACGTGATTCGTAAGCATGGCGCCCGTCGCGACCAGGGTGACAAACGCCGCGGCGCCATGCACCTTCATCGCCCACGCTTCCAGCACGAGCCGTCGCAGCTCGTTCTGCCACTCGGGAACGAACTCGCCCTCGTAATGCGCCAGCAGCCAGAACGCGCCGCTGCCGGCGAGCACGGCCAGCAGCGCGTAGAAGCCGTGGCGCGCCGCGGCGGAGAGCCGCATGCGCTCGGCGAGCAGGTGGAACGCGCGCTCGTGCGACCGGGACATGGGATCACGCCGCGCGGCGCGGCAGCGTCGTGCAGCGCCAGCGGCCGCGCGTTGGCGTCAGGATCGCCGCCGACGCGCCGTACGCCGCGACGAGACGCGCCGCGCGCGCACCGGACAGCGCGACGATCTTGGTGAGCGCGTCGGCGACCATGCACGTCGGCGCGATGACCGAGACGGTGCGCGTGCTCATGACGGGCAGCGCCGAACGCGGATCGATCAACGGCGTCGCGTAGCGACCGCCGGAGCTGCGCCGCTGGCCCCCGTAGGCGCTCGTCGCCACGGCGGCGTCGCCAAGCGTCGCGAGCGGCAGCAACGCGCCTTGCGGGCCGCCCGTGCGCACATGGACGGTTTCGGCTGCGGCGCCCCACACGCGCAGATCGCCGCCGGCGTTGACACAGCCGTGCGCAATGCCGCGCGCACGCATCGCGGTCATTGCACAATCGACCGCATACCCTTTGGCAATGCCGTCGAAGTCGAGCGTAAGCGGGCGCGCAAAACGCACGCGCCCGTCGCGAAGCTCCACGTCGCGCCAGCTCGCCGGCGCCGGCGGTTCGCGCGGCGGCGGCAGATAGCCGAGCGCCGAGAGCGCGCCACCGACGGTCGGATCGAACACACCGGCCGACGCCCGCGCAAGGTCGAGTGCGCAGGCGAGCACCCGGCGCAGGTGCTCCGATACACGCTGCGGCGCGTGCGCGGCGTGACGGTTCAGCGCGGCGAGCTCGCTGTCGGCGGCGTGGCCCGACAGCGCCCGGTGGATGGCGGCGATGGCCGCGAACCCCGCCGCCACGCCGTCGTCGAGCGCATTCCGCGCAGCGCCTCCGGCGCGAATCTCGACCAGGGTGCCGAGCCAGTTCTGCGCGCGGCGCACCTCGTCGTTGGCGACCTCAGCCACGCAACGCTCGCTCGTGCAGCAACAGCAGGCGCCGCACGCCTTCGGTCACGTGGCGGCACGACAGCGTCGCGCCGGAGACGTTGCGGATGTCCGTATCGAGGCGCACGGGATCGCTCGCCCGCTTGCCGGTGAACTGGCCGCGCCACGCCGGCAGTCGTATCGCGTCGCCATGCGTCTCGCGGTAGACGAGAATGTCGAGTGCGACCACGGTACCCGCGGCATCGAGCGCCAGCGCGTATGTGATGAGCTCCTGCTTGCCGACGACCTCGTCGACGATGAACCAGCCCTGCGTGCCCGCGGCGCCGCGCACGCGCCACACTTTTGGATCCACGACAAAGCGGCCGGCGTCGCGGGCGATCGCTGCCTTGGCTTCGGGCGCGACGATCACCGGCTCGAATGCGGTGGCCTCGGGAAACGCCTTGCGTTGCGCGGCGTCGACGCTCGCATATTCCGCGCACAGCGCGACCTGCGCCTGCGGCGCGAGCGCCGCGAAACCCGCAGCCGGAATGAGCCACTCGTAACGCATGTCAGAACGAATAGCCGAGGCCGAAGTCGAAGCGGTCGAGCGCGCTGTCGACCTTGAATTTCTGGTAGTCGACCTTGAACACGATGTTCGGGGTCACGTAGAAGTTGGCGCCGAGCGTCCAGATCGTCTCCGTCGGCGACGGCGCGAGGCCGAAGCCTTCCGGCATCGGCGCGTACGACGCGGCCGTGTTGACGCGGGAATAGCGCGCGAAGGGCGTGAGCGAATAGTCGCCGTACGACCACGCGTGCCATGCGCCCTGAAGGTACGCGCCCCAGAACGATTGCGGGACCGGCGTCGGATCGCCGACGAACGTGAGGTTGAGCGCCTCGGTGTCCGAGATCGTGCCGCGCGCATAGAGCGCCTGCAGGTCGAACGGTCCGGGCTGCCAGCGCACATGGCCTTCGTACAGTGACACCCGCGCGTTCGGCGCGGCGAAGTTCTCTGCGCCCTGTCCGGCCTTGCCGGTGAAGACGCTGCCGCCGACGGTCAGCCCCGGCGTGCCCTGGTAGTTCCCCGACGCGTAGAACGAGAGGTTCCGCGCCCGCGCGAGCGAAAGCTCCTGGTGGATGCTGCCGAGCGGTGATTCGCGGCCCTCGTTGGACGTTGGGTCCCACTTCGAGAGATCGAAGCCGGTGGTGACGCCGACGTTCCAGTTGAAGCCCGACTCCGTGTTGCCGAAAAGCGCCACGCCGCCTTCGCGCCAGGTCGTGGGAATGATCGACGTCTCGACGAAGTTACGAAACACGCCGTAGTACTGCGTCGGCTCGTGATTTTCGTTGAGAAAGCCCGACGGAATCAGCATCAACCCGGCCCGTGCGCCGAAACCGTCGGTGAATTTGCGTTCGACGAACAGCTGCTCGACCTCGGTTTCGCCCTTGTCGTCGGCGGACGTCACCGCATGTTCCCACTCAAACTCGCCATACACGCGCGTGCGGTCGTCGAAGCGGTGGCCGAAGCCGATCACTGCGCGCGCGAGATCCGCCTGCGCTGCATTCGCGTCGCTGCGCGGCCGCGAGAAGGCGGCTTCGCCATAGCTGAAAAGCGTCGTGTCGCTCGCCGCCGTCACGTCTTTCGCCGCCGTCTGCTCGAGCCGGTCGACGCGCGCGGCGAGCTCGGCGGAGGATGCGCCCGCGGGCGCGCCTGCAATGCCGGGCGCGGTGGGCGTGGACGCCGCCGCGACGCCGGCCGGCGCTGCCGTCGCCGTCTTGCCCTGCGCAGCGATCTCCTTCATCTGCGCCTTCATTTCGGCGATCTGCGCGCGGAGCTCCGCGATCTCGGCCTTGAGCGACGCCTCGTCGGCCTGCGCAACAGCGGGCGCTGCGGACAGCGCCACCATCAGGGCGAACGTGCAGCGGCGCGGCATGCGCCTCTCGGAGTGCGCGCGTTGCATGGGATCGGTCCTCGTCGGTTTCACTTGCGCAACGCGAGCGGCTTCCAGCCGTCGGTCAGCGTGTTCAGGAAGGCTTCGAGATCGGCGAGCTCCGCGTCCGTCAGCCGCGGCGCTTCGCCGAGACGGCGGTCGTAAGGAACTTCCGTCGCGTTGACGTTGCCGGCGAGCGCGGCCGGCAGGTCGTCGAACTTTTGCGGCGTGCCGTCGTCACCCGACGGATAGAACTCGCCGGGGTTGGTGTCACGCCGCACATAGAAGCGCAGCGCCTCCGCCAGCGTGGCGAAGCGGCCGTTATGGAAGAACACGCGCCGCGTGGCGACGTTGCGCAGCGTCGGCACCTTGAACGCGCCGCAAAGATCGTCGGCGTCGATGAGGTCGGTGCGATCCGGCCCGCACAGTCCCATGTCGCGATAGCCAGGATCCTGCGTCGCCGGAATCGCGGTGTTGCGCGGGACGCCGAGGTTGTCGTACGAGAAATCGGTGAATAGCGGCAGCGCACCGTCGGCGCCGCGGCCGCTCGGATGGCACGCGGCACAGTTGCCCTTGTCGGCGCGGTTGAAGAGCGCGAGGCCGCGGAGCTCCGCCGGCTCGAGCCGCACGCCACCGCGCAGGAAGTAGTCGTACTTGGAATCGAACGGGCGAAAGTCCGGATCGGATTTCTGGTACTGCGCGAGCGCGAACACGACGGCGCGGACCGTCGCATCGGGATCGGCGAGGATGCCGGCGCCAAAGACACGCCGAAAATCGGCGGCATACGGCGCTTGCGCCACGCGCGCGGCAAGCTCGGGAGCGCTGGCGTTGGCCATTTCGTGCGCGGCGAACAGCGGCCGCACCGCCTGCACCATCAGGTCGCCCGCGCGGCCGTCGCGGTCGAAGCCGCCCGACGGCGTGCCTTCGGCGTCGAAGCCGAATTTCGGCGTGAAGCCGAGGTAGCGCAGCGACGGCACCGCGCGGAATCCCGGCACGTCGCGCTTGGCACCGCCGTACTGCACCGGGAGGTCGTTCGCCTGCGCGTGTGCGTGCGCGGGATCGTGGCACGTCGCGCAGGCCAGATCGCCCGACGCCGACAGTCCCGGATCGGCGAAGAGCTGCGCGCCGAGCGCTACA
>Ga0068858_100004284_pt1 | contig 14034 bp, 10 predicted proteins | sample KBSSwiS12_FD_66589 | JGI IMG/M metagenome (GOLD analysis project Ga0068858, IMG submission 66589) | Switchgrass rhizosphere microbial communities from Kellogg Biological Station, Michigan, USA - KBS Switchgrass S1-2 | ecosystem: Host-associated > Plants > Roots > Rhizosphere > Soil ... | reverse complement strand
GTGATGTTCAGCGCCGTTCCGCGTGGCGTCGTAGATCCGCCGGAAGCCAGCGACCTCCTCGTGTTCCGGCGGCACGTCGCGCAGGTCCGTGAAGCCCGCTTCGAGCAGGCGGCGCGCGGCCGACTTGCCGGCGGTCCCTGGCAACAGCATGACCGGAAACGCCGGCGCAGGCGGCAGATCGCGACTGCAGTAGCCGCTAAAGGGACAGTCGAACGGATCGGTGCAGTGGTCGCCGGGTTCGATTGGCGGCTCGTCAGCCTCGAGCGTTGCTCGTGCCGCTTGCACTACGTCGAAGCGCGAGACGACACGCTCGGCGATCAGATCGTGGACGTCGGTATCGGTCAGCAGGCCTGCGTAGTCGCCGTGCGCCCTGTAGACGAAGTGGGTGTCGATGTGGCGGATGCTGGTGGCGGTGATGTCGAGGCCGCAGCCCTGCGCCACCCAGAGCTGGGTGGCGATATCGCCAAGCTGATAGGCTTTGACCCCGCCGGTGCTCTTCACCTCGGCTAGGCGCCAACCACCCGCCTCGGGAATGAGCAGGTCGATGCGCACCAGCACGTCCTCGAAGCTGAGCGTGGCCTCGAAGAGCGGGCGCGGCGGCTCCGCCAGATGGCGGGTTGTCGCCTCAAGCGCGGCCGTCAGATCGCCGTCCGGCGCAATCATGACGCCATCCGGATAGGCCGCGCAGGCGATCTCGCCAACCTGGTGACCGACCTGGAAGCTGGCGCGGGTGCGTTCCGACACCTCGGCAAGCTCGCGACGGTGGGTCTCAAGCCAGAGGCGCTTGGGGCACTGCTCGAAGGACGCCAGCTTGGATTTGGAGAGGAAGTGTCGATCGCCCATGGCTAGGCCAAGTCGGGGCGTCGGATCAGGACGGCGCAGGCCTGCGCCAGCGCTTGGATGTCGCCGGTGGCGGCGATGATGGATTCCGGAAGGGCGGCTAGCTCATGCTCGGTACGCGGCAGCGCCACGGTGGCGAACTCGATGATTTCAGCGGCCAGCTCGGCGACGCTGGACCGTAGGACATCGATGATCTGAACGTCAGGATCCGGCATCTGCGCGACCTCTCATGGCCACGCTACACCGCTTGGTTCGCGACGGAAGTCCAGAGGCCGGCGTGTTAGCGTAGCAGAGCTAAGCCTTCGGTGCGGCGAACTTTGACTCTTAGCTCACATTGGCAATGTCCGGTTACTGAACAGGCGGCGAGTGCAGCACGGCCGCAAGCTTCCCTTGAGTCAATCGCTGAGCGACGGCCCGTTTAAGGGAGCCCGCGCACCTGCCTTAGCGAGTTCGTATCCATTTCGTGTCTGACCTCTATCAATCCCTGCGCGAGCACCTCGACCAAGCACGGCAGTTCTCGCCTTCTAGTCCCGGCGTCGATGAGTACCTCTTGGAGTATCCCGAAACGTCGTCAATGCGGCGGCGTCTCGCGTTTCGAGCCCATCCGCGGCAGCGAGGTCAACGATTCGCGTTTCGAAACGAGGCACGTCCAAGATGTCATCAAAGGGTTCAAGGTTCACGCGCAGCGTCCGGCGCGACACGCGGTCTCCCATCTCATCAAGTCCCATGCCGAACGACCAAGATTCGGACGGTATTTGACGAGCCAGCTCAATCACAAACGGATCGGCGTCCAAGGTAGCGTCGGTCCAAGTCCGGATCTCGGCATCGTCTCCGCCATTGAGGCGACGCCAGGCGAAAAGAATTACTACCAGCTTCGAATGGACAGACAGCGTTCCGTCCTCAGCAGCGGCCCGGAGCTTTGCCAACGCGGCGGCGCGGAACTCCTCCGCGACGGGCTCGCTGACAAGCGGCTCGTCGGAGCTGCGCCGCTCACCTTCTTCGGGCGGGGCGAAGTATCGAAGGCACCGCTCCGCGAAATCGGTCGCCCACTCCAGCGACGCTGTCTCAAAAGCCTCACGGTAGATTTCGCCGCGTCGGGCTTGATCGAACCGGTCATGGACGAGGCGGTTTAGGATCCAATGGATGCGAAGCCGGTTGTTGGCCATCGCCATGAACCCTTTGCCCCGGTCCGCGTCGACATCGAGGTCGTCGGCAAGCCGGAACAAGGTGGCGACCAAGCCGGGCACCTTGGCCTCCTCGATGTCACCCGCGAAGACCGAAAGCTCCTCCAAGAGAAGGCCGGCTTGGGTCGATCCATCGCGGCGCTGTTTGCCAAGCGCGCCCCTCAGTTCGCCTTCGACGAACGTAACGTCATCCGCCCGCGCGACCATGGCGTCGATGATTTCGGCCGGGACCACGTCGTCCGAAACAGCGAAGGCGAAATAGCTGCGGAAATTCTCGGCTGATGCAATGAGGCGGTCCCGCCGCCAAGTGTCGCCATTCTGCCAGAGATTGCCCCAGACAGCATCGAGGCGCGGGAACAGGCGACGCATGGCGACGCGAAGGCGCTGCCGTTCCCGCTCCGACCTCGTGTCGAGGCCCAGGAATTCGTCGTACTCTTGTCCGATGTCGCCGCGCCGTCCTTGATCCCGTTCGCGAAGGCCGCACAGACGATCTGGGTTCGAACGGATCAGGGCGTAGAGGTCTGGCTCCGCCAGCTCCAAGGCGCTGATGGCGAGGAAGTCCGCTCGGTCCACATTGCCGGCGACAGCCGGCCACCCCGTGGCGACATGGTTGGTGAGGCGGACGACGTCACGTGGCGTCCGGATCAACGGCGCGACAACGTCCTGGAAAACGTTCCAGAAGCGGGTGATCTGGCGCTCCTCCGGCGACCCCATCACGTTGACGGCCACCTCGACGACCTGCTGCCGCAGCGTATCCACCAGTGGCGGCGGAAGCTCGAAGAACCGCTGAACGATCTTCTCTAAGTATCCGGGCCCTTCGGAGGGGAACCGCTCCGAGACGATGCGCTCCGCGATCCGTCGGTCGAACGCCAACAGATAGATTACGTTGGGCAGACGGCCGACGGATTTCACCAACCGGAAGATGGTGAGCGCGTCGTCTGGATTGAGGCGGTCGATGTCGTCAATGACGACGACGAATCGCTTCTTCTGTTTCTTCAGCGCGTCGGCGATTTTTCGATGCTCTTCATCAACAGTCTCGCGATTCTCGCTAGCCCGTCCGACCAAGTCAGCTCCTTTAGCAATCAGGTCACCGAGTGGGCCAGAGCCAAAACTGGCGATCGCACCTGCCACCGCTCCGGCGGCGGACACCCCTTGGCCCATCAGCGCGATGGACTTCCTCAGTTTGGTGGGTAGTGACGGACCGATCGCCCTATTGAGCTCTTGGAAGAACGACAGGGTCAACGCATCTGCCCCAGCGAACCACCACGGATTGAACGGAACCAATTGCACGTCGCCGATGGCGATCGCTGGCTTCAGGTGGTGTCGGATAAGGTTGACTGCGCTGCTCTTTCCGGAACCCCACGGTCCGCTGACGGCGACAACTACGCCTTCCGGCGCTGACATGTCGGTGAGTGTCTTCGCGAGCGACGCTGCAAAAGGATCCAGCGCGAACCGGTCATCATCAGGCCGCTCGATGGGGCTATCGTTGGAAACGGTCATGCGGCCTGCTCTTCGTCCCGGACCTCGGGCGGTGGTGGCCCCATCATCATCTCGTAGTGACCGAGATGGTTGGTGTTCTCGAAAATTCGGCGAAACACATCGAGGTATCGCTCGATGACGCTGTCATCGGCCGATATGTAGAGGTCGTCATGGAAACTGTGCGATCCGTCATTCACCCACGAGAACAGCGACGCGCAAATCTGCTTATCCTTGCCGTCGAACGTGGCGATGATCGTGTCCTTATCCATGTTGCCGAGGATGCGAAAATAGTTCTCCAGGATGCGGCGTAGTGTGTTCTGGATGGTCTGCTTGGAGGGCTGCGGGTTGCGAACCTCTCCCCATAGCAGCTCGTAGGACGTCTTGATGGGGTTGTGGTCGTAGTTGGTGATCGTCGATCGATCGGCGCTCTTGCGGATGATCCAGAACGTCTCGTGTTTACGGCAGACGGACTGGCGATCCGGATCAAAAGACACTTCCTTGTGGAAGTAAATGTTGTGGGTCAGCGCGATCACCTGCTTGACGTACCCAGTGCCTAAGCAAGCCTCCTGTAGTAGTTGCTTTATAAGCGCGCTGACGATGAAGAGCACGTCGCTGTCCAGGCTCGACACCGGGTCGTCGAACACTATCACACGGTCGTTGGTTATGCCCGAGGTCGTCACGCTGCCGCGCACGAGGTGGAAGAAGTATAGGAACGCGATGAAGCTTCGTTCGCCTTCGCTCAGCGTGGTGGCGGCGTCCGATCCATCGCCGCGCACGATCGCATAGAGATGCTTATGCTCGCCGGCGGACGCGAGACTAAAATTGGTGAAGCCGAACGAGGTGAGGATGGCGTTGATCTCGGTGACAGTGGGCTGGACGCTGGTCACGCCTTTTTCCAGCTCGGCGAGCTCGGCCTGCTTCACGAGCAACTGCGCGCGCTTGGCTTCAATCCCACCCGTCAAGCCCGCGATGGCCTTGTCGAGGTTGGTCTTGGCAGTTTCATAGTCGGCGAGGACCTGGCGGGATTCCTCGATCAGGCACTTCCAGATCTCGCCGGTCAGCGTCGCCTGCTCTGTCGCAAGGTTCTCGACTGTTGCGTTATGTCGGGCGATATCGAGGTTCGCGCTATTAATCGCCGTCGCGAGCGCGGCGATCAACGTCTCTACCGGTTCCAGGGTGATGGGCGTACTGGCTTCGTTGCGCTTGCTGGCGAGAAGGCGGTTGTTGAGCTCTAACGTCGCGTCTAGGCGGTCGCGATCCGCCTTTAGCGCCTGCGCATCGACATACTGTCCCGGCGAGGCGAGGATGCCATCCACGGTGTCAACCAAGCGCTTCGCGTAGAGCCCATAGGCCTCAATGACTGCATCAATGGCGGCGATGTCCGCCACGTAGGTCTCGTCAAAATACTCTTCTAGCTTTTGCCGAAACTCGGCGGTGATTGACTGCTGGCAGAATGGGCATTGGTCTTTCTCGACCGGGAGGTAGTCGCGCCCTTGGCGCACCCAATCGCTGTTGGCCAGCCGGGTGATGAGCGCCGCGATGTCCAAGTCTTCCTTGCCGACGACCTTCTTCGTCAGGACCGGCCTACCTTCGAGCGCAACGAGATCGCGCCCGTCAATAACCGGAAGTAGCGGCTGCCTTTCCAAGCCCGTCTGAAAGACGGCCAGCGCCCGCTTCTTCAGGTGTTCGAGTGGCAGGTGCTGGGCAGGGTTGCCAGCCCATTCCTTCAGCATGCGGTCGCAGAAGTTGCTCCTCGAGTTCCGCACGCCGGTGAAGGCTTCCTTGAAGTGCGGGTCGTGCGTGGATTTGATCACCCAGCAACGCTTTTCGATCGCCTCTCGCTGGTCCTTGGCTTCCTTTCGCTTGCCAGTACCCCCGTCATCCTCTCCCAACGTGCTCAGCAGCGTCTGGATTTGGCCCTCAAGCCCCGCCACGGCGGCCTTGGCCGCATCAATCGACTTGAGCGTCGAATCCTCCGCTTCGCCGAGCGTAAAGATGCCAGGCATCTGCGAAGCGAAATTCTTGGCGACGAAGTCGCTGTTGTAGACGAGACATTCGAGGGGCTGACCAGCCCAGGACACCGCGCAGGTCGGGTAGGCAGAAGGATTGGCGATGACGCGCGAAACAGTCGTCTTGCCAGACCCGTTGGTACCGAAAAGGAAGTTAATCTCTTTCAGACCGGTGAGGCGCTGCCCCGCCGCGTCGTAGCTGGCCTCGCCAGCAACCAGTACTTCTCTGATCATGCCGCTCCCCCCGGCGGCACTTAGCTCTCGTGTCCGCCCGCCCGAACGGAAAGCTACAACTTCTAGTCGGCATCGCAACAGAATGTCAGCCTACGGCGATGGTAGCTCGCTGCGCAGCGTTTGGAACATGGGCTTAGGCATCGTCCGCACCGAGGCGGGGCGCTTAAAGGTCTGATTTGGGCTGAACTACAACGTCCGCTCATGACGCGTGCTGCCCATTTCTAGGCGGCGATCCCGGACGGATGTCACCAGACGTGGGGCGCCTGATCGCTTTCATCGCCTCCATCTGGTGCTAGCGCAGGAAGCTGCGACCGGTGGGTCAATCCGCGCGAGGCGTAGGACGGTCACGGAGTGCGAAGTAGCGCCGGAAGGCTGTCATCCAGACGATGTCGACTAGATCGAAGACCACTCTACGCGGGGTGTTCGGCGAAGGTATGGGTAGGCCTTTAAAGGCGCTATGTAGCAGGCGAAGCGCTTCCAGCTGTGAGAGCTCGCCGTCCTTGCGCGTCCGTGCGGTCACCTCGACCAGGGCTGAGGCGACGGCCGGATCCAGGTCGGTGTCGCACTCAGCAAGCGCTACGGCGGCGGCGCGGACGGCCGCCAGCATCGGGGCCAGTCGTGCGCCATCGGATCTCACGAAGCGGAAGTAGCCGACTGCTCGGACCAGGGCCTCGATCGATAGGAGCCGGGCGCCGGCCTCACCTAGGTCCGGCTTCAGGGCGTCGCAGATAGTGTCGAACCGTTCGTTGTTATTCACCAGGCGCTCGGCCAAGCCGTTCTCGCGCGCGAGGTCGATGCCGAACACTACGGCTTTGAGGCACAGCCGAAAAATCTGGCGGCCATAGAGCATGAGGGAGCCGAAGCGGTCCCCGTCCCGACGTCCACCGGCCTTGGGGATCATGTAGAAATGCTCGCCGGCCTGTCCCTCGTGGGCGACGTTAGAACGTGCGTCGTAGAACTGGGCGGCCCATTCATCGAGTCGAGCGGTTCGCCCGAGCAGGAGTGATACCGCATCAACGAAGCGCGGGGTCTTAGAGTCCCGCGGAAGGCGGAGGAGGCTCTCGAACGCGACTGCCAGGTTCAATAGGGCGCGGTCGGGCGTGGCCGCGTCAGGGTGCGCCGCGTTGTACCAGTCGAGCGCGACCATGATGCGGTCGCCCGTCGCTGGCTCGAAGTGGCGAAGCAATTCGAAGAGCAGCTCCGGCGCGCCACGCGGGTCCCCACGCCTTCCAAAGTCGTGGAAGAGGTCCTGGGCGATGTTCAAGGTAATGTGCCGGCTCGGGCCGTAGACTCGGCCCCCTTCCGCCACCCAGAATGGTTCCCTGAAGTTGTAGAGGCCGTCGTAGCCACGAAGCTCGTCCCGATCGTCGGCGGGGGCGAGCGGCCGCACTCCCACATGGACCGTGTGCTCGCCGGGGTGCGCCAGATACTTGATCACCCGCGAGGCGGTGAAAATCGCGAGACTGGTCTCATACGGACCGAAGACAGGACGATCATGGGTGTCGTGCGGCGCGCCGTAGAGATAGGCCAGGACCGTGTGCGCCCGTTGGAGCCGCCGTAACTCGGGATCCGCCCGTTCGTAGTCAAGCTTGGGCGTTAAGGCGTAGGAGGCCGATCGGACTCGCAGATCGTCCTGCAGAAACAGCATGTCCGCGACCTCGCGCACGGCGGTGGCCTGGGCCTCCGACAAGCCCTCCAGATCGATGGTCGAGCGGAAGGTGAAGCCACCGATCTCGAGGGGACCGGTGGTTTTCAGGAAGGGCAAGACGGCGATGCTGAAACTGGTCGCCATCGGCTGGGGGAGGCTCGGCGTGGACGCTTTCATCAAGCTCGACCTTAACTTGTCGAGGCGATGAGTTCGTCACCCGAAATCGATCAGAGCGGACACGCCAACGGCATTCGAACTTCCGCTCACTGGACTGGAGCCAACGTCCGCTTATGGCGCGCTTCCCCCATGGCTGCTGTAGCCGTTGCTGATCTGCTAAAAGCGTTCACACCCACTCAGATGGCCGATGGACCCGATGAGCGAACCCAACGCGACGCAGGCCGTGTACTGGAACGATATCGCCGGCCGCAGCTGGGCCGAATTTCAGGAAGGACTCGATCGTCAGGTTGCGCCTCTTGGACGCCAAGCCATGGCCGCGCTGGCGCCCGCGCCGGGCGAGCGCATCGTGGATATCGGCTGCGGCGCGGGTGAGACCAGCCTCGAGTTGGCGCGTGCGGTGGGGGCGGGCGGGTCTGTACTCGGCATCGATCTGTCGGAACCGCTACTGGCGATCGCCCGCCGCCGATCCGCCGGCGTGGCGGGTCTCGATTTTCTGCAGGCCGATGCGCAGACCTATCCCTTCGAGCCGGGCGGGTTCGATGCGGCGTTCTCGCGCTTCGGCGTGATGTTTTTCGAAAGTCCGATCGCGGCCTTCGACAACATCCGGCGCGCGCTGAGGCCCGGCGGTCGCCTCGCCTTCGTCTGCTGGCGCAAGCCCGACGAGAACCCGATCATGCGCTTGCCCATAGAGGCCGCCGGACCGCTCGTGCCGCCGCAACCTCCACCCGAGCCGAGTGCGCCGGGACCTTTCGCCTTCGCAAATCCCGATCGCGTGCGCGGCGTCCTGGCGAATGCGGGTTTCGTAGCCGTCGAGATCAGGCCGCATGACGAAAAGGTTGGCAGCGGCGATCTCGAAACTGCGCTTGGCCTGGCCCTCAGCATCGGCCCGCTCGGCGCGATCCTGCGCGAAAATCCCGAGCTGCGCGCGCCCGTGCGGCCCCGCGTGCGGGAGGCGCTGGCCGCGCATGATGGAGGCGCGGGGCCGCAGCTCCACGCGGCCGTCTGGGTCGTCACGGCGCGATCACCAGGTTGAAAAGCCGCGTAACTAGAATCCCACGGAGATCGATCTCGCCCGCAGGACGCGGCCTGAACGTCCTGTTCTTGGAGCGATCTCAACGTCGTCTCCTGGCGCTGCTCTCGAGCCTGGCGCAGCCGAGTCTGGCGCGGTGAGAAGGGTGGGGCCGCGCCAAGTGCTGCGGCGGCTAGTGGTGCCTCAGCCGCTCCGCCGCAGCGGCGAGCGCCTTGCGATTGTTGCCATGCTTGGCGATCAGTTCGCGCGCTTCCTGCACGCTGATGTGGTGCTTTTTGGCGAAATGGCGGAGCTCATAATCCTCCGAACTGGACACCCGGCTGCGGTCGGGCTCGCCGACGTGCTGCTTGTTGTCAGTCATGTCGTTCTCCCTACGAGGGAGGGAAGGGGTGGTCGCCACGAAGGTTCCGCCACTAGGCGAGAGGCGCGCATGCGGCGGCCGCGTATGTCGCCAAGGTCCGGAAGTTGGAATGGGTGGCGAGTCCGCTACTGGCGCGTCTTGAACGGTGCAGACGGTGCAACCCGTCTTCGGAAGTCGTACCCAAACGGCAGCATGGCGCGCGGCATGCCGCGCCCCATTTCTGACTGCCGGAGTTCAGGCCATCGGGTACGTCATTCCGTAGGCGCCGTAGACACGCTGTCCGTAATCGCGGTCAAAACGAGGCTCATTGTCGGCGTAGTGGGGCGCGTTTTTGATCATCTCCTTGTCGAGCGCAACGACATAGCCGCCCTGGTCGACGTCGTAAGTGAGCGCTTCCCAGGGTAATGGATAGTAGTCGCTACCTACGCCTAACATGCCGCCGAACTGCAGCACGGCGTACTCGACGCGACCGGATCGCTTCTCGACCATGAAATTGTGGATGGTCCCGAGCTTGTCGCCGGCCTCATTGTAAACAGCCGTTCCTTCGACCTTGTCAGACGCGATCAGGTCGTGCGTTTCGTCCGTCGATAGCGGGCTTTTGGGTGCGGTCATGTGCGATCTCCAACTTGAACCGGCTGAACGCACCCGTCGGCTTCGCGCGCGCCTTGAGCGGAAACACTTTCACGCGATTTCGTTGTGCGCAGCGTCGCTCACGACTTCCGTGCAGCTGTGCCGGCAAACCGAGGGCGGCCGCCCCGCGCGCCTCCTGAGGTCGGTCTTCGGCGCCAGGCCAACTCTGCCGGCCAGCGGTGGCCACCGACGCACAGCACTCCGAGAGCGATCGCGACGAGAGCAGCGTTAAGTCAGCTTGCCTCGGCGCATATCTCTGGTGAAGTGCGGCCCGATTGAGTTTGCGTTGGTTTAGGGGAAGCCGAGGCGGTGGGGTGGTTGGGGCTGGATGTCGGCGTATCGGGTGCGAAGCGCCTGACGATCGCAGTTGTCACGAGCTTCGGTCTTCTGCTCGTCGCCGGGGCCGCCGCGTTCGTACTGGCGAACCAGGCCGCCCGCGCCGAACGTCTGGTCGCGCATACGCTCGAAGTCCGGCGCGTCAACCAGGCGCTCTTCGCGAAGGTTCAGGATGCGACCCTCGGCGAGCGCGGCTTTCTGATCACGGAAGATGAGCGCTACCTCGCACAGTTCGAGCGCGCCAAGGGTGACGTCCCCCTTTTGCTGGCGCGGTTGCGCGACCTGACGCGTGACAACCCGGCGGCAGGTCCGCGGCTGGACAATTTCGAGCGCGGCATCCGAGCGCAGCTCGCCGAACTCGACCGGACCGTCGGCCTCCTGCAGGGCGGCCGGCGCGACGAGGCGGTCGCGGCCGTGCGAAGTCACCTCATCGTCAATCACCTGGAGGACGTCAGGGCCGCCAATATGGCGATCGAGGCGGCCGAGGTGACCTTGCTTGTCGGGCGCGACCGCCAAGTCGCGGCCAATCGAGCGCTTCTGGTGGGTGCCATGGCGACCTGCCTCGTCGCAGCGATGATGCTGGCGCTTTTCGTGACTCGCGCGGGCCGCCGCTACGTCGCCGAACTCGGGCTGCGCAATGCGGCCCTTGCCGAGGAGATCCGGCGTCGTGAGGCCAGCGAGAGCCAACTTCGGCAAATGCATAAGACGGAGGCGCTGGGCCAGCTGACCGGAGGACTGGCGCACGACTTCAACAACGTGCTGGCGATCATCATTGGTAACCTCGACATGCTGGCCCGCCGTCTGGCGAACGACGAGGCACGGCGCAAGTTCGTGGAACATGCCCAGGAAGGTGCTCAGCGCGCGGCCAGTCTCACCCAGAGCCTGCTCGCCTACTCGCGCCAGCAGCCGCTGGCTCCTAAGCCGCTGGACGTCAACCGCACGGTGGCCGAGATGTCGCGCATCCTGCGCAGCACACTCGGCGAGCAGATCACCATCGAGACGGTCCTGGGCGGCGGCCTCTGGGCCGCCCTGATCGACCAATCCCAACTCGAGAGCGCAATGCTCAACCTGGCGATCAACGCGCGGGACGCCATGCCGAACGGGGGCAAGCTCACGATCGAGACCGCCAACGCCTTTCTTGACGACGCCTACGCCCGCTCCGACAGCAGCGTCACGCCAGGCCAGTACGTGCTGGTAGCGATCACCGATACAGGCCTCGGCATGCCGCCCGATGTGATCGAGAAGGCATTCGATCCGTTTTTCACCACCAAAGCGCCCGGGCAGGGAACCGGCCTGGGCCTCAGCCAAGTGCACGGCTTTCTCAAGCAGTCCCGCGGCCACGTGAAAATCTACAGCGAGCCGGACAGGGGCACGACGATCAAACTCTACCTGCCGCGAAGCCGCGCGCCGGCCGACATGGTCGGCAGGGACGCCGAGCCTGCGCCGGAGGAAGCCCCCGCCGGCACGTGGGTCCTACTCGTGGAGGACGACGCGGGCGTGCGAGAGTTTGCAAGCAGCGCTTTGAGGGACCTGGGCTATCGAACCTGTGAAGCCCCGAACGGGGCGGCGGCGCTCGTGGAGCTCCACGCTCGTCCAGAAGTGGAGCTGCTGCTCACCGATGTCGTGATGCCAGACATGAGCGGCCGCCAGCTGGCGGAACAGGCCCTGAAGGTGCGGCCGGACCTCAAGGTCCTCTTCATGACCGGCTACACGCGAAACGCCATCGTGCACAACGGCGTGCTGGACCCGGACGCCAAGCTGCTCACCAAGCCATTCACCTTGTCGCACCTCGCGAGCAAGCTCCGCGAGACTTTGAGCGCCTGAGCTGTGCGTCGGCCAGCCAGGCTGGGGCTTCGCGCCAAATGTCCTTGATCCACCCTCTCAAGCCGATCCGAATGTCCGCTCTGCGGAAGCGATCAAGGTCCGAATTTGGCGCCAGCCGGGCGTGGCCCGTTTGTCCGTGACGACCGGAAGCCGATTGGATCGAACCTCCCCTAGGCGCGCCGCCGCCGTAGGGGATGTGATAGCTATGCGCCGGCCGTCTTACGCGACGCGCGCTTGGCCGGGGCGGGCTTCGCCGCCTGACGGCCACCTTGGCCAAGGCCCATGCTCTTCGCCAGTGCCGAGCGAGCCGCAGCGTAGTTCGGCGCGACCATCGGGTAATCCTTAGCGAGACCCCACTTCGCTTGGTATTCTTCAGGGCTGAGGTCGTACTTCGTGCGCAAATGGCGCTTCAGGCTTTTGAATTTGCGACCGTCTTCGAGGCAGATCAAGAATTCCGGTGTGATCGACTTCCGCACCGACACGGCCGGGGCTTTAGCTTCAACAGGGACTTGCGTTGCGCCTACGCTTACGCCCGCCAGTGCGTCATGGATTTGTTTTATGAGGTCCGGAAGTTCCGTGACGGACACTGTGTTGTTGCCAACGTAGGCGGACACAATGTCCGCGGTCATTTCGATAACGCCGTTTTGATTGTCGCTTGCGGACATAGGTCTTTCTCTCGCTCACACTCGATGAGGTGACTTAGACCTATTCTTGGAAAATGCCCATCAGGCACCAACTTGATCATTGTGGGAGATCACGACTGTCCGATTGCGAGCAGAGGACAAGGTCTCGGGGCGGGTACGACTCCGCCGTTTGCGAGGTCGTAAGCCCGCTGGCCATGCGGGGTCTTGCTCTGCTCAGCCGCGCGTGGGCGTGATATCTGCTTTCCGGAGCCAAGGTCCGCATCTGGCGCCAGGTCTCCCTTGCGTACATCCGCCACCACCGAAGCTAGACTTTCCGACGCGCACCTGGCGACAGCCTTCCCCGCCGGCCCGCGTGATCGGCCTCAGGCGAGGCGGCTCGCCAGGAAGCTGGCGCCCAGCTGGAGCCCCGTTTCGTCGACGCTGTGTCCGAGATTCAGCGAGACGTGGGCCGCCACCTCGAAGCCTAGAGCCTCGAGCCGGCTCTTCGTCTGATACATAGCTGTCACCGGCACGACCTCGTCGGCATCGCCGTGCACGAGAAGGATCGGCGGTTTCGTGGCTGCCTCTGGGACCAGCGCATCGGGATCGGCGAGCATCCCCGAATAGCCGACGATCCCGGCCAGGGACTCTGCCCGACGCGGACCGACATGGAGCGCCATCATGGTCCCCTGGCTGAACCCCACCAACGCCAGCCTGTTCTCAGCCAGATTGTACGCGGCGAGGTGGCTGTCGATGTAGGCGTTCAAGGCTGGTGCGGCGACCCGCACCCCGGCCGCACGCGCCCCCGGCGAAAGGCTGGTCAGGGGCCACCACTGGCGGCCGCCCGGCGCGCCTGGGCAGGCCTGCGGCGCGTTAGGCGCCAGAAAGAGTGTGTCGGGGAGCGCCGCGCGCCAAAAGGGAACCAGTCCGATCAAGTCGGTGCCGTTGGAGCCGTAGCCATGGAGTAGGATGACTAGCGACCGCGGCGCAGCGCCGGTGGTCGGGGCCGAGGTCGGGCCGTCGAGAAGGGTTGAGCCGGTCATCTAGCCGTCCTGCTAGAGGCGCGCGAGGGGGTCAACTGCTCTGGAGGGATCTCGCGCATCGGATGGCTTCGACTCGCGTCGGGTCGAAGTCCCGCTCCGCAGGTCTTCTTCCTGGAGATTGGCCAGTCGGGAAGGGCGCCGCCTAGATCCCACCAGCCGGCGGCGCCCGGCGCTCATGATCGATTACGAGCTGCGTCTGGCGAGCGCTGCCCCCATCAGCAAGCCAGCTCCGACGGCAAGGCTCGCCATCAGCAAAGGTCGGTGTTGAGCGTGATATGCGATGAAGCTTTGCGCTCGCTCCACCTGGGCGCGACCCACGCTGGCCGTCATCGCGGTGCGGTCTCGGGCCAGGCGCGCACCATCTCGCGCCACCACCCCGGCTCGATCGCGAAGGTCACCGAGCCAGCTGTTGGCGCTTCGATCCCGGGTTGGCCCTTGGAAGGGAACGTCGGCGTCTAGGGACATGGACCACCTCTTCTATGAGGGGCGGAAACGCTCGGTCGAAGGTCTTGTTTCCGGAGGAGCGCGAAGGTCCGGTCCTGGCGCTAGCCGGCCGGAAATCGGTGCGCGGTCTGGGCCATGGACGCGCGCCTCGCGAAGTCGTCGAACCAGGCGG
>Ga0068858_100004281_pt1 | contig 14036 bp, 12 predicted proteins | sample KBSSwiS12_FD_66589 | JGI IMG/M metagenome (GOLD analysis project Ga0068858, IMG submission 66589) | Switchgrass rhizosphere microbial communities from Kellogg Biological Station, Michigan, USA - KBS Switchgrass S1-2 | ecosystem: Host-associated > Plants > Roots > Rhizosphere > Soil ... | reverse complement strand
CGGCATCAACAGCGTCAACGCTCCGGTTTCCGTGGGAGCGAACTATTCGAAGAGCTTCCTGCAGAGTTTCAGCCCGAACACGACTTTCTACGTCGGTGCTACGCCGGGCAACCTGATCGGCGACTCCACCGTGCCGGCCAGTGTGAAATCCGGATACACCTATTCCGGCAATATCTACATGGGCTACGACGGCGCGCTGGTGATGGGTTTCCGCAGCTTGGCGGCAAAAACGTCGGGAACCATCCAGACCCTGAACATCGGGCAGGTTTACAACCTGTGGCTGAACGCGCCCACTGTGTCGGTGGGCGGCTTCGACGTCACCGGCACCGAGGCCTATTTCTTCGCCAACAACCTTTCTCTCACCGGCGCGAGCTCCTCGGTCTATTTGACGCCCGAGCATCCGGCCGGGGCGGCCACGACCAGCGCCACCATCCTGCTGCGCGGCTACGACGACCGGGGCATCTGGATCGGTCCGATCGCCGCGGGCTTCCCCAGCGAAATCGACTACAGCTGGGCCTTGCTGGACAAGATGCCGGACAACGCCCGGCTGTTCTTCGGCGGCACGCCCAATCAGCCGGTGATCAACAACATCCACCTGGCTGAAGACAACTTCCAGCACAACCTGGGCAACCGCACCTTGTCGCTGGGCACGCGCGAGGCGGTGATCGTCGCCAACGGCGCGTGCAACACCTATATTGGCTGCAAATATTTCGGCAACACCTGGACCGTACCCGGTTGGGGAAGCATCCAGCCGAAAGTGGTTCGGGTGGAGGCCTACAACGGCGTAGGCACCGGCGTACCGGTGTACAACAGCCCCAGCCCACTGATCGCCACGCTCGGCACATGGGGCGACATCGCGGCCAACTGGTCGGGCTGTCCCAACCTGTCGGACTGCCAGGCCAACGGCAGCGGCGGCGCTCCCGGCCCCGGCACCACGCCCAGCCCCAGCCCCACGCCCGGCGGTGGAGGTGGCGGTGGCGGTGGCGGCGGCGGAGGGGGCGGTGGCGGAGGCGGTGGAGGTGGCGGTGGAACCCCCGCCTCCCCGGCGCCGCCCGATCCATCGGTCAACGGCTCCGTCACCAGCGTGACCTCACCTCCCGGCACCGGTATCAGTCCCGGAGGCGGCGGCGGTGGCGGGGGAGGTGGCGGTGGCAGTACGCCCGGCATTGGCGAGCCTGGGCTCCCGCCGGGCGGCGGCATGGCCGATGGCGGCCCCAGTGGTTTTGGCGGTGGCGGTGGGGGGGACGGCGGCCTGGGTGGCGGCGGTGGAACCTCGACCGGCCTCGCCGGCGGCGGCGGCGGTACCGGTGGCGCAGGCGGTTCCGGCTCCGGCGGCGGTGGCGGCAGCGGCAACGACACGTCGCTGGCCGGCGGTTTGGGGTCGGGTGGAGGCGGCGGCTCGGGCGGTGGTGACAGCGGCGGCAGCGGCCTGGGCAGTGGACTCGCCAGCGGCTCCGGCGGTTCGGGCGGTGGCCTGGGCTTGGGTGACAGCGGCGGCAGCGGTGGTGCTTCGGGCGGCGGCGCGGGCAGCGGCGGTGCGGGTGATTCCAGCGGCAGCGGCGGTGGTTCGGGCTCCGGGCTGGCCTCGGGCGGCGGCAGCGGTGAGGGTGGCAGCGGTGGTTCCGGCAATGGTGGCGGCGGCTTCGGCGATGACGGCAGCGGTTTGGCCAGCGCTGCGTCCGGCGGCGGAGCTTCGGGTGGAGCGGACTCGGGTAGCGGCGGTTTCGGCAGCGGCTCGGGATCCGGCAACTCGGGCGGTGACCTGAGCGGTGGCGGCAATGGATTGGCCAGCGCCGGCGCGGGTGGCTCGGGCGGGGCGGACTCGGGCAGCGGCGGCGTAGGTTCAGGTTCCAATGGTTCGGGCAACTCGGGCGCCAGCTTTGGAGATGGCGGCCTGGCAAGCGCGGGGGCGGGCGGTTCGGGTGGCGCGGACTCCGGCGGCGGCACGGGAACAGGCACGGCCGGCTCAGGCAACAGCGGCGGCGGCCTGTCCAACGGCGATCAGGGCGGTGGCCTGGCTTCGGCCGGGGGCGCCGGCTCGGGCGGTGCCGCGTCGAGCGATGGCGGCAATGGCACCGGGTCCACGGGCTCGGGCAACTCGGGCGGTGGATTGTCCGATCAGGGCGGAGCTGTGGCTTCGGCCGGAGCCGGCTCGGGCGGCGCCACGTCCAGCGATGGCAGCGGCACCGGCTCGGCGGGGACGGGCAACAGCGGCGGCGGCCTTTCAAACGGCGACCAAGGCAACGGCCTGGCGTCGGCCGGGGGCGCGGGCTCGAGCGGCGCGGGCACGAGCGATGGCACGGGAACCGGCTCCACGGGCTCGGGCAATTCCGGCGGCGGTCTCAGCGATCAGGGCGCCGGTGTGGCGGTGGCGGGCGGCGGCTCGGGTGGCGCGGCATCCTCCGACGGCGGAGCGGGCGTCGGCTCGGCCGGATCAGGCAACAGCGGCGGCAACCTGGCCGACGGCGGGACGGCTGCCTCCAATGCCGGCTCGGGCGGCGCCAACGATTCGGGCGCGCCGGGCTCGGCTGCGTCGGGCCGCGGTGAAACGCAGAACGCCAGCTTGGGCGGCGGGCAGGCCGGCGGCAATTCCGGTGCTGCGGATTCAGGCACGGGTGTGGGCAGCGCGGGCGCCGGACAGTCAGGTGCAGCGCAGTCGGGTGAGGGTACGGCGGACGCGAGCGGATCGTCGGGACGCGCCGCGTCGCAGGGCGGGCAACTGAGCGCAGGCAACCGCGCGGGCACGCAGGGCACCGCAAGCGGCGGCATGCCCTGCATCGGCACCCAGGGCGGCCAGAACGACGACCAGACCGAACGCAACGACGGCTTCTCCAACCATCCGCTGATCGAGGTCCGCTCCGGCGGCCTGAACATGCAGCAGAGCAACTGCTCCAAGACCTCGGCCCTGTCGTCGGGAGTCAGCACGCGCTAGCGGGTGCCGTGGTGGTCTCGCGGCACTGGTCCCGCAGCCTATTTCATTGGGTCCTGAAGGCTCCCGCTCAGCGCGGCTGGTCGTAGCGCTTCAGCGGCGCAGGCGGCGGTTTGGCCGGCGCACCCGGGAGCGGCACGGGAGCGTATTGCCGCAAACCGTCCATGCCCGGCGCCGAGCGCTGCGTGTTGCTGGCAGCCGCGCGCCTACGCTGCTCGCTGCTGGCGAAAAACAGGAACAGCGCCGCGGGCAGGATGACAGAGGTGACCACCAATGCCTGGCCGTTGCGCGGGGGCAGCGGCCCGAAGCGATTGGCGCCCTTGCTGCCCGGGTAGGCCAGCAGGAACAGGAACATCACCGGCATGGCCAGGCTGGCAATGGGAATCCACTTGGCCAGGAAGAACACCGCCGCGCCCAGCACCACCCACCAACCGGGTTTGTCCATGTCGTGCAGGCGTCGGATGCTCAGCACGAACAGGATCACGGGCAGCACCACGCTGGTGGTGCAGATGTACAGGATGCGGTACAGCAGCATCGCCACCGAATAGGGCAGGTAGCCGGCGGCCTGGAAAATCGCGAACAGCAGCACCGAGCAACTGATGCCGGCGACCATGGCGTACACCAGGAAGCGCAGGCGGCCGATGCGCTCGGACAGCGAAAACAGCCGCACAAACGAGGCGCGCTCGGGTTCCACCGCTTTGGCTACCGCCGCCACGGCGGCCGCGGCGGCGATGGCCTCCCTTTGCGTTTCCGATATCGGCGCCGCCGACATCGGCGCGGCCGGCTCAGGCGGCACGGTACCGTCCTGGGGTTGACCCGGTTCGGACATCTAGCTCATCACCCCGCGCGGAGCCCTATTCATCGACATCGACGTCATGGGAAGGTCCAGCTCCCCGGGTCCGCGAAGGGCGACTGCATCCTGACCACGGCCTCGGAGGTGACGGGGATGCTGTAGTGGTGGACGGTGTTGCCGTTGGCGTCGGTGGTGTCCGGGCTGGGGCAGGTGCCCGTGGCCGCGCCGTTGATGGCGCTTTTCAGCAGTTCCGGCGCGGCGATGGATCCGCCGCCGTAGGAATCGACCTTCGCTGCCGTGGGGCTCAGGCCCGAGACCACGGTGTAGATGATGCGGTTGATGATGGGCACCACCATGGGGTAGCAGATGGTCACGCGCACCTTCAGCAGGTTGGCGTCCTGGATGCTCATGCCGTCGCCGAGGACGGGGTGGGCGGGATCGTAGTCGCGGTACATCAGGTTGTCGTTGGGAATGGTCCCGTCGGGCAGCGAGAATGCGGCCAGCGCGCCCACGGTGGGATTGACGATCCAGGTGGTGGCGAGCGACGGGTTGGTGAGCAGCGTGTGCGCCGCCCTGCGGCCGGTCTTGAGCGCCGTGATGTCGTCGCCCCGGGTGAACAGCGGCGTGAGCCCGGCTTCCAGCCCGTCCTGGATGGAGTCCATGCTGCCGCCGTTCAGCGCCCCTTGCCGCGTGCCGGTGAACACCGCCTGGTTGAGCGTGATCTTGGCTTCATAAATGAAGGTGAACTGCAGCGCCCCGAACAGCAGGATGAGCAGGATGGGGATGACGTAAAGGTACTCGACGGTGGCCTGGCCGCGGCTGCGCCGCGTCCGCGCGGGTGCCGACGCGGGTGCCGACGCGGGTGTCGATTTGGGCGCCGATGCCCGCGCGCGGCGTTGTGAGGTCACGCTCATTGCGCGCCCTTGCCGCCCGGGTCCTGGCGGACCGCGCCCGGCGCGGTGTTGACCTGAGCGGGCGCGTCCTGGGCGGCGGGCGCGGGTGCGGGAGCCTTCGCGGGCGAAGCCGGCGCCCCCTCCCCCACGGCCCCGACTGCACCGGCGGCGGAAGGCGGTTCCAGCTTCTGCAGCCGGGCCGCGATCATCGGGGCGAGGGGATCGGCCTTGTCGGCCAGCGCATCGGCCTGCAGGAACAGCGTATACGCCTGGTGCTGGCGCACCACGCCCAGGTTGTACCAGGCGCGCGCGTCGTTGGGATTGAGCTGCAGCGCCTTCTGGTAGGCCGTGGCTGCGTCCTCGTTGCGGTTGGCGCGCGCGTACAGGTTGCCCAGGCGGAACCAGTTCTCGGGATCGGCCGGATAGGCGCGCGCCAAGCCCTGGTACAGGGTCTCGGCGCGCGATGCTTCGCCCGATTCGTAGGCGAGCACGGCTGCCTGGCGCATCTGTTCACTTTCCTGGGCGTTGGGCGGAACGCGGACGGCGCAGCCGGCCATGACGAGCAGGGTGAGGACGGCGAACACGGCCGCGCCGCGTGCGAACCCTGCCGTGATGCGGCGCGCGTTCATGCCCGCCACTCCAGCGCATCGCCGGGTTTGAGCACGGCGCTGTCGAGCGCGCCCGGCGCCAACTCCAGGGTGGAATGCGCGCCGGCGCAGCCCGCCCAGCGCCAGGGCGGCAGGCGGCACACGGTTTTCTTCACGCGCAACTGCCGGTCGAGAAAAACCAGGTCGAGGCTGTAGCGCATGCCGATGGTGTGCACGGCGGCGCAGGGCTCGATGAGCAGGCCCTGGGTTTGCGTGAGTTCGGGCCGGCCGAGCAGGCCGCGCATGCGGTCCCAGGCCGTAGTGGTCTTCCACGCCTCGCCCACCACGCACTTCCCGCCAAGGTAAAGGGCACCGCGCATCATCGGATGCCCTCTAGAGCATGCCTTCCATCATGAACTTCATCACGATGGGAAAGGCGAGCACGATGAAGGTGACGGGGAAGATGAACACGATGAGCGGCAGGATGAGCTTGACCGGCGCCTCCATGGCCAGCTTCTCAGCGCGCTGGAAGCGCTCGGTGCGGCGCTGCATGGACTGCACGCGCAGCGCGGAGCCCAGACGCGCGCCCATTTTCTCGGCCTGGATGACCGTGCCCACGAAGCTGGTGATCTCGGCCAGGTCGAGGCGCTTCTCCATGCGCCGCAGCGCGTCGGCGCGCGGCACGCCGGCGCGCAGGTCGCGCACCACCATGTAGAACTCGTTGCGCAGCGGCCCGGGCGGGCCCTTGTCCATGGCCTGGTTGAGGGCGCCGTTCAGGTTGAGGCCCGCCTCCACCGCCATGGTGATGAAGTCCAGGTACACGGGCAGCGCGCGCAGCACGTCCTTGCGGCGCCGCTCGCGCACGTCGCGCAGCCACAGCAGGGGAAAGAAATAGCCGGCCGCGGCGAGGATGAGTATCCAGATGTAGTCCTGGGATTCCAGGGCGTTGAGGATGATCCAGGTCATGACCGTGGTCACGATGGCGGCGAACACGCGCACGGCGTAGAACTGCTCGGCCGACATGAGGTAGCCCACGCCGGTTTCCTGCAACCGCTTGTGGGTGGACTCCAGCCAGTCGGGCGGGAAGCGCGCGGTGAGGTGGTATTCCAGGAAGGTGATGGCCGGCCACGCCATTTTCAGCATGGGCGGCAGCGGGTCCATGTACTCGCGGTCTTCCTGCGGCACCTCGGACTTCAGGCTGCGCACGCTCCAGAACACCATCAGCACGCTCAGGCCGACCAGGCCGCCGATGGCGAGGGCAATCAGGGAATTAGAGTCCATGCAATAGAGTCAGTTTGGCAGTGAGTGTGTACCCAGGCTTCTCATCACACGTCGATGCTGGTGATTTTCCGGATGAACAGGTAGCCCAGGGTTTCCATGATGATGATGACGGCCAGCGTCAGCCAGCCGATCCAACTGTTGAACAGGGGCGCCATGGCGACCGGCTCGATCTGCGTCAGCCCGAACATGACCAGCAGCGGCAGCGAGGTCATCACCACGCCCTGGATCTTGCCCTGGGCAGTGAGGCTGTCGATTTTGCCTTCCATGGTCTGCTTCTCGCGCAGCGTGTCGGCCAGCGAGTTCAGGATCTCGGCCAGGTTGCCGCCGATTTCGCGCGAGATGCGCAAGGCGGAAATCACCAGCGCGAAGTCGGCCAGCGGATTGCGCTTCTCCATGTTGCGCAGCGCCGTGTCGAAGTCCACGCCCATGCGCTGCTCGCGCGCCATGAGCTCGAACTCCTGAGCGATGGGCGGCCGCTGCTCCTTGATCATGGACTCGATGGCCACGTTCAGGCTGGCCCCGGCGGTCATGGCGCCGGTGATCATGAGCAGGGCGTCGGGGAGCTGCTTCTCCAGCAGTTTCAGCCGCCGCGCGGCCAGGAAGCGCACGTAGTACTTGGGCAGCAGGTAGGCGACCACCAGGGCGACGAGGGTAAAGATGGGATTGGCCGTGACCACCCAGACGACGATGGGCAGGACCACCATGGCCGCCACGTTGTAGCGGAACATCTTCTGCGGGTCGAGGAAGATGAACATGTCGGCCAGGGTGGTGCTGGCCGACTGCTGCAGCGTGTCCTTCTGGCGGTCGAGGACGCGCTCCACGCCCTTCAGCACCAGCCAGATGATGGACCCGGCGGCGAGCGCGATCACCACCACCAGGATGGAGAGATCACTCATGGCTGCGTCCGGCCATGGAGGCCTTGGGGAATGCGCCGCCGCTCAAAGCTCGCGCCCCGCCTGGAACACCGACAGGTCCACCGGCAGGCCGCGTTCCTTCAGGTCCTGGTAGAAGTCCGGGATGGCGCCGGTGGCCACGAACTTGCCCTTCACCTTGCCGTCGGCGCCGAAGCCCGCCTGCTTGAACAGGAAGATGTCCTGGAGCTGGATCACGTCGCCCTCCATGCCCGTCACCTCGGTGATGTGGGTGATCTTGCGGCTGCCGCAGGAGAAGCGGTTCTGCTGGATGAAGAAGCGGATGGCCGAGGCAATCTGCTCGCGGATGGCGCGCACCGGCAGGTCGAGGCCGGCCATCATCACCATCACCTCCACCCGCGCCAGGCAGTCGCGCGGCGTGTTGGCGTGCGCCGTGGTGAGCGAACCGTCGTGGCCGGTGTTCATGGCGGTGAGCATGTCCAGCGCCTCGCCGCCGCGGCACTCGCCCACCACGATGCGGTCGGGGCGCATGCGCAGCGTGTTCCGGACCAGGTCTCGGATGCTGACCAGGCCCTTGCCCTCGGCGTTGGCCGGGCGTGACTCCAGCCCCACCAGGTTGGGCTGCGAGAGCTGCAGTTCGGCCGCGTCCTCCACGGTGATGATGCGCTCGTCGGGCGGGATGAAGCTGGACAAGAGGTTCAACAGCGTGGTTTTCCCCGAGCCGGTGCCGCCGGAGATGATGATGTTGGCCTTCTGCTCCACCACGGTCTGCATGAAGCCCAGCATGGGCTGGGTCATGGAGCCGAAGCGGATCATGTCCTCGCCCTTGAGCTTCTTCTTGGAGAACTTGCGGATGGTGATGTTGGCGCCCTTCAGCGCCAGCGGCTGGATGACGGCGTTCACGCGCGAGCCGTCCTTGAGGCGCGCGTCCACCGAGGGCGAGCTCTCGTCGATGCGCCGCCCGAGCGGGGCCACGATGCGCTCGATGGCCTGCACCACCGCCTGGTCGCTGGTGAAGGTGACCTCCGACTGCTGCAGCTTGCCGGAGCGCTCGATGAAGATCTCGTTGTAGCGGTTGACCATGATTTCGGTCACCGCCTCGTCGGCCAGCAGGTCCTCGAGCGGTCCCAGGCCCACCACCTCGTCCAGCACGCGCTTGACGATGGCGGCCTTGTCCATGCCGGCAGGAATTTCCGTGTCCGGGTTGACGATTTCCTCCAGCAGCGCGCGGGTGTTGGTGCGCAACTCCTCTTCGGTCTGCCGGCTGACGTCGATGCGGCGCAGGTCCATCTGCTTGATGAGCTTGCCGTGGATGCGCTTGAGCTGGGCGATCATGGCATCGTGCTCGGCCGCGCTCTTCTTCGGGGCGGGCTCGGGCTCGGACGCGTGGGCGGGCGCGGCGGCGGCAGGCGCTGGCGCCGGAGCAACGGCGCCGTTGCCGGCCATGCTCCCCGCCCCGTTGGTGGCGGGAGCGGAAGCGGGCGCAGCCGCCGCGGGGGCGGGCACATCCAGATCCAGCACCTGCAGGGTGTAGCCGGCGATGACGATCTTGTCGCTGCTCGACAGGGGGCCGTGGCGCGATACCTTCTTGCCGTTGACCTCGGTGCCCGAACTGGAGCCCAGGTCCTCGACGAACACCCCCTCGGGGCGGCGCGTCACCGCGGCGTGCTTCTTGGCCACGGTCCAGCCCTGCAGGGCGATGAGGTTGTCCGAGCCCTTGCCGATGGAGCACGAGTCGATGGTGCACTCGATCTGCGAAGTCTGCCCTTTCGGGGTGGTGACGGCGATGCGTAGCATGGTGTGTTTCCTAATCTATAGGACCGGGGCGTTCAGGAACCGGGCATGAGACGCCCTGGATGCGGGCGCCCTGACAACCCGATCCACAAGAGCCTAGTCCACGATCTCCTGCTTGCCGATGTTGCGGTCCATTTTCTCGCGCATGTCGAGCTGCTTCTGGATGCGCTCCTGGTTGACCGTGGAGGTCGGGTCGACGATGAGCGGCGTGACCACGATCAGCAGGTCGGTGCGGTTGTTGCGGAAGTCCCGGGAGCGGAACAGCGCGCCGAGCACGGGCAGGTCTCCGAGGCCGGGCACGGCCGACACGTCGTTCTGCATGTCCTTGTTCACCAGGCCCGAGATCACCATGGTCTGGCCGGACTTGACGTTGATCTCGGTGTCGGCGGTGCGGGTCAGGAAGCCGGGCGTGCCGCCTACGGCCGTGGATTGGTCGAGCTGGCTCAGTTCGGCGTGGATGCCGGTGATGACGTTGCCGCGATCGTCCGCCGCCGGCTTCATGGTCAGCTTGATGCCGTAGTCCTTGTAGGTGATGTTGGTCGCGCCCAGGGCGCCCGAGGTCTGGATGGGAATCTGGCCGCCGGCGAGGAAGCTGGCCTGGCCGCCCGAGCGCGCGCTCAATTCGGGCTCGGCCAGGGTTTCCAGGTCGCCGCGCGACTTGGCCAGGTTGATGGTGCTCTGGATGGCCGAGGTGATGCCGAGGAAGGTGCGCAAGCCCCCCGCGGCCAGCGGCAGGTTGATGCCGGCCGTGGCGGCCGCCGCGGCGTTGGTGGAGCCCAGGTTGCCGGCGAAGCCCACGATGGGCCCGGCGATGGTGGCCGGCCAGCTCACCCCGAGCTGCTCGGAGAAGGCCTTTTTCGCCTCGAGGATCTGCACCTTCATGTAGACCATTTTCTTCATTTCCACGTCCAGCTCGCGCACCAGCGACATGAGCTGCGGGAAGCGCTGCACCACGGCGTTGATGCGCGCTACCTGCGACGGGCTGGCCGTGCCTGTGATGGCGATGTTGGGGCCCACCGGCGTGATGTCGATGCCGGTGATGTCGGACAGCATGGACTTGGCCGCGCGGTAGGCGAAGCCCGAGTCCTTGGGCCCGATGCGCACGATGTAGCGGCGCACCTCGCCCTCGGGCGACCACAGCACCATGGAGGTGTCGCCGGAGGCTTCGGCGATGATGAGCAACTGGGTGGTGTCGATGAAGCGCGTGCTGATCAGGTTGCCGTTGCCGATGGCCACGCGGTACACCTTGTTGACCGGTACGGTCTGGATTTCGCCCTGGAACATCACGATCTCCTCGGGCGCGGCGGCGGTGGCGTCCGCGGCGAAGGCGGGCGCGCTCAGGGTCGCGAGCAGGCTCCCCAGGGCGGCCAGGGCAGCGGCCAGGGAGAGGAAACGGGCGAGGGAGCGGCTGTGCATGTGCTTGTCCATGTCAGTTCGATTTATCCAGCATGTTCTTCAGGGCGTTGCGCATGTCGGGCGTGAGGCCGGCCGAGTCGAATGTCGATCCGCCTCCACTCGGGCCGGAAGCGGCCGGAGGCGGCGGCGAGGCCGACCCCGACGGAGCCGGTCCCGGGGCGGGGGCGCCGCCGCGGTAGGCGGGGTTGGGAATGAGCGGCGGGATGGCATTGCTGGCCGGGCCGGAGGTGGTGGTGGGCACGTCCACGGCCTTGGCGGCGGGCCCGGCGCGGTTGCCGCCCACGATGTATTCCACCGTGCCGGCCGCGATCGAGTGCTTGGGCGCGCGCGCCTGGGCCACGCGCTGGCGCTCGGCCACCTCGTCGAAAATGTTCTGGGCGTTGACGCTGAAATCGGCGTTGTTCTTGTCGCTCTCGTTGCGCAGCACGGCGCGCATCTTGCCGATGTCCATGGCCAGCGCCAGCCGCGCCGCCTGCACCGGCGTCACTTCCAGGGTGACGTTGGCATAGGAGGCGTTGCGCGCGCGCTGTGCCTGGGCCTGCGGCGTCGCCTTGTCCTCGCCGGTGTCCTGGATGAGCTTCTGGCCCGTGGCCAGCACCTTCATCTGGTCCATGAAGGGCACCACGGTCTGGCCGCCGTCGTCGCGCTTCATCACCAGCATCAGGTCGATGCGGTTGCCCGGCTGCACCATGTGCGCAATGGAGTTCAGCTCGTCGATGTCGATGGTCATGGCGCGGGTGCCCGGGGTCAGCGTGCCGGCGAAGTCCACGTACAGCGGGCGCAGGTCGGTGGTGAGCAGGGGCCGGCCGCGGTAAATCGGTCGGATCAGGCTCTGGCCCTTGTACTTGTCGAAGTCTTCCGCCTTGATGGCCTCGGGGTAGAGCAAGTCGACCTGAACCTCGCGTTCGGCCACCAGGTTGCCGTCCAGCGGCGTGCCGATGGGCAGGTCGCGCACCGGCACCACGACGCTGATCTTGGGACCGCCCTGGTTGGCCTTGGCCGCCATCTGCTGCGCCAGCGACTGTTCGCGGCTTTTCAGGTATTGCGTGGTGAGCAGCGTGGCCAGCAGCGCGAGCACGATGGCCACCACCAGCATCAGCCAGGTCCTGTTGATCGATATTTTTGGTAATTTGAGGGCCATGAAGGGTCCGTTGTGGGTCTGTTTGTTGTAATAGGGCCTAGAAGAGGCTGAAGCTGAAGCCGAAACTGGACAGCAGGTCGGCGGGATCGAAGAAGTGGTCTATCTGCTTCTTGACCTCGTCGACCACATAGTCGCCGAGCGCGTCGATGATGCTGGCGCCGAAACCCTCGAAGGACATGGAGATGCTGCTGAAATCCGGAATGGGCAGTTGCGGATGGCTCAGGTCGATGCAGGGATCGATGGTGCCGCTGGCCTGCAGCAACACCGAGGGGCCGTTGCTGATGTCGCTGGGGGACAGGGTCTTGCTGAGGTTGAAGGGCAAGTCGCAGTTCGGCACGTAGGCCACGGCCATGGCGAACGCGTAATGGCTGTGATAGTCGCGCATGGCCTGGGACAGCAGCTCCACGGCCGACGGGCAGCTCGAGGTCGCGCCGCAGGTGGGCGGGCAGTTGGCCACCACCGAGCATTCGGCCTGCGGCAGCGGCTTGGTCAGAAGGATGACGCTGAAGGCCAGCACCACGAAGTATTCGATCATGGCCTGCCCGCGCTGACGCACGGCCGCCGGGCCGAGCGGCAGCATGCGGGGGCGCGGGCGGAGCATCATGGCTTGTCCACGTAGTTGAGCAGCACGTGCGTGTCGCCGCCGTCGCGCGCGGTGGTGACGCTGACTTCCTTCAGGCCGTTCTTGAACACCATCACGCTGCCGCTGCCGGTCTTGGTGCCCATCTCATGGCCGGAGAGCATCTGCCAGCCCTGGCCGGCCAGGGTGTTCTGGTAGAAGGTGGTGTTGGCCGCGGGCGAGAAGCCGTTGCTGAGCATCACGGTGCGCGCGGTCTTGCCGAACTCGTCGTTGTGGGTGATGTCGTTGAGTATGGTCGACCCGCTCATGGCGGGGATGTCATCCTTCACCAGCCGGTTCTTGGAGGGCGGGGCGCTCACGCCCAGGAACCCCGTGGAGCCGGCCTTGGCGGGCATGACCTGCACGGTGTAGAAGCAGCCGCCCTGCATCATGCCGATGATTTTCCACGGACCCTGCGCCGATTCCACCGGGCCGGGCTGCTTGGGCGGGGGCGCCCACACGGCGCGGTAGAAGGCCAGCACCTCTTCCGGCGCCAGGCTGCTGTCGAAGCTCTGGATGGCCATGGGCATGCCGTTGAAGTCGACATTGCCGGCCACGCTCTGGAAGCGGCCCTTGAAGGTCTGGAATTGCGGGCAGGCGGCCGTGGACGTGGCGGCGCGGGCCGGCGGCAGGGCCAGCCCCGCCACGCACGCCAGCACCAGCAGGATCGCGGCGCGGGGTTGCAAGCTGGCTTTGATCATGGCCCCAGCCTGTCCTTGGGCACCTGGTCCACGTCGATCTTGCCCAGTTCGAGCGTGGTGAGTTCGGGGAAGAACACCAGCGAGATGGCGCTCAGCACGTCCAGGATGTCGCGGAAAATTCCATCCGGCGGATTGAGGATGGAAGTGGGGCTGAGGCCGCGCACCTGGTTGTACACCGTGGTCTGTTCCGGGTTGGTGCCGTAGGCCTTGAGCGAGCCCGGGCCGTTGGCGCTCCAGCCGTTGGTGACCAGCACGTTTTTCTCCGCGAAGGTCAGCTTGGTGCCGGTGGTGGCGGTGTAGTCCACGGCGCAGCCGGCGCAGCCGCCCATGCCGATGGGGTTGCCGCTGGCGTCGGTGGTGTTGAAAGCGACTTCCTGCACCCCCAGGCTGACGGTGCTGGTGTACTTGGCGCTGGTGTCGACGGTGAAGTTGGACACCACCGCGGCGATGTTGGCCACCGGGCCGAGGATGACGTTGATGAGCCCCGGGCTGGTGGCGTTGGCGATGCCCGCGCCGACGTCGGAATAGTTGGCCAGCAGCGCGTTGCCGGCGCGGTCCTTCCAGAACGGCTTGTCGCCGTTGCCGGCGAAGGACGAGCTGCTTTTGTCGGCGCTGGAAAACTTTGCGTTCTCGTCGGTGTCGGAGAGGATGCGCACGCCGATTTCCTTGCGGATTTCGGTGTCGGATTTGGCCTTGGCGTCCCACTTGTTGCTGAACGTGGCCGAACCGGACAGGCCCATGCTGGCCGCGGCGGCGCCGCCGAAATAAATGCTTCTTTCCCAGGCCGCGTAGCGCGCCGCCTGCACGGTGTGGCTGCGCATGTCGAGGTACTTGGCGATCATGGGAATGGCCAGGAACAGCGGCACCAGCACCAGGCTGCAGGCGACCAGCATTTCCACCATGGCCTGGCCGCGGGTGGAAAGGCGGCGCGCATGGCCGGGACAAATGACGCCTGGAAAAGCGGCGCGGCTCACATGCCCACCACGTGCATTTCCATGGAAATCATCTGT
>Ga0068858_100004280_pt1 | contig 14036 bp, 9 predicted proteins | sample KBSSwiS12_FD_66589 | JGI IMG/M metagenome (GOLD analysis project Ga0068858, IMG submission 66589) | Switchgrass rhizosphere microbial communities from Kellogg Biological Station, Michigan, USA - KBS Switchgrass S1-2 | ecosystem: Host-associated > Plants > Roots > Rhizosphere > Soil ... | reverse complement strand
TGCAGGTATTATTGCTTGACATAGCGCCTTCAACACTAACAGCGGCAGAGGCTGCCAAAGGTGCGACACTTGACCTACCCGCGGTAAAAAACAGGATTGTAAACGAGGCATTGGCTGCAGCAATTAAGTCCAATCCATCGCCCATCTATCACAAAGACGCTATAAAAAAAATAAAGACCGGCAATTTTACAGACAACATCAAAGATATTGCCGGTTGCGATTGGATCATTGAAGTAGTGGTAGAAAGACTGGACATTAAGCAATCCATTTTTACAGAAGTTGAAAAATACCGCAAACCCGGAACATTAATTACTTCCAACACATCGGGGATACCCATTCATATGATGGCAGAAGGCAGAAGCGAAGATTTTAAAAAACATTTTTGCGGTACGCATTTCTTCAATCCTCCAAGATACCTGCGCCTGCTGGAAATCATCCCCACCCCTTTCACCGATCCGGAAGTAATTGATTTTTTACTGCATTATGGTGATCTTTATCTTGGTAAAACAACGGTCTTATGCAAAGATACACCTGCGTTTATTGCTAACCGTATTGGCGTATATGGCATTATGGCCATTTTTGGCCTGGTAGAAAAAATGGGGTTGACCATTGATGAGGTGGATGCCCTGACAGGACCTGTTATCGGAAGACCAAAATCGGCTACTTTCCGGACGGCCGATGTGGTAGGTATTGACACATTGGTAAAAGTTGCCAAAGGCGTAGCCGACAACTGTCCTGGGGATGAACAACGGGCCGCTTTTACTATTCCTGTGTGGCTGGAAAAAATGGTGGAGCATAAATGGCTGGGCGATAAGACCGGCCAGGGATTCTTCAAGAAAATGCCGCCAGGGCCAAAGGGAGAAAAAGACATTCATGTGCTGGACCTTTCAGCCATGGAATATAAACCGCGTGTTAAACCAAAATTTGCCACCCTGGAGGCAGCGAAACCAATAGATGATTTAAAAACCAGGTTAAAGGCCCTGTGTGCAGGACAGGATAAGGCTGGTGAATTTTACCGTCATTTTCATTATGGTTTGTTTTCCTATATTTCTCACCGCATACCCGAAATAAGCGATGAAATTTACCGCGTAGATGATGCCATGATGGCCGGATTTGGCTGGGAGATTGGCGCTTTTGAAAGCTGGGATGTGCTCGGCGTTGCAAAAACAACCGAAGCCATGAAAAAGGCCGGCTATTCAGTGGCGCCCTGGATAGATGATATGATTGCAGGGGGTATAAAAACTTTTTATACAGTAGAGAATGGAAAGCGCTTGTATTATGACGTTAGTTCGAAGAAATACAAAGCCCTTCCTGGCGGCAGCGCATTTATTGTAATGAAAAATTTTGAAAACCAGGAGCTTTGGAAGAACAGCGCCTGCCGTACTTATCATTTGGGCGATGATGTACTGGGCCTTGAATGGTATTCCAAAATGGGCAGTATTGGTGGCGAAGTACTGGAAGGCATCCAGAAATCAATTGCACTGGCAGAAGAGAAATACAAAGGGCTGGTAATAGCCAATGAGGGTGCTAATTTTTCAGCCGGCGCCAATGTGGGTATGATATTTATGCTGGCTATAGAACAGGAATATGACGAACTGGATATGGCCATTCGCCTTTTTCAAAATACCATGATGCGTGCAAGGTATTCTGCCGTGCCGGTGGTAACCGCGCCACATGCACTTACCCTGGGAGGCGCCTGCGAATTAAGCCTTCACAGCGATAAGGTATGCGCCGCTGCAGAGACCTATATCGGGCTGGTGGAACTGGGCGTTGGGCTGATACCCGGAGGTGGTGGCACCAAAGAATTTACCTTACGCGCTGCCGATGAAATGCATGAAGATGAACCGGAAACCATTACACTTAAAAACCGCTTTCTGCATATTGCAACCGCCAAAGTAGCCACTTCGGCACTGGAAGGTTTTGATTTGGGCATCTTAAGAAAAGGGCACGACGAAATAAGCATGAACCAGGGCAGAAGGATTGCCGACGGAAAAAAAGCCGTTATTGAAATGTTTGATGCCGGCTACACACAACCGGTGCAAAGAAGCGATGTAAAAGTACTGGGCCGATCTGCACTCGGTGCCTTGTATGCAGGCATCAATGGTATGAAAGTGGCCAACTATGCTACCGAACATGATGGCCTGGTTGCAAAAAAATTAGCGTATGTAATGTGCGGGGGAGATCTGAGTGAACCCTCATTGGTAACAGAGCAATATTTACTAGATCTTGAACGCGAAGCATTTCTTAGTTTGACGGGTGAAAAGAAAACCCTGGAAAGAATACAAAGCGTATTGAAAAGCGGCAAGCCGGTAAGAAATTAAGCCAATATATTACCCGGCATGGCTGAGGGTCATTTACCAACTAATCACCCATGATTTTACTAGCTATCATCTCTTGTTTGTTATTTTTTGCAACCTATTTTACAGGCATATTTATAAAGAATGTTCTTGATAAATACTTCCTGACTGCCATTGAGGCAAATTTTTTTGAGATATTCCTGTTTGGCCTGATGACCAGCTTTATTTATTTTAACCTTCTCTCGTTCTTTATACCTGTCAATTACCTTACAGTTCTTCCATTATTATTACTTGCCATTTTTACTTTTTTAAAGAAGGACATAAGGCGGCATTTTTTTTCACAGGCCCGGCAAACAGCCGGGTTGTTTTTTTCGGCAGACAAATTGTTTTTCAGCATTCCCGTTTTGTTGTTGTTTTTTTTTTACTGGATCATCCCGCCGCTCAACTCGGACAGCGGACAGTATCATTATATAGCGATAAGATGGTATGAACAGTTTAAAATCATTCCCGGGCTTGCCAATGTTCATGGACGTCTTGGCTTTAACCCTGCCAACTTTATCATCAGTGCTGCATGGTCTTTTACTGACCTGGCCGGTCAGCCAATTTACCCGCTTAACGGCGTTCTTGTTTTATTATTTTTTACCTGGTTGCTAAAAAAAGTAATATTGGGCCAGGGCTCTCTATACAGCTTTATTATATTACTATCTGCCATCTTATTATTCAGGATTAGCCTGGTAAATATCAGTTCGCCTTCTTCGGATTTATTGCCTGGGATCTTGTTATTCTACTGCGGATGCAGGATATACGAATTAATAGACGCGGGTAAAAATGATGCGGGAGATTATTTTTCCGTGCTCGTGATTACTTCTTTTTCTATAACAGCTAAACTTTCCGCCGCCCCCTCCTTACTGATTATCCCATTTGTTTACGTTCTGATCTTAAAAAAAGACAGGCATTTTACCATTTTACTAAAAAGTATGCTGCCTGTTGCATTGATTATTGTACCCTGGTTAATTAGAAATTTTGTATTAAGCGGCTATTTATTGTACCCGGTGCCCCGCAGCAATCTCTTTTATGCCGACTGGGCTGTACCTCATAATGTGGTACAGCTTGACTATATCTTTTCCAAATATGGTCCGCGTACAATAACCGTTGATTTTTTTTCCATGCAGAAAATGACGCTTAAGCAACTAACAATAACATGGTTTGAGTATATGACTGCTCATTCTTTTTTTTCATTGTTTATTGCTGTGGCAGCTCTTCTTTCACCGGTTAGCTGGTTGCTGTTAGTGTTAAAAAAAAGAAGGCCGCCTTTCAGGTTGGTTGCACTGTGGGCCATCTACTACATAGCCGTGTGGATATGGCTAATCAATTCGCCCGAACACCGGTTTGGCCTTTCTTACATGATTCTTGCCATGGCTTTACCCGCCTTTGAATTAATAAAAAGTACCTCCCTGAAATGGCAAATACCTGCACCGGTATTTTCACTATTAATGGCCTTTTTTTGTTTATACTATTCCGTTACTGCTACAAAGAAAACCGGATTCTATTATTTTTCCGTAGCCGACTGCTGGCTAAGGCCGCTCAGGGATTACCGGTATTTTAAAAATAATGACATACACACCTTTCCATCCGTTAATCTTGGCAATGGTGTTAAGCTGTATCTACCCGATAATGACCATGCCTGCCTGAATGCGAACGGCCCCTGTATGAACTGGCCTTATGGAAAAATTGAAATGCGGGGTAATAAAATTGAAAACGGTTTCAGAAATACAAAAGATGAAGTAAAAAAATATTTTCCATTTGTAGATGTAAATTCCAACTAACTGCTGCCAATCAAACTACTAATCATGGGCGAAGCCGAAATCATAGTACCTGCCAGGCAGATCATCATTCATTCAACCTTATTTTTTTATGGGAATGCTGTTACCGATGCTTTAGCCGCACAAGTGGCAAAGGACATCAGCGATCACTGGAATGAACCCTGTGCAACGGTAACCCTCACTAAAAAATCGTACAGGGTGTTGTTCAATATCGAAGGTATCTGGAGCAAGTCGTTGACACCGGATATGATCTTTGATAACAGCAGCCCACGCAACAATTATTTCAGGATAGAGGAATATGCCATGAACAATATCTCTTTTGTTGACGGCGTTCCCTGCAATACCGGCTATTTCAAATTAGGCAACCTGCTCAACAATTCTACCACGGCCGCACATGAATATGGCCACACACTTGGTCTTGAACACCCCCTGATATTGGACATTCGTGGCAAGGGGCAACCAGGCATCATGTATCCGCGCGGCACCATATGCGATCCACCATTTCAGTATGACCCTGCGGCGCCCCCCGGTGCAAAAGGTGGTACGCTTAACCCTTTTACCAGGAAAGTACTGCAATCAGATATTGATCTGCTGCGCCTGCACCTGCTGCCATTCAATAACCAGGGCAGGGCTGTAATTGGCGGTTTTACGGATGTGTTTCACGAAAACCATTCAGATGAAGCCTGATTTTGTTGGCAGATTTTCACGCACAGCGGGCCCAGGTGGTAAAAAAACAAAACCTGTACCTGCCAGTTCCCGCCCGGCAGGAAGATGGGTTAACTATTTTCACCACCTATACCGGCCATACAGGTTTTAATTCGTCCGTCTTTATTTGTACAATGATTCTTCTTTTATAGCTATCTTTCATAAACAAATAAATTATTACCGCGTGTCAGTCTTAACCTTGCAAAACATCAGCAAATCCTACGGAAAAATACAGGCCCTCAACAAACTCTCTTTTGAGATACCACCGGGTTGTGTATTTGGTGTACTGGGGCCCAACGGCAGCGGCAAAACAACGCTGCTCAGTATCATTCTTGACGTGCTAAAAGCCGATACCGGCAATTTTCTGTGGTTTGGCCAGCCGGGGTCACCGGAACAAAGAAAGAAAATTGGCTCCCTGCTGGAAACACCCAATTTTTATCACTATCTCTCTGCAGTCAATAATCTAAAAATTACCAATAGCATCAGTGGCAGGGGCAACGCCAATGCCATTGATGATGTATTGCAAAAGGTAAACCTGTATGAAAGAAGAAACAGCCGCTTCAGCAGTTATAGCCTGGGTATGAAACAGCGGTTGGCCATAGCCGCAGCTTTGCTGGGCGAACCCAAAGTGCTGGTGCTGGACGAGCCCACCAACGGTCTTGACCCGGTTGGCATTGCCGAAATAAGGGAACTGATGATTGCATTGAACAAACAGGGACATACCATTATTATGGCCAGTCACCTGCTGGATGAAGTGGAAAAAGTATGCACGCACGTTGCCATTCTGAAAAGGGGTGAACTCATTACCACCGGCCATGTAAATGATGTACTGGTTGATGATGATATCGTTGAAATAGGTGCTGACAATATGGATGCACTGGCGGCCGCTGTTTATAGCTACAGGCAAGACATCAAAGTAACACGCGACGAAAATAAAATACAGCTTATTCTGCCAAAGGGCACAGCAAAACTGGACGAGATCAACAGTTATTGTTTCAGTAAGGATATTGTGTTGAATCATTTGCTGTTTAAGAAGAAAAGACTGGAAGCCAAATTTTTTGAACTCACCAACAACTAATCACTCCAAACTCATTTTTGCATGTACAATATAGCCAGGACAGAATGGTTGAAAATAAAAAAATACCCCGCCTTCTGGTGGGTAATGGGAATAACGGCACTTACCTATCCCGGCATTAATTATATGTTCATTGGCGTTTACAAAAACATAACTGAACAGCAGAGTTCGTCGGGGCAGATTGTAAAAGCGCTGATTGGCAATCCCTTTTCTTTTCCGGAAGCATGGCGCACCGTGGCGTATTTTTCGTCCCTGTTTGTATTCATTCCCGCAATTGTAATAATACTGCTGATCACCAACGAATACACTTACAAAACAAACCGTCAAAATATTATAGACGGATGGAGCCGAAGGACATTTCTAACCGGTAAACTTTTTGATGTAATAATTCTTTCAGCCATAGTTACTGCCCTGTACTTTTTAGTGGCCCTGGTTATTGGTCTGAGCAATACTACCCATCCGGCCGCAGACAACTGGAAACTGGCATATTATACCGGCCTTTTTGCGTTGCAGACTTTCTCTCAGCTATCACTTGCTTTCATGGTGGGATTGCTGATTCGTAAATCCTTTATCGCGCTGGCTGTCTTTGCCTTTTATTTTATTATTGCAGAGCCTATATCTGTAAATGTGCTGAAGTATAAATATAAAAATGAAATAGGCGAATACTTTCCGTTGGAAATATCGCACAGGCTATTGCCAAAACCTGCTTTTATTGGCAGGATCAATCAGGATGCATATAACAGCGCGTTAAAAGCTGTAAACAGCCATATTTTTTATACCCTTATTTTAATACTTATTACCTGGGCTTTTTGTTTCTGGATAAACAACAGAAGGGATTTGTAATTTTTAGCCTGACTTTAACGCCATGGCAAACCCAGTTGCAGTAACACCCGGTATTTTTGTATTACCAATTAAATTATTAAATACCCGGCATGAAAAAAATATTTATCGTATTGCTGACAGCCGCTTTCTTTCTACTCTCAGTCATACCATCTTACAGTCAAAATCTTTCAACAGTTATTAAAATACAGGCCATGGATATGGCCAGGGCTGTGCTTAGCAAAGACGTAAATAAACTGGTTACCTATATGCCGCCCAAACTGCTGGCAGACGCCGGTGGCAAAGACAAACTCTTTATTGCGAGAGATACCCTGAACAAATTCATGAAACAATTTGGCGCTGAAGTAAAAAAAGTTACCATAGGCGACCCCGGTAAAATTATCAGCTACAATAAGCAACTGCAGGCAACCGTGCCGCAAACAACCGAAGTAAAATTCATGGCCAGCAAAGTGATACTGGAAAGCACACTTATTGCCATTTCTGAAGACAATGGGTTGCACTGGTATTTTGTAGATACCACCATTTACCATGGCGATAAGCTGAAATCCTCCCTGCCCGATCTGAGCCCTGAACTGGTAATACCTCCCCTGAAACAACCTAAAATACTGGCCGATGAACAATAAGCTGCTATTGATTGGTTTTCTTTTTGTTGATTAGCTGGTTCAGCGCAGCTTCAAGGGAAGGATATATAAAATTGAATTTTGCGGCGCGTATTTTATTCGCCGACACGGTTGCACTCTTAAGTACTTCAATACTCATTTCGCCCAATACAATTTTTAGCAGCACGGAAGGTACGTAGATGGGAATATAAAACTTCTGTCTGACCGCCGTTGCCAAACTTATGGTGAGTTCCCTGTTGCTTACCGGCTTCGGCGCCACGGCATTGTATACCCCTTCCATACTTTCATCTTCAATGGCCTGCAGGTACATGCGGCAAAGATCATCTATATGTATCCAGCTAATGATTTGTTTACCGCTTCCTAAAATAGCGGCTATGCCAAATCGTAATGGTTTTATAAATTCATTCAGCGCGCCGCCGGTATTACTCAGCACTATGCCTGTTCTTAATTTTACCAACCGTTTGCCCAATTGCCGCACGGGCTCCACGCTTTCTTCCCATTGTCTGCAGGTATCGCCTAGAAAACCATCATCGGAAGGGTGTACTTCACTAAACGGATGCGGGTTGGGAATGGCCGGATCTGCACCATACCACCCAATGGCAGAAGCACTAATCACCGCTTTAACTGCATTCTTGTTTTCTTGCAAGGCTTTTAGCAACAGCGCGCTGCTCTGGGTACGGCTGTCAACAATTTCCTTTTTTCTTTTAGCAGTCCATCGCTTTTCGGCTACGCCAGCGCCGGCAAGATGAACTATATAATCTGCTTTCGCTATAGCACCGGCATCAATGGTCCGCGCTTTTACATCCCAATACGCAAAAGATAAACCGGTAGCATCCGTTTTTTTTTGTTCGGCTGTATTGCGCGTTAAAATAATTACCTCATGTCCTTTTTGCAGCAGCAATGCGCTGAGCGAATTACCTATCATACCTGTACCGCCTGTAATAAGTACTTTTGCCATACCAATTGCCTGGTGTTTTTTGATTGTATAAGATACTGATACCCATCAACTTTTTTTTATAACAGGGCAATTTACAGAAGGTTTTACCGGACAGCACAAATACCCTGGCATTGCAACAAATTAATGCAGGCGGCGCCTGGTTATTACCTGCTATTTCCCCGCGTAACAGACCAAGCCATCCCCCGCAGCACGTAGACTTTATACTACAACCATTAGTATACCAACTATATCAAATTCATACACAAGTCTATTTTTTTCAGGCATTTAGGATCTCATCTTTGTATAGTTATCAGAAAGACACCCGAAAATCCAATGCCCTGAAATTGTCCGGATCCCAGCCTTTGAAAACACCCCTGCTCTATGAAAACCTATCCCTGCCCTGCAACTGAAAACTACAATTGGTAAGATGTAACATTACCGGTTAACAACAAGTTTTAAATGAACACCCTTTTAATCCCCCGATCCAAACCATTTATTAAAATTCAAAACGTCTGTTATGAAAAACCATTCCCGTCAAATCCCCACCCAGGCAACCAATTCAGTAAACCATGCTTCTACATGTCTGCATGAATTGGTAAAAAAACTACAGATCAGCCTATTACCCCAGGCCACCAGTAAAAAAAGCTTTATTGTTAATGATGTAGCAGCATCCGTTGCCCTGCCCGCCGAAGAAAATACGCTGGCCTATATCATTGGCAACCTGCTTAGCAACGCCATTTACAGAACTTCTGAGTGTTGCATCCGCGTTGAAACAGAATGCATTGGCGGACAGCACCAGATACGCATTCGTAACAGTGGTGCATTTACTTACAGCAGTTACATACACAGCCTGGTACATTTTGTTGATGTTGCCAGAAAATCTGGTGGCGATATCGGTCTCGAAACCGAGGAAAACAGCGGGGTCACTGTTGTTTTTTCCCTCGCCAAAAATGCAGCATAATAATGCTTTCCGGCCGGCTGGCTGCCAAATGCTTCGCCGTGTCCTGCAACAGGTAATTTTTTTAACTGTTGACTACTTATCATGTAAAGCTTACTGTTTGGTAAATTAAAGTAGCTTGCAATTGAACCTGCAGATAATTTACCGGGATGTGTTGTCCGAAGACCATATTCATTTCACTGGTTTTTACCTGTACACAGGTTCAATTGCATGCCCAAAAAGCGAAGTATGCTGATGTATATACAGGATACAACGTTGCCATAGCAGGAATCTCCGGCAACAGTATTCATGTATGGAGTGCGTCTGCAGCACCTCCTTACCCCGCTGCCGGTAACATAGCACTTACGCTTCATATTTTCTCTGCAGACATGCACCTGCAGGAAGAAAAAAAGGTTGAACTGGGAGAAATAAATTCATGGTCTATTGAGTTCCAGCAGGCAGATAGTTTCTATTATGCCAGCATTATTTGCGTCTCCGGCATCACTAAAAGACTCCTGCTGAAAATTGATTGGTACGGCAATGTAAGCAATATATCAGATACACCGGATTTATGGACAAATGCTGTTTCACTCTATGAAAGAAACATGTTCTACGCAATGACCCATAAAAACAATCATCTGTTTTCTGTGACTATTGAAAATGCCATGATAAGAGACAGCAGCGGGGAAAAAGACATTATACCGTTGCCCGGAGAAAACCTTACGCCGGGGCAGGTCGTTCAAAAATTAATCATTAAAAAAGAAAATACCTCCACCGGAGCGTCTGCACAACTGATATTTGGATCCATAAGCAAAAGATTTTACAACCCCGTTATCATTGCCACCAATAAAGATCTTCTTGTGTCAGCATCGGCACAGGCCAATAATGCAAACAACAATTTGTTTCTGTTTTTTGCAAGACTTGATACCAATCTTGCCGGTTCCCTTGCAAGACCGGTAATTTTAAAAAGTAAGGGAATTAAGAATGAAATATATCCACCTTCAGATATTATTCAATCAGAAAATAAAGTGGCGTTAATAAGTAAAGGCTTGTATAAAAAAGAAATGGTAAAGTATTATCCTGAATACCAAAACGGTATTACTGTCCAGGTTCCGCATCAGTCCGGTGTATATACTACTCATTCCCTTAAGATTACAATGATAGATGAAAAGAACAATGCGCTAAAGGACACTATTATTACAGACCAGGGAAACAATAAAAATTTGCAATGGGACAATCTGCTTACACTTGTATCGGGTAAGGGAATAGATATATTTTGTGGCAGAAAATATGCAGCCAATAAAAATGGCATTACTCATTTTAGCATGAACGAAGACGGCAATATGAAAGAAGATGATATGATAGTAGATCCCCGTTATGACTATCTTGTCGCTGAAGCAAAGGAACTGGTGAAAGGTGATGTATTGATCCCATTTCTATATAAAGGAAAACGAGGTTTAATGAGACTGGAGTACAGGCCTGCTGAATAGCTTAGTTTGCCTGATGTATTTTCTGCCACGTATTTGGTTTGGGGGGCTAACGCCTGATGCATAATGCGTTCAACTGATAATCAAATAATCAAAGGTTGGTGCCCGGAATATTTTATTGCAGTCAACCGATATTAATCCCGGCAATCCCTTCTGTAATAAAAATCCCTCCCGGGAAAAACCGGGAGGGCTAACAACTATCCTCTAAAGGATACAACAACTAAAAACAATAATAAAACACAACTGTCTTTAATCTAATTTTTTTCCATCAAGAAAAGTATTGAGGGTGCTTATTTTACCAGTATTATTATCGTCAGCTTTTACTTCCAGGCTGCTGTAAAAATTTTCTGCGGGGCTAACGGTGTTGTACAATTCTAAATTGCGGCGGATGTAGGCCGGCACAGTTTCAAACTCATTGTTGGTATCGGCTGCATTTACGTTGAACGACAGATTACGTAACTTCTGTATTCGTTCTGCAGCGCGAAGTTTATGTTCCTCTGCTTCGTCCCGCATCGCGGGGTCTTCTGCAAAAAACATGTCTGGATGCTGAGTCTGTAGAGCCCGAGGCGCATCCGCCGCTTTAGAAACTTCATCTTTTATTACCAATTGCATGTCGAAAGAAGGTTCTTCTTCTTTTTGAACCGACGGTTGAACTGGCAACTCTTGCAAGACGGGTTGTTTCACAGGTGGAGTTGTGTGATCAGGAAGGCTGGAATTATCCACCGTCCGCGGTTCGGCATAAATATTGGAAGGCTTGGCCAAGTATCCTCCACGCACTGCAGATGCAGGAGAATTATTTAAATCTGGTGATGGTTGCTTTTTTGCGATTTCAGAGGAAGGTTTAGCAGGGGGCATCGTATCAACCGTTGGTTGCGAATATACCAACTCCATATAGGTTGGCTCTTCTTTCTTCTCCACAGAATTGATTGGCTTGTCCACAGTATTTTTACTGTTACCAGCCGTAAAATTCCCTAAAACCGGCGATACCGCAACCGGTTCTTCCTTCATTACCGGCTGCAATGCCTCTTTTAAAGCCACTGGTGTTACAGGTTGCTGCATTACCTGTGCCAGGGTCTGCTTTTCCTGCATCGTAACCTCTTCAGCAATTTCTTCTGCCCGTTCATCCAGCGGCAGCGCAAATTGTTTGGCAACAACAGGTTCTTCCTTTTTTGCTTCCAGCACCATTACAATCTTCTCTTCCTTTTTCGGTTCCTCTTTTTTAACCTTTGGCTTTGTAAAAGGATCCTTGTATTCAAAACCGGTGGCAATTAATGTAATACCTATTTTATTACCCAGCGCAGGATCATATCCCAGTCCAAGTATTACATCTGTTCCTTCACCCGCGCGGCTCAGCAGGTAATTTTGTATAATTTCCACTTCATCCATGGTAAACTCATGATCGCCTTCAGATGAATTGATATTGATAAGTATCCATTTGGCGCCGCTGATATCGTTATCGTTCAGCAATGGTGAATTCAATGCCTCTTCGATAGCTCTTTGTGCCCTGTCTTCTCCATCCGCAACTGCGTTGCCCAATATAGCCACACCCCCGTTTTTCATAACAGTGCAAACGTCTGCAAAGTCAACATTGATTTGGCCGGTGCTGTTAATGACATCGGTAATACATTTAGCGGCAGTGGCCAGCACATTGTCGGCCTTGGCAAAGGCGTCTTTCATCTTCAGGTTACCGAACTGGTGGCGCAGTTTATCATTGCTTATCACCAGCAGCGTGTCTACGTATTGTTTCATAGCACGTATACCCTCCTCTGCCTGCAATTGCCGTTTCTTGCCCTCGTAAGAAAAAGGTGTGGTAACAATACCCACGGTAAGTATGCTAAGATCTTTACAGATTTTTGCAATGATGGGCCCGCCGCCGGTGCCCGTACCGCCCCCCATACCCACAGTAATAAATGCCATCTTGGTATTTACTTCCAGGATCCGTTTGATTTCTTCCAGGCTTTCTTCGCATGCTTGTTTACCAATCTCGGGATTGGCGCCGGCACCCAAACCTTGTGTAAGGTGTGGCCCCAACTGTATCTTATTTGGCACACTGCTTTGGGCAATGGCCTGCGCATCGGTATTGCAAATAATAAAATTAACCCCTTCAATACTCTGGCTGAACATATGGTTTACTGCATTACTGCCACCGCCCCCAACACCTATTACTTTAATAATAGATGATTTTTCTTTTGGTAAATCAAAGTGTATCATAATTTCAGATTTAATAAGTCAAAATTCAAAAGTCAAAAATTTAAAACCATTTTGCCGGTCGGCCTTCCGCGATGATTTTTGACTTTTTAATTTTTAATTTATATTTCTTACAAATGTTTGTCTTCCTCTTCTTTAAATAAATCAATCAGCCCGTCTTTAAATTTGCCCCAGAAGTCCTTCATACCTTTTCTGTTATTGATTTTCTCTGCAACTATTCCTTCATCTTCTGTAGTTGCTGGCTCCTGCTCTTCCTGTTGAACCTGTTTCAGCGTTTCCGGCACTTCAACTTTAAAGTGAGCGGTCTCAAATTGTTTACGGTTATGCTCGTAATCGTCATATCCTTTTAATATCAGGCCTATGCAGGTAGAATAAGTGGGTTTGGCCAGTTCGTCAATATGTCCGCCAGCCAGGTGTTCTGTAGGAAAACCAATGCGTGCATTTAAACCGGTTACATATTCTGTTAGTTGTATCAGGTGTTTTAACTGGGATCCGCCACCGGTCAATACTATTCCGCCATTCAGCATGCGGCCGTCCATACCGACTTGTTTAAGGTGATAAGACACAAAATCCATGATCTCACTCATCCTGGCCTGCACAATATTGGCCAGGTTTTTTACACTGATTTCTTTTGCCGGCATGCCGCGTAAACCCGGGATGGTTATAAATGCATTTGATTTGGCTTCGTTTGCCAACGCTGAACCAAACTGCACTTTCATTTGCTCGGCCTGTGTTTTTAGTACACCCAAACCGGTCTTAATATCATTGGTAATATTTTCTCCGCCAAAAGGTATTACTGCGGTATGTTTCAGGATGCCTTCATAAAAAACGGCCAGGTCGGTCGTGCCTCCCCCGATATCCACGATGGCCACACCTGCTTCCAAATCTTCCTGCCCCATAACAGCGCTGGCAGAAGCCAGGGGTTGCAATACCAGGTCTTTGGTAACCAGGTTGCTTTTTTCAACGGCGCGGTTAATATTACGGATGGCATTTTTGTCGCCGGTGATAATATGAAAATTAGCACCCACTTTTACGCCGCCATAGCCAATTGGATTGGGGATGTTCTGAAAATTGTCTACTGTAAACTCCTGCGGTATAACATCGATG
>Ga0068858_100004274_pt1 | contig 14047 bp, 12 predicted proteins | sample KBSSwiS12_FD_66589 | JGI IMG/M metagenome (GOLD analysis project Ga0068858, IMG submission 66589) | Switchgrass rhizosphere microbial communities from Kellogg Biological Station, Michigan, USA - KBS Switchgrass S1-2 | ecosystem: Host-associated > Plants > Roots > Rhizosphere > Soil ... | reverse complement strand
CTTCGATCGTACATATCGATGGAGTTGACTCCAGCGGCAACCCGACAGACACGCCGATCTTCAACGACAAGGAGTGGATCACAGTCGATCCCCGCACGGGTACTGTGTACGTGACCTGGACTTCGTTCGGGCCATCTGACTCGCCTATCCAGGTTTCGCGCTCCGACGACGGAGGCAGGACCTGGTCCGCTCCCGTGGTGGTGAATCCGGCATCCGCCTTTAAAACAGGTGGAGTCACACCCTTCAGCTCGGGATCCAATCCGCAGGTCAACCGCAGAGGCGATCTGTTCATCGCGTATGAGTCCGCGGTCTGTCAGACGCTCAATTGTGATCAGCCGACGGATCACGATGCTGTGATCGTTGCTGTCTCGCACGACCATGGCAGGACGTTCACCAATGTGGAGGTTGCACCCGACTTCGATTTTCCGAACAACGCGGATGTGGGTCGGGAGACGTTGACGGGTGAGAATTTCCGTATCAACAGCTTTCCGCAGATGACCATCGATCCGTTTACCGGTCTGCTGGTGGTGACGTGGGCCGATGACCGTAACGGACAATACGACCCGAAGACGGGTGCCTCCATCAAGACCAACGGAGATTCATTTGTGTCGGCTTCATTCGATGGTGTGCATTGGTCCAGGACCGTGGATATCGGCACCAACGACGATGAGGTTTATCCGGCTGTCGCGGCCAATGCCGGCCGCGTCGGGGTGACCTTCTACACTCGCCACTATGATCCGAAAGGGATCGGCCTCGACTATGCCTATGTTGAGGCGCCTGAGTGGAACCTGGGCGCGCTGGCACACAACAAGGTGCATCGGGTGACGACACAAACCGCGGACCCCCAGATTCAATTCGTGGGCACCGGCGCCGTCACCGGCAAGGTACTGCAGGGCTTGTTCATCGGCGACTACACGGCCGTTGCCATGGGGTGGGACGGGGTTCTACATCCCTGTTGGACTGACTTCCGCGGCAAACCTGGGGTGACTTCGCCTAACCAGGACGCGTACACCGCGGCGGTGTTTGGGGACGACGACTAAAGCGGACGAAATGTGTTGGGCGGCGGCCGCTCGGGCCGCCGCCCTCGCCGCCAAGCGATCTGGTGCGATGTGCTCGCGACTCATTGATCTGCACTTGCATCAGGGTCCGTACTAGCGCTCGAGATCGAGCTGGCGCAGCCATTCGACGAATCCCTCATCCTGGATCTGGTACCGTCCATGCTCGACTTTCAAGACGAGTTCCTCCTTCTGCAGCCGAAGAAGCGCGTTTCTGGGCGTATCCAGCGAGGCTGGCTTCCCAAGACCCAATTCGCTTCCGAGCCGCCTGCGAGCAGGTAGTGAGTGAAGGTCGATTACACCCTGAGCGAGGGCCGTCAGAATCGCCCGGTCAGCAGGCAGGAGCCGACTCCACATGGCGTTGTAACCGGCGTCATTGAATACATGCGCGACTGTATCATCGAGGGCTGCCCGGGAGCCCAACTCAGCGTAAGCAAGATACCGCTGCAGATAGCGGCGAAAGAACTCTGGCGTGCGTTTCAAAGCATCGAACGCGCGCAGCGCCTCGCGTTCGGAAAGTGGATACCGCGATAGTTGGTTTATTTTGCGTGTCATCGCGGCCACGAATTCGGCACCCAACCTTTCGAAAGGCTCGATGGGCGCCCAATTGTAAAATGGCTCGGTTGCGCGACCGAACATGCGCCGCAGAGAGCTTTCAGAGCTGCCAGCAAAAACAACCTTAATTGTTTGCTTGCGTATGTCCAACCCCGCACGTAACGAATGGGCCAGGTCCGAGTGTATGGGTGATGCAAGCACTTGGGCTTCGTCGAGTATCAGCAGCAGCTTCCGCTTGGAATGATCGACAACCCGCAATGAATCCGACAGTGCCAATGCACCACTCGTCGGATCGTCAGCAAGCTCAGCCTCAAAAGATCCTTCCGCAATTCCGGAAACGCCCGCTGAAGCTTTCACCTTCTTCACGGGAGTCCTCAATTTTTTGACGAGCGCGGCGATTCCACGGGGCGACGCGGCGCGAGCCAATGCATTGATCAATGCAGCACGCGGATTTTCACGCGCGTCCCATAGATTCAGATAAGCAGTGAGCAGCCCTGACTCCTGAGCGGCCGGAATCATGTCCTGTTCGAGGAATTCGCTCTTGCCCATCCGACGCGGTGCGAAGAGAGCTTGAGCCGAAATGAGCCCGATCTGAAAGGTCCGCAGATATCTTCGCGCCAATTCCGGACGCGCAAAATGCCAGGGATCTCGCGTGGTTTTCGCCATGACTAGCACAAACTAGCACGATGATTACTAGTTCGTAAAATCGCTACTAGAATGTACCAGCCCCCGCTAATTTAGCGTCCTTTGCAACCGTCGAATTATGGCTGATAGTTCCGACGCAGACACATAGCTACGCTGATAACGACTAAATCGAGCGTCTTCCGCTGACGAGGTGGCGCGTATGTTTAGAGCGCGCGCCCTGCGCGCAACGCGAGCCCCGTGGCGACAGACGTGAACTCGCCGCCGCCGGCAATCTTCTGCGCTCCGAATCGATCAGCAAACAATTGCCGGACGGACGGTACGAATGCCGATCCTCCAGTCAGGAAGACGTGATCGATGTCACCGCTGCGAACTCCCGTTGCCGCCAGCAAGCGATCGACTGAGGCGCCGATTGCGGCAAGCTCCGCTTGAATCCAACCTTCGAATTCAGCTCGCGCGACATCACAGCGAATCTTCGCGGGGCCGCAGTTGAATTCGAACGTGGCAACGGGCGCGTGTGACAAGGCGATCTTCAGTGCCTTGACGGATTCGTGCAGCTGGAACCCGAGGTCTGCTTCGATGAAATACGCGAACGCATCCACCTTGGCTGGCTCGAGCGCGAGTGGGCGTAGCCGCTCGAGCAACTGCTCCACCTTGGGGCGATTCAACAGCGACAGAGAGTGCCATTGCTCGAGGCCCGCATAGGGCCAGTTCGGGATGGGCAGCGTTTTATCCGGTGCGGCCTGGTATTCAGTGCCAAACCCGAGAGCGGGCGCCACCAGATGTCTGACAATCTGGCGATCGAATGCGTCGCCGGCGATTGCGACACCATCGTTGCCCAGAATTTCTCTTTTTCCCACACCATTGCGCATCCCCGGCCCCACCGGAAGAATGGAAAAATCGCTGGTTCCGCCACCGAAGTCGCCAACGAGAATCAACTCGTCGCGTTGCAGTGTTTGCTCATAACTGTATGCGGCCGCGACCGGCTCATATTCGAAGGCGATGTCCTCGAAGCCGGCCGCCTGCACCGCCGCGCGCAGTTGGGCCAGCGCGAATTCATTGGCCGCTTCCGTTCGTTCATTGGAGAAATTGACGGGTCGGCCTGCCACGACGCGCGATGGAATCGGGCCCAGCGTTGCAGCCGCCGCCTCCAACAACTTGCGTAAAAAGGCAGCAATCAGATCGGCCAACGTGAGCCGCCTGCCGTAGAGGCTGGTGCCATCGAACGACTTGTCGGCTAGATACGCCTTCAGCGAGCGCATCAGCCGTCCAGGTGAGTCGTGACTCAGGTAGCGCTCAATGGCGGTTGCGCCCGCGTACGCTCGCAGGACCGGTACGCCATTTTCGAGCTCGCGCTCAAAATGCAGTACCGATGGAAATGTATCTGTCACGCCGGAAGGACCGGAAAAGCGCGCGAGCTGCGCGACTCCCGCCGCATCTACGCACGTGACTGCACTGTTTGAAGTACCGAAGTCCAATCCGACCGCGCTGGGCCTGTTTCCAGACATTTTCCAGACTCATCCTATTGCTGAGCGAAGTCGCGCAGCCAACCCGGCAATGCTCACGAACTCAACTCCGTAGACACGTTGAAGCCAGCTCCGCTGAGCCGGATGCATGACCGAATCGCGCCCTGCCCTGGCGGCCCGGTCCTGGGTACAGAATAAATCATTCCCATAGCCATAATGTGCGGCCACGCTGTCGCCATCGGCCCATTCCGCAACCGCACGGGCGACTTTGGTCAGGTCACCTGGGGAGCTTGCCCGATCGACGCACCCGAGACCGCTTGGGGAATCCGGCCCGTGACTACGGGAGCGAGCCACTTTCAACACGCGGGCAAATCCTAAACCACGGGCTTCAATTGCAGCCGCAATGGCTTCATACCTCTCCAGACGCGTCAAAGAGTTTATGTCCTTCGCATACAGCTCGCCATCGAGGGAGTCGATTGGAGTGCCGCCAGGACGCGGTGCGCTGAGAATCCGCAGTCCGAGGTCCAGGGCGCGCCTGACCCGGGCGACCGTATCCGGCCGCGGCGATTGCTGCCCACCTTCGACGGTGAGGACCGTCTCGCAGAAGAATCCCTGCAGTCGCTTTGCTCGCAAGAATTCATGGATCATCCTGCAATCAGCCCGCATCGGGCCGGCGAGCTCCGGCTGGGTGATCGGGTCGAGGGTATTGGTATCGAATGTGACTCGCAATGCGACATGTCTGCGGCAACAATGAGGCCGTATCATGGCCTGACTAAGGACCGGTTGTTCTCATGATTCTGCCTTTCCTTGCGACCCGCTTCAGGTGGAGATGCGTGCCCGTACTGGCGGTGTTCGGGCTTTTCGTTCTGCGGGCGAGCGCGAATCTGGTCTCACCGGCCCTTGCGTTGGAAGAGCTCGCGCGTCGCTCCGATCTGGTCTGCAAAGCAACCGTCGTCGCCGATCACGCGGTGACTGATGACTCGTTCACCCGGCAGCCGGGTTTCGAGGTGCATGAAACCTCATTACGCGTAGTCTCAATCGTGAAGGGCTCCGCTTCGGACGTGATCAGGTTCCGCCATTACGTCCGGAATTCGGAGCCGGGCTGGTACGCGCAGCACGCCTACACGTTTGCCCCGGGAAGAAGCTACCTGATATTCGCGCAGCGGATCGAGGGCGACACGTATCGTCCATTTGCACAGAACCTCGCGGAGATCAACGAAAGCGTGCTGCTCGCTCTCGATGGCAAGCCACTTCGCGGCGCCACCATCACGGAAACGGTTTGGCTGGAAGAGCTCGGGCTGCTCCGCAGTCCGGTTGAAAACGATGTGGCCGACGCCATCCAGCAGCTCGAGCGGCTGAGTGGAAGCCCTCAATGGGCCTATCGACCCGAGGCCAGGGACTTCGATCGTTCACAGACGCTGGCCGCGCTACAACCGCTCATTGCGGCCCGGAGTGTTGTCATCGCCACCGCCGCGATCACGGTGTTTGGGAGGGACAGCCCCTACTTCAACGAGGAGGACGCCCAGTTCTGGCTGGCCGGCCTGGGCAAAGGTCACCTCCCGGGAATCGGCCCACGCAAGCGGCTCTCGAGCCCGCAGGCTGAAGTAGGCGCGCAGGAGTTGCTTCAGGTCACCAAAGTGGGCAAGACAGCCGATTTGCGGGCGACAGCGATCAGAGCGCTCGGGCGCTCGTCGCACTCGATCTCCGCTTCGATGATTGCAGAGTGGCTCCGCGACCCGAGTATTGCAGTCCGCCGCGCGGCGGTTCTAGTAAGTGCGGACCAACCTGACCATGATCCGATCGTGGCCGCCTCGACGGACGGCTGGGCTGACATGCGCCGCACTGCCGCGCTGGCGATCGGATTTTCGCAGGATCAACGTCTCATTCCGCTACTCAGTGCGCTCCTGCGCGATCGAGCTGACACCGTGCGCGACGCCGCCGCACTGAGTCTGCTCTCATTCCCACCGGAGCAGGCGGCGCCGGTCATGAAGGCGAACCTGACATCCCCATTCGGCCCGAGATTCATCACTGCGCTCGCGCAACGCGATCCACAGCTCTATCTCACTCCCCTGGCCAGGATGATTACGCAATCATCACAACCCACAGGCTCGTTGGCTGGCTTCATCCCCGTGGGTGAGAGTTGGGACATCCTGTTCGACTTCATCAAATCCCGGCCCGCTGCCGAGTTGGCTGCGGGAAAGTTTGACCCCTCGCTCCAGGCTCTCGAATCGATGCACTGGCTCAGCTCAGGAGAGCCAGCCAGGTTATACGCGCTCTACGTGAGCCGCGGACTGGTGTCTCGCGCCAAACAGTTCCGGGAGGCGACCCGCCAGAGCGCACCGTTCGACATGGAAGTCTACTTTGACAGAGTGGATCAGAATCCGGCGCTCTACCTGCAGTAGTGCACAATATTCTATTACACCGCGTGTAATTGCCGGGCGGCGGGCTATCGACAATGATTTCGGCCACGCAACTGTGAGGTCGAACATGCACACCTTTCCCGTTCACTCCCTCGATTCCGCGCCGGCGCAGTCCAAGCCATCCCTCGAAGCACTGCAGGGAGCCCTTGGAATGATTCCCAACATTGCCGGCGCCATGGCAACGTCCCCCGCTCTCATCAGCGGCCTGGTCGGTCTGTTTCAGAAGGTTCACGGCGGCAGCTTCACTGAAGAGCAGATTCAGGTGCTTCTGCTCACCAACGCGGTAACCAACGCCTGCGCATGGGCAGTCGCGTTTCATACGGTGCTTGCGTTGAAGGAGGGCGTGGATGCCGCGGATGTCGAGGCGATCCGCGACGGCCGGAATCCTCGAAGCCCGAAGAATTCAGCTCTATCTTCGCTGGCACGAGCGCTGATCGAGAAGCGCGGTCATGTTGACGACGCGGAAACATCAAAGTTCCTGCGGACCGGTTTCACCGAGTCCCATCTGCTGGAAGTCATCACCGTGATTGCCGCCTCGACGATGACCAACTACACAGGTAGTGTTACCCACCCGCCGCTGGAAGCAGCGTTCGCGAAATATGCCTGGAGCGGTCCGTCACGATGAAGAAAAGCGAGTTGGGCGATCTATTGAAACAGTGGCGCGGCCTGCGGGGCCGCAGCCAACTCGACATCTCCGCGGACACCGGCATCTCTCAGCGGCAAATCAGCTTCATTGAGAGCGGCCGGAGTGTTCCGAGCCGCCCGACCCTGATCGGGATAGCCCAGGTTCTGGAGATTCCTCTGCGCGAGCGCAACGCCCTGCTGCTGGCCGCCGGATACGCGCCGATTTATTCGGATGCGGCGTGGAATTCCGACGAGATGAAAAGCATCAGCAAGGCGCTCCAGCGCATGATCACCCAACACGAGCCATATCCCGCACTCGTCATGGATCGCTATTGGAACGTGATCCTCACGAATGAAGCGGCGCCGCGTTTTTTCAACTGTTTTATCGACATGGCCCAGAGGCCTGCGCCGCGCAACCTGTTGCACCTGATGTTCGATCCGAAGGGGATGCGGCCCTTCATCGCGAACTGGGAAGCTCTGGCGAAGTCGCTGCTCCAACGAGTGCAGCGGGAAGCGGTCGGCCACATCATTGATCAGAAAACGAAGGAACTGGTCGCGGACCTGCTCGCCTACCCCGATGTCGAACCAGACTGGAAAGCGCCGGAGGCGAACAGCGCGCTGCCGATGGTGCCCATCAGCTTCGCCAGGGACGGTGCGGTCCTCAACTACTTCTCGTTGATCACGACGGTCGGAACGCCCCAAACCATCGCCGCGCAGGAGCTTCGAGTCGAGTGTATGTACCCGGCGGATGATGAAACGGAGGGGCTGCACGCGAAGCTGGTGGCACACTAGTTCGGATAAGCTCGCTTGCAGACTGCAATGACCTGTTGGCGAAACCAGCGCTGAGCGGGATCGGCGTCAACCCGGGGATGCCAGATCGCGGAGATCGGGAATTCCGGCATCCGCGCCGGGATATCAAAACTGCGGATCCCCAGAAACGCGGCCGGGTCTTTGACGAACGGGTTGCCCAGACTCGTTCGCGGCACCAACGCGATCAAATCGGAGCTGCCCGCAATCCGCATCGCATCCGGGAATCCTGGCACCACCACCTGCACCGCGCGCTCGATTTCGATTTCATCCAGAGGCTGCGACGTGTCATGACCACCAATGCCCTTTGCCCCATGCGGGTCGTCGAGTCACTGCAGGATCTGGTCACCGCCGACGGACTGATTGGCGTGATGTCATCCGGCCAGGGCAGCCTGACCAACAACGTCAACGGAATGCGGGAGGTTTATCGGGGCAGCAAGGCCGCGTTGAACCAGTTCATGCGCAGCTTCGCGGCCCGTCAATCCAGCACAAAACGGGCGTTGGCGCTGATGGCGCCCGGTTGGGTTCGTACGGACCTCGGCGGACCCGAGGCACGGCTGAGCATCGACGAGAGCATTCCCAACCTGGTGAATGTATTGCTCGAGAAGCAGACCCGGCCGGGGCTCGAGTATCTCGACTACCTGGGCCGCGCGGTTCCCTGGTAGCGGACCTTGGCTGGGCGATGGCCCCGGAGGCCACGAGTCCGCTCACGGCGATTCGGCGTTGGTGGTCGGGCATGGCGCCTTTTTCCAGGCAACGGTGGCAGTAGCGTCGATCCGTAGAATGGTCTGCAGCAGCACATTCGCCCCATCCGCACAGGCCTGCCAGCTCGACAGCTCCTTAGGCGAATGACTGATTCCGCCGATGCTGGGGATGAAAATCATCCCCATCGGTGCAAGCTGCGCGATATTCTGCGCGTCATGGCCTGCGCCGCTGGGGAGGTGAATGGTCTTCAGACCAAGGCCCGAGGCCGCGGCCTCAATCTGTTTCTGGATCGCTGGCGTTGCCAACGCCGGCCGCAGATGTTCTGTTTGAGTGATAGTGATCTGCGTACCCGTCTGCGCCGCAATCTCCTGCGCCCGCTTCTTCGCGGCCTCGCCGAGCCGCACCAGGGTCTCCTCGGACAGATCGCGGAATTCAATCGTATGTTTCACCAGCCCCGGCACAACATTGGGAGCATTGGGAAACACAGTCAGTTGACCCACAGTGCCGACCTGCCGTCCAGGAGTCTTTGTCACTTCATCCTGCACGGCCTCAATCAACTTCGCCGCCGCCAGCAACGCGTTGTGGCGCTCAGGCATCGGCGTGGTGCCGGCGTGATTGGCGAAGCCCTGTATCTCTACAGCATATTGGTCGATACTGACAATTCCATCCACAACACCGATGGGAATGCCGGCTTTCGCGAGCGTTCCTCCCTGCTCTATGTGCAACTCGAGATAGCAGTGCATCGACTGCGCAGCCCTGCGAGCTTCGGCCAGTCGAGAGGGATCACCGCCGATCTTCACCAACCCCGGACGCATGGCAATTCCATTGAATTCCCGGTCAACAGTGGCCGGATCCAGTTCCCCGGCGGCACTATGGCTGCCGACAGTCCCGCCCTCCTCGTTCGACCAGATACACACCTCGAGCGGGTGGCGCGTTCGAACTCCAGCATCCTGCAGTGTTTGAATCACCTCGATGGCGCCCATCGATCCCACATCGCCGTCAAAATTGCCGCCGTGGGGCACCGAGTCGATATGCGACCCAAACACGATCGGCTTCAATGACGGACGGGATCCCGCACGGGTCGCGCGAATATTACCGGCAGTGTCAACTCGAGGATCGAGCCCGGCAGTGTGCATCAGGTCCATCACGTACTTGCGGCCAGCCACATCCGCATCGGAGTACGCGATTCGATTGACTCCGTCAGCGAACGACCCGTCGGCGGGACGGCCGAAGACACTCAGTTCTTCCAAGGTGCGCTGCAGTCGGCCGGCGTTCACACGCAACGAGCTCGGTGTGGCACCAGCGCCAGGCATTTTTAGAGTGCCGACAGCCGCAAGGCAGAGAACAAACGTTCTGCGATCAATCATGACCAACCCTCCCCCACTCGCAGCAGTGTAGCTCGAGCAGGCTCTCAGGCGGCCGCGTACCTTTTCATGCGCAGGAAAAGAGCGGCGGGAGTGCTCCGCCGCTCCAGCGGACACCGGATCAGTGTTCCGAATACATCTTCATTGCATCATTGCGCAGCGCGACCTGGCTGGCACTGCGGCTGTAGAACATGTGTCCACCCGCATATTCCCGCACGCGCACGCGGCTCTGATTGCCCATGATGGGCATCTGATCGGCAATCAGCACGGATGCCATGAACGGGCACGACAGATCACTGTAGCCGTGCACGATCAACACATTCATCTTCGGATCAACCGCGACCGCTTCACGCAGCTCGTTGACGGAGCCGTGCAGAATGCCCTGGCCGTCCTCGCCCTTCTCATGCTCATCACCGTCGTTCCACAATGAGTTGACCTCATAGCTCAGAGCGTTGTAGCGGGCCGTGTACTTCCAACCCACGGTATGAGTGATGAAATCAACAACCGCCGTCGTCGTGGGCGCAATGATGCTGTCCAGGATCGGGTCGTTGTTGACTTGAGTGGGAGCGAACGGGAACGGGTCGTAGCTCGTGACATTGGAGTCATAACGGCTTCCCAGCTTGCCCTCCGCGCGGAATACCTCGCGCAGGTACGCCTGGGTTTCGAGGCGGCCGCCGGAACGACGGACAAATGTCGGATCGAGACCCGACAGATCGGTCACGCGCTTGACGATCCGTTCCAGCGACTGCGGATCGGAATGCCCCTTCAACAAGTCGGCGACATATTCGCCGCGGGTGTACTCGATAACTTCAGCCATCTTTGCATCAGTCAGTTTCCCCTGACGCTCGAGGTTCGCAGCCACAATGGTCGGCAAGGTCAGCATCCACGGCAGAGGCGACAGCTCGCGATCGAGTGACGCACCCGGATCCAGGAACGGCGAAACGAGCACCACCCCGTTCATGGCGACACCGAGCCGCGTCTGCAGGTAATAAGTAATGCGCGGCCCGCGGAACCCGCCGTAACTCTCGCCCACCAGGTACTTCCGCGACTGCAGGCGCTCGTTCTTGTTCAACCAGTCGAAGATCACCCGCGACAGGTATTCGATATCCGCCTTGGGGTTGTAGAAGCGCTTCTTGGCCTCGTCGTCCTTCACGCGGGCATGACTGAAGCCCGTGCCGACCGGATCAATGAACACCAGGTCGGTGAAGTCGAGCCAGGTACCCGGATTGTCCTTCGGCGTCGCGGGATCCGACGGGCTGTCACCTTCCGCGCCGAACTGCACGCGCTTCGGACCGATGGCGCCGAGGTTCAAATACACGGAAGAAGCCCCCGGACCGCCGTTCAAAGCAAATGTCACGGGTCGGTTGGCGCCCGGGACCGTGTAGGCAATGAACATGACATCGGCAACTGTCTTGCCCTTCTCATCGAGCACGGGAATGGAGCCGACAGTTGCGTCGTAGTTAACAGTGCGGCCGCCTACCTGGACACTCTGCCGGACTGTCTTGTCCTGCGGGAAGGGCGGCAATTTGTACTCATCATCTGAGGGCGGATGCTCGTCCTTCGATCCTTTGCCGTCTTCCCTGGCGGCCGGTGCATCGCTTTTTTCCTTCGCCGGCAGATGCGGCGCGGTCATCAATCCAAACACCAGCAGCACGGCTGCCGGCCACGAGAAGAAGCTCAATCGCATGGCTGTTCCTTTACGTGTCAACAGCCGTGCATTAAGCCTTACGTTGATTATCCGTTCAACAGGCAAACGACCTGGGGTGGGTCCATTTAGTTCGGGGTAGTCACTTCAGCCCGAGCGATCGCGGGCCGTATATCCCGCTGGTAGTTCCACGGCACGCTGGCCAGGTGCTGCAACAGCGCGCGCACGAACCGATCCTGCCGACGACGGGCCTCCGGCACGGGAACGCCATGATTGAGTATTGCGAAATACACAGTGCCGCGATCACTCGTAGGAATGGCGCCCACGAGAGCGCTCGCGCCGTAGTCACCGTAGGTTCCCGTCTTGCCAACAACCCGCCCCACCTCATCGGGCCCGTCGAGGCGCCGACGCAATGTACCGTCATCGATGCCACAGACAGGCAGGATATCAGTCAGCCCGTGTCCGGATTTCTTCACCTCCTCTTCCAACGCGCGCAACAGTTTGACCGCTGCCCGGGGGCTCAGCCGGTTGGTCGGGTCCGTGCCGGCGCCATCGCCCAATTTTATTTCTGATTGCATGGAGCCCGGTACGGCGCTGCGCGCCACGGCCTCGACGGCTGCGGCGCCTCCGGCCGCGTCCGCTAACGGCTTGAAGATATTGTTGGAATAGTCATTCAGGGACTTCGCGAGCGGCAACAGTGGTTGCGACCGGTGCACGAGCAACGGCCTGACCAACATCGAAGTGGGTGTCGCGCCCGAGGTAGGTATCGCGTTCGAGGTCGGCGCCGCGCTCGAGGCCGGTGTCGGATTCGAAGTGGGCGTCAGCTCAGCGGCGCCCAGGAAACGGATTCCGACGGGCAGCAGCTTCTCAGGCGTGGGCCCGGTTGGGTTCTCGAGCTCAAAGGCACGTACTGCCGCCAGGGCAGCCGGCGAAACGGATCCGGCCAGCGCACGTTGCAGCCTCAGCCCGTCTTCATCGCCCTGCCAGTCGAAGGTCATGTTACCGCGGAGCCTGAGTTGCCCTGTTACCTGCGTGATTCCCAACTCCCGCAGCCGATCTGCCACCAACAGGGCGTTTTCATCAACAAACGCCGGGTCGCCATTGCTCTCAACCAGCAGGTCGCCATGGAGCGTACCCTCCGAGATGACGCCCCGCGCGGAGAAAGTCGTGGCGAAGCGGTAGTCGGGACCCAACTTACGCAGCAGGGCGAGCGTCGTGGGGACCTTTGAGACCGACGCGGGGTGCACAGCTTTCTGTGCTTCCTGGGACAGCAAGGGGGTACCGTTGGTACTTTCAATATAAACGCCTTGATTCGCTCCCAGTATGGACCTGGCCTCGGCGGCCAGACTCGCGATATCAGCGCTCGTCGCCGTGTGGGACGCCAGCAAACCGGCAATCAGAATCGCAACTCGACGCACTATGGGATCCAAGGGCAGCCAGCAGGGACGCCCATGATGCCATTATCGCGTGCTGGGAGGAGCGACGGGCCACTGCGCGCATACCTGGGCTCCGCCGAGCGCGGATTCCGCAATGCGCACGCTGCCCCCATGCCATTCGATTGCCCGCTTCACGATGGCAAGGCCCAGGCCATAGCCCACCTTCTTGCCCGCGGCCGGGCTGAGCTGCACAAAGGACTGGAACACGCGGCTGCGCTGCGCTTCCGGGATGCCGGGTCCGTCATCTTCCACGCGCAGCTCGTTCAAACCCTCATGGGTGGCAAACGTGACTTTGATGCGGCTGTTTGCATAGCGGCCTGCGTTGTACAACAGATTCCGCAGCACTGATTCAAACAGGTGAATGTCGCAGATGACGTGCCGCGCGTCGGCCTGCACGGCCGACTCAATCGTGACGCCGGCGCGAATGTCACTTTGCACCGATTCGACAATCGCGGGAATCAGGGTCGTGAAATTGTTTTCGGACAGATTGAGCTTCAGGTCGGCCCGCTCCAGGATCGCATAACCCAGTGTCGCCTTGACGAGGCCATCTATGGCATCAATATCGGTCTTGATGTTCGACAGTGATCCTCTCAGCTCCTCGAGGCTGGTTGCGTTGTGGGCCAGCTCGATCTCAAACTGCATGCGCGACAGTGGTGTCTTGATCTCGTGTGAGACAGCGTTCGACATGTCCTGGTGAGAAGCGATCAAGCCATCGATGCGGGCTGCCATCTTGCGGAATGTCTGCGCAAGCGGATAGATCTGTGAGTGTTGCTTGATCGGCGCGGCAAAGTGCCAGTTGCGGTTACCAAACTGCGCCGCCGCCTTCTCGAGAGTACGCAGGTCGCGCGTCAGCGGCCAGATCCAGATCATGAGCACGAGCGCAATCAACGCATAAAACAGGATGGTGATGGCCCAGTCCAGGGGACCGCGGCTGGTGGAGGGCTCGGGGGACCTGAGTGCGAGGACGTGATCACTGTCGATTCGCTTCAACACCCAGGAGTCGCCCTGGGAGGAGCGCATGTACGCGTTCTCGCCGCGCGCGAGCTTTTGCAGGGTATCGGCGCCGGCGATCTCGTTGGTTGCGAAGACCTCGACATCGATTCCGGTGCGGCGCCCGACGCCTGCGATCAGACTCCGCCAACTCTCGGGTGGGGCCTCATGGAGCCGGTCGGCCAGGACGCTCATCACGGCAGCCGACGGCCTGTTTTCCGCCGCATCGGGCTTGCTGTAGATCTGCAGGAGCCGGTCCTGGCCCCAGCTCACAACCGCGAGAGTCATGACAATGAGCAGGTAGAGGCCCAGGAAATGCCGCGCCACGGGTCACCAGG
>Ga0068858_100004272_pt1 | contig 14052 bp, 16 predicted proteins | sample KBSSwiS12_FD_66589 | JGI IMG/M metagenome (GOLD analysis project Ga0068858, IMG submission 66589) | Switchgrass rhizosphere microbial communities from Kellogg Biological Station, Michigan, USA - KBS Switchgrass S1-2 | ecosystem: Host-associated > Plants > Roots > Rhizosphere > Soil ... | reverse complement strand
GCCGCGTACATGTACGGCCGCCACCTGCCTCGCGGACCCGAGGGCCAGATGGGCTTCGGGCTCGGGCTGGCCACCTCGACCGGCACGGTGTCGCTGATCGCCCCGAACCTGGACATCACCCACTCCGGCCAGGAGGAGGTGCTCGACGGTGTCCGACTCGTCTTCCAGCTCACCCCGGACAGCGAGGCGCCGGCGGAGATGCACTTCCACTTCCCCCAGTTCCGCGCCCTGTGCGTGGCCGAGAACGCGACCAAGAACCTGCACAACCTGGTGACCCTGCGCGGCGCGCTCGTGCGCGATTCGCACAACTGGTCGCGCTACATCGACGAGGCGATCAACACCTTCGCCGACTCGTCCGACGTCGCCTTCGCCTCGCACCACTGGCCGACGTTCGGCACCGATCGCGTCGTCGAGTACCTGTCCCAGCAGCGCGACCTGTACGCCTACCTCCACGACCAGACGCTGCGCCAGCTGAACCAGGGGTTCACCGGCATCGAGATCGCCGAGACCTTCCAGATGCCGCCCGCGTTGGAGAAGGCGTGGCACACCCACGGCTACTACGGCTCGGTGAGCCACAACGTCAAGGCGGTCTACCAGCGCTACATGGGATGGTTCGACGGCAACCCTGGCAGGCTGTGGGCACACCCGCCGGAGGCGATCGCGCCGCGCTACGTCGAGGCCATCGGTGGCCTGGACCGAGTGGTCGAGCTCGCGCAGGCGGCCTTCAACGACGGTGACTTCCGTTGGGCCGCAACGCTGCTCGATCACGCCATGTTCACAGACCAGAACCACGGCGCGGCGAGGGTACTGTACGCCGACACGCTGGAGCAACTGGCCTACGGCGCGGAGAACGCGACGTGGCGAAACTTCTTCCTCGCGGGTGCGACGGAGTTGCGGGATGGCAACTTCGGCACGCCGACCCAGACGACGTCACTGTCGTTGATGTCTCAGCTGACGCCGGATCAGTTGTTCGACAGTTTCGCGATCAGCGTCAACGGACCGAGGGCGTGGGACCTCGACCTCGCGATCGACATCACCTTCCTCGACGCCGCCGAGAACTACCGGCTGACGCTGCGCAACGGGGTGCTGGTCCATCGCAACGTGCCCGCCGATCCCGCGACCGCGACGGCGACGTTGTCGCTCTCAAACAAGTTGCGGCTCTTGGCCTTTGCCGCAGGAGATGCTACCTCGCCAGGATTCGAGATCACGGGCGACGCGGCGGCGCTGGGCTCGCTGATGGGTGTGCTGGATCGGCCGGATCCTGACTTCGCGATCGTCACGCCGTAGCCCGCCATCCCTCGCGATTTCGGCGCGCTTACAACCCCATTTATGGGTCCTAACCGCGCCGAAATCGCTAAGACCGGATCACGCGGTGGACGAAGCCGAGCTTGGCCACCACCGCGGGGGAGATCTCGAAGGGATACAACGGGCTCTTGCCCATCGCGGTGTTGGCGCGGTTGAGCAGCAGTGAGACGTAGCGCCAGTCGGACAGCAGCCGCTCGACGGGGACGTCGGCGTAGGAATCCAGCGGCACGACGTCGTGTGGCGCCGAGAAGCGCACCCGGTTGGCGTGCAACACCATACCTGCCTCCCGACAGGTGTCGATGGTGTCGGTGATGTGGAGGTAGTGCGCGAAGCACTCGGCAAAGTCCTCCCACGGATGCATCGTGGCGTACTCCGAGATGAAGTCGTCTTGCCAGTCCGCGGGTGCACCGAACTCGTAGTGACGGGCGATCGCGTCGCTGTAACTGACAGTCTCGTCGCCGAACAGCGCACGGCATTCGGTAAGGTATTCGGCTGCGCCGGAACCGGTTTCGACGAGGATGTTCTGATAGTAGTGGCCCACTTCGTGGCGGAAGTGGCCGAGCATCGTGCGGTACGGCTCGCCGAGGCGGATCCGCAGCGACTCGCGGTAGTCGTCGAGCGACTCGACGAGATCGATGGTGATCACGCCATTGGCGTGGCCGATGATCACCTTCTCGCCGCTGGTGTAGCTCGACAGCAGATCGAATGCCAGACCGCCATCGTGCCGCCAGAACGGCTCGATCGGTAGGCCGATGTCGTCGAGTTGATACACCAGCCTGCGCAACGCCGCGGACGTCGGCACCAGCTTCTCGCGGGCCAGGGTGTCGTCTGCGGCGGGCTCGCGACGGATCAGCGAGCCCGCGAGGCACCGCCCTCGTCCGAAGTCCGTCTGTTCCTCGGGCGCAAGCCAATTGCAGTCGAGGGTGACACTTTGCGTGCACCGGATCCAGCGTTGCCCTTCGACGTTTGCCACGCCGTCGACGAGCGGCAGCATGCTCTTGGACGGCAGGTGAGATCCGAGCGGCGTGTGGCAATTGGCGCAGCTGTCGGACTCGAAGGCGACGAATACGTGGCACTGCGGACAAGCGAAGGCGCGCACCGCCCTATGGTGTCACGCATGCAACTGCTGTTGATCCGGCACGCCTTGCCGCTGCGCAGCGAGGTCGGCCAGGGGTCCGACCCCGACTTGTCCGAGGATGGCATCGAACAGGCGAAGCGGCTGCCCGACGCCCTTGCCCGGTTCCCGATCGCGCGGTTGGTCAGCAGCCCGCAGCGGCGCGCGCTTCAGACGGCGCAGCCGGTCGCGGATGCCTTGGGCCTGACGGTGGACGTCGACGAGCGCCTAGCCGAGTACGACTACGGCCTTTCGCACTACACGCCCATCGAGGAGGCGTCGCAGGAAGACCTGCAGCGGCTCATCGACGGCCACCTGCCCGGCGGCGTCGACGAAGAGGCGTTCAAGGCGAGGGTGATCGCCGGGGTCAAGGACATCGTCGACGCGGCGGACCACGACGACACCGTCGCGTTGTTCAGCCACGGCGGAGTCATCAACGCGCTCGTGCAGCACGCGATGCAGACACCGCGCCTGCTATGCGTACAGGTCGATTACGCCGGCATCACCCGACTGCTCAAGTCGCGCGACGGAAGGCTCGGCGTCGCTGCGATCAATGGGACCGAACACGTATGGGATCTACTTCCCCGAAATCAGCGGTGGTAGACAAGTCCCGTGACGAACCTCAACGGCCTGGACCTGGGTGCGCTCGATCAGCACCTGCAGTCGATCGGCATCCCTCGTTCCGGCGAGCTGCGCGCCGAACTGATCTCGGGCGGCCGGTCCAACCTGACGTTCCTCGTCTTCGACGACGCATCGAAGTGGGTGCTTCGCCGCCCGCCCTTGCACGGGCTGACACCGTCAGCACATGACATGGCCCGGGAGTACAAGGTCGTCGCTGCACTAGAGGACACCCCCGTACCCGTCGCGCACGCGGTGACGATGCGCAACGACGACTCCGTCCTCGGCGCGCCGTTCCAGATGGTCGACTACGTGCCGGGGCGGGTCGTCCGCCATGCCGACGAACTCGCGGCCCTTGGCGACCAAGCGACGATCAATGCGTGCGTCGACGCACTGATCAAGGTGCTGGCCGATCTACACGCCGTCGACCCGGAAGCCGTCGGGCTCGGCGACTTCGGCAAGCCGACCGGTTACCTGGAGCGTCAGGTGCGACGCTGGGGTGGGCAGTGGGACTTGATCAAGACGCAGGACGATCCGCGCGACGCCGACGTCAAGCGCCTTCACGCCGCACTGGGTGAGGCGATTCCGCCGCAGAGCCGCAGCGCGATCGTCCACGGCGACTACCGCATCGACAACACGATGCTCGACGCAGAGGACGCCACCAAGGTTCGGGCGGTGCTCGACTGGGAGATGTCGACGCTCGGCGATCCGCTGAGCGACGCGGCGTTGATGTGCGTCTACCGGAATCCTGCGTTCGAAGCGGTGCACGAAGCGGCGGCGTGGGCGTCGCCGCTGATTCCGTCGGCGGACGAGCTGGCGCACAAGTACTCCCTCGCCGCCGATCAGCCCCTCGACCACTGGGGCTTCTACATGGCGCTGGCCTTCTTCAAGCTGGCAATCATCGCCGCGGGCATCCAGTACCGCGATCGGATGGCTGGCGAGTCGGAGTACGGCCGCAAGCTGGGGGAGACCATTCCGCCGCTGATCGGGATGGGGTTCGACGCGCTCGCCTGACGTCGTCGCGCAAGGCGCGCGGATTCGTCTGCGCCGTGGTGGGGTATTGGGAGTTCGACTTTCGCAACCCTGCGAACCCCCTCGGCATCGGAAGGCACCGTGCACCCCTCTTCACCCCCTTCACCGATGACGCGCCACGTCGGTGCCGACCTCAACGTTGAGATCTTCGCGCCGACCACGCTCGAATTCCAGATCGCCGTTGCCCCTCATCCGGGCGCGCAGGTCACCGAATCTCTGTCGTTCACGTTGAACGGCAGACAGATTCAGGCGATGGAGGTATCAGGCGACCACGGCAACAGGATCCACAAGTTCGACGCCGAGGAAGGCAACCTCCAGGCATCGTACTCAGCGACCATCGTCGGACAAGCGGATCCGGCGCCCGTCACCGAGATCGATCTGTCGACGTATCTGAGGCCGAGCCGCTACGCCGAGACCGACAAGTTCTTCGGCTTCGCAGCGACGGAGTTCGGACAATACGTCGACTCCGCCACGCTGTTGGAGAAGGTGTCGGCCTGGGTCGGCAACCGGCTGGACTACGTTCCCGGATCGTCGGATCCCATCGATGGCGCGGTCGACACCCTGCTCGCCGGGCGGGGCGTGTGCCGCGACTATGCGCATCTCGTCGTCGCAATGCTGCGCGCGGTGAACGTCCCCGCGCGGCTCGTCGCGGTGTACGCACCCGGGTGCGATCCGATGGACTTCCATGCGGTCACCGAGGCGTTCGTCGGCGGGCAGTGGCTCGTCGTCGACGCGACCTGCCTCGCACCACGGGAGACGATGGTCCGGATCAGCACCGGCCGCGACGCGGCGGACACCGCGTTCCTCGACAACCACGGCGGCGGCATAAATCTCAACTGGGCCAACGTCACCGCTGTCGTCGACGGCTATCTACCGGTCGACTCGATCCACGACCTGGTGTCGATCCGTTGACTCGACGACCTATCTCAGCGCGGCCTTGTAGTTCTTCTTGGCGGCGCGACGGAGCTGCAGAATTCGCACGGTGCCCACCAGGAACGTCAAGAGTCCGCCTGCGATCGCCCCGAGCAGCAGTGCCACGCCGACGGGCAACTCCCAGTTCCAGCCGAACATGTGAATCGTCGTGGGGTCCGTGTTCTGCATGATGAAGACCAGTAGCAGCACCAGCACCACGAAGCCGCCCGCCAGCGCGGTCCACAACGCGCCCGCGCGGGTGAGCTTCTTCGCCTCGTCGGGCGGCATCGGAGCCTTCGTCGGTGGCACGTCGGGCACGGGCGAACCCACGCTGTCAGGCTCCAAGCTTTCGATCGGACCGGGCTGCCCTGTCGCCTCGGCGCCGGTTGCTGGCACGTTTTCGTCGGAGCTCATACGTCCATCTTGCCCCCCTTGCTCGGCTAGTGACCGTTTGACGCCCGTTCCGGCGGGCCTGCGGTTAGGGTCGCTCAAGGCACGTGACGCCGAAAGGACGTTCGCATGATTACCCCGCGCTCCACCGGGCACCATCGAATTCTCGCGATTCTCGTAGCAGCCGTCGTCGTATTCGCCACCGCATGTGGCAGCGCGAATCCATTGGGCGGTGGCGCGGTCTCCGGCGATCTGAAGTCGATCAAGGTCGGCTCTGCAGACTTCCCCGAGTCCAAGATCATCGCCGAGATCTATGCACAAGCGTTGGAGGCCAACGGTTTCACGGTTGGCAGGCAGTACGGCATCGGGAGCCGGGAGACCTACATCCCTGCCGTCAAGGACCACTCGATCGATCTGATCCCGGAGTACACGGGAAACCTGTTGCAGTACTTCGACAAATCGACGAAGGCGACGGACCCCGATGCCGTGCTGCTGGCGCTCTACCGCGCACTTCCCGGTGACCTGTCGATCCTCAACCCGTCGCCTGCCAACGACCAGGACACGGTCGCCGTCACCTCGGAGACCGCGAAGAAGTGGAACCTCAAGACCATTGGCGACCTCGCGGCGCACTCGGCGGAGGTGAAGTTCGGCGCGCCATCGGAATTCCTGGAGCGAACAGAGGGGATTCCTGGGCTCAAGGCGAAGTACGGCCTGAACGTCGCACCGTCGAACTTCATCGCGATCAGCGACGGCGGCGGCCCCGCAACGGTCCGCGCGCTCGTCGACGGAACGGTAACCGCCGCCGACATCTTCAGTACTTCGCCTGCGATCCCGCAGAACAACCTCGTCGTACTAGAGGATCCGAAGAACAACTTCCTGGCGGCCAACGTCGTGCCGCTGGTGGCATCGCAGAAGATGTCCGATCAGCTCAAGTCGGTGCTCGATGCCGTCTCGGCCAAGCTCAGCACCGAAGCGCTCATCGAGATGAACACCGCGACGTCGGGCAACGGCGGCATCGATCCGGAGGAGGCGGCGGCGAAGTGGGTCAAGGACAACGGCTTCGACAAGCCGATGGGATGAGCGCTCGCGCGAAGACCAGACGGCAGGGGATGAGCTCGTGATTACCTTCGAAAACGTCACCAAGCGCTACCCTGACGGCACTGTCGCTGTGGACGACCTCACCCTCGACGTGCCCGATGGAACGCTCGCTGTCTTCGTCGGCCCCTCGGGGTGTGGCAAGACGACGTCGATGCGCATGATCAATCGGATGATCGATCCGACGTCTGGCACCCTCACCGTCGACGGCAGGGACGTTACGAAGGTCGATCCCGTCAAACTCAGGTTGGGCATCGGTTACGTCATCCAGAGTGCTGGCCTGATGCCGCATCTGAAGGTCGTCGACAACGTCGCCACCGTGCCGGTCCTCAAGGGCGAATCTCGGCGCAGCGCACGCAAAGCCGCGATGGGTGTGCTGGAAAGGGTGGGGCTGGACCCCAAGTTGGCGAATCGCTATCCGGCTCAGCTCTCCGGCGGCCAACAGCAACGCGTCGGCGTGGCCCGCGCGTTGGCAGCCGACCCGCCGATCCTGTTGATGGACGAGCCCTTCAGCGCCGTCGACCCGGTCGTGCGCGAGGAGCTGCAGACCGAAATCTTGCGACTGCAAAGCGAATTGCGCAAGACGATCGTCTTCGTGACACACGACATCGACGAGGCGGTCAAGCTCGGCGACAAGGTCGCAGTCTTCGGCCGGGGCGGCGTCTTGGAGCAGTTCGATGATCCCGCGTTCGTGCTGTCCAACCCCGCCAACGAATTCGTCTCGGGCTTCGTAGGAGCCGACCGCGGCTATCGGGGCTTGCAATTCTTCAAGGCGACGGGCCTCCCGTTGCACGAAATTCGAAGGGTTGCCGAATCCGAGGTCGACGCTCTGGGGCTCGGCGACGGGGAATGGGCGTTGGTCATCAAGGCCGACGGCAAGCCATACGGCTGGATCAACGCAGAAGGGGTCGACCTTCACCGCAAGGGCAGTTCGCTGTACGACAGCACGGTCGGCGGCGGATCGTTCTTCCCGCCCGACGGCTCGCTGCGGCTTGCGATGGATGCCGCCCTGTCGTCCCCTAGCGGATTGGGCGTCGCGGTGGACGTCGACGGCCAGTTGCTCGGTGGCATCCAAGCCGACGACGTACTGGCCGCGCTGGCCAGGCAGCGCCGCGTGCCGGAGCTGGGGTAGCGGTGTGAACTACCTCCTCACCCACCTCGACAAGGCCTGGCAGCTGACGGTCATCCACCTGTGGTTGTCGTTGTTGCCGTTGGTCATTGGGTTGGTGATCGCCGTGCCGCTGGGTGCGCTCGTCCATCGGACGAAGCTGTTGCGCAGGCTGACGACCGTGACCGCAAGCGTCATCTTCACCATTCCGTCGCTCGCGTTGTTCGTGGTGCTTCCGCTGATCATCCCCACGACGATCCTGGCGCCTGCCAACGTCATCGTGGCGCTGACGCTCTACACCGTCGCACTCTTGGTGCGGGCCGTGCCGGAGGCGCTCGACGCCGTCAACCCCGCCGTACTCGACGCCGCGACGGCCGTCGGTTACACGCCGCTGGCTCGAATGGTGAAAGTTGAACTACCTCTTGCCATTCCGGTGCTCGTCGCGAGCTTACGCGTCGTCGCGGTCACCAACATCTCGATGGTGTCCGTCGGATCCGTGATCGGAATCGGCGGTCTCGGAACGTGGTTCACCGAGGGGTATCAGTCCGACAAGAGCGATCAGATCATTGCGGGCATCATCGCGATCTTCCTACTCGCGATCGTCATCGACACCCTGATCATGTTCGGGGGCAAGCTCATCACGCCCTGGACGAGGACCGCGCGAACGGCTCGGCCGGAGAAGGCGGTGAGCGCGTAATGGACTTCCTTCAGAAGGCGCTGTCGTTCATCTTCACCGCCGCGAACTGGGTTGGCCCGGCAGGGCTCGGCGCCCGCATCTTCGAGCACCTCGAGTACACCGCCGTCGCCGTGCTGTTCTCGGCGTTGGTCGCGATTCCGATTGGCATGGCGATCGGGCACACCGGCAAGGGCACGTTCCTCGTCGTCACTGGGGTGAACGCACTGCGCGCCCTCCCGACCCTCGGCGTGTTGCTGCTCGGCGTGTTGCTATGGGGCCTCGGTCTAGTGCCGCCGACGGTGGCCCTCATGCTGCTTGGCATCCCGCCGCTGCTCGCGGGCACGTATGCGGGCATCGCCAACGTCGACAGGTCGGTCGTCGACGCCGCACGTTCGATGGGCATGACGGAGTCGCGGATCCTGTTCCGCGTCGAGGTGCCCAACGCGCGGCCGCTCATTCTCGGCGGGCTGCGCACGGCCACCCTGCAGATCGTCGCGACGGCGACCGTCGCCGCGTACGCCAGCCTCGGCGGGCTGGGCCGCTACCTCATCGATGGCATCAAGGTGCGGCAGTTCTACCTGGCGTTGGTCGGCGCACTCATGGTCACGGCGTTGGCACTGATCCTCGACGCCGCGTTGGCCTTCGCGGTCTGGCTATCGGAGCCAGGGACGGATCGCTTCCGGCGGATGCCGCAGCCGTTGATCGGTGACGAGATCGCGCTGGAATCGGCGTCTTCGTCTCGATCTGGCAGCACTTCCCAAGGTGGTTACGAAGCGCGGGGCCCTTCGCCTACGGTGGACGGGTGAGTACTTGGCCTGCAGTTCTAACGTGGCGTGCGCATGACGGCCGACGGATGGAGTCTGTGCGAGTGCAATTGGGCGGTAACCGGATCAAGGCCTACGGCAGAATCGTGGCCGCAGCGTCGTCGTCGCATCCTTCTTTCAGTGCGTCGTACGACCTGGTGACAGACGAGGGCGGGGCGACCAAGCGACTCTCGCTGACGGTCACCCTCGCCGAGCGGGAACGCCAGCTGTCGATCGCTCGCGACGAAGAGAACATGTGGCTGGTGCAGGATCACTCGAACCAGACCAAGCGTGGTTCGTATGACGGCGCCCTTGACGTCGACGTGATCTTCAGCCCGTTCTTCAACGCGTTGCCCATCCGACGCACCGGCATCTACCAGCGCGTCGACGACATTTCGGCGCCCGTGGTCTACGTGCGTCTGCCCGAGCTCACCGTTGAGCCCGTGTCGATCGGCTACGCCAGCGGGGCCGACGGCATCAAGCTGGACTCGCCGGTCGCCAACACCACGATTACCGTCGACGACGAGGGCTTCATCCTCGATTACCCCGGATTGGCAGAGCGGATCTGATCACCCCGCCTGCCCGACCGGCGGCGGCAAGCTCCTCGCGCCAGTTCTCCGCACCGATGGTGACCGTCAGGATCTCGGGCCTGCCGAAGCTGTCATAACGCATCCTGGCGGCGTGGCCACCCTCCACCAGCTCCGCGACCGATCCCGTGTTCGCGAGGCTGTCGCGTGCCTGCGTCAACAATTCGATCGTTCGGTCCAGGCTGATGCCAAGCTGTTCGGCGTTCGCCTCGCACATCGCGCGCACCAGATCGGGGGCCGTCGCCGCAACCCGCGTGCCGTCCCGAAACGAGCCGGCCGCGAGCGCGAACGCGAGCGGCACGTCGGACGCCGTCACCGCGAGCGCCTCGGCAAGCAGGTGAGGTAGATGCGAGATGGCAGACGCCGCCGCGTCGTGCTCGTCGGATCGTGCCGGTACGACGACGGCGCCGCACTCTAGCGCCAGGCCCATGACCAGGGCCCACACGCCCGCGTCGACGCCGTGATCGACGCTGATCACCCACGGCGCCCCGACGAACAGTCGCTGATTGCCTGCCGACCAGCCCGACTGCGACGTACCGGCCATCGGGTGGCCGCCGACGAAGTGCTCCTCCAGCCCGTGAGCGCGGACCTCGTCGAGGACCGCACCCTTGACGCTGATCACGTCCGTCAGCGGGTTCTCGGGCGCCAGGTTCTTGACGTAGTCGAGCATGATCGGCAGGGCGGGCATCGGGATGGCGAGCACGATCAGCGCGCCGGTGTCGGCGGCTCGTTCCAGTGCTTCGTTGAGTCTGTGGGTGACGTCGAAGCCGTCGAACCGAGCGACATTGACCCCTTCGATCGAGCGGTTGTATCCGAAGGCCTCTCGACCAGCAGCTTGGGCGGCTCGCATCACCGACCCGCCGATCAGGCCCAAACCCAGCACACAGATGGGGACTGTCACCCGACAAGCGTGGCACAGCGGCTCGATCGCTGGTCAAAGGGAGTGCTCGGGGACTAGCGTTGCCGCCATGGGAGCACAGCGCGCACAAGCCAAGAAGCAGGCCGCCGATCTCCCCGACGGCTTCGGTATCGCCGTCGTCCGCGAGGAGGGCAAGTGGCGTTGCACGGCGATGCGCCGCGGAGCGTTGACGAGCCTCACCGCCGCGGAGACCGAGCTGAGGGAGATGCGCAGTGCAGGCGCTGTGTTCGGCCTGCTCGACGTCGATGACGAATTCTTCGTGATCGTGCGGCCTGCGCCTGCCGGTGCCCGGCTGTTTCTTTCCGACGCGACGGCTGCGCTCGAGTACGACATCGCAGCAGAGGTGCTGGAGAAGCTCGACGCCGACATCGAACTGGACGATCTGGAGGACGAGGACCCATTCGAGGAGGGCGACCTCGGGGTGCTGGCCGACGTCGGGCTGCCCGAGGCCGTGTTGAGCGTCATCATCGCCGACGACGACTACGCCGACGAGCAGCTCTCCCGCATCGCTCAGGAGATGGGCTTCGGCGACGAACTGTCCGCCGTGGTCGACAAACTCGATCGTTGAGCTCTCTTTCACACGACGAGGCGCTAGTTCGACTGGCGTTGGACGCGGCCCGCGACGCCGATCCGCGCGACGTTCCGATCGGCGCGGTGGTCTTCGCAGCCGACGGCGTCGAGCTTGCCCGCGCTGCGAACGCTCGAGAGCTGCTTGGCGATCCGACGGCTCACGCCGAGATCCTGGCCTTGCGCGCCGCGGCGTCCGTTCGCGGTGACGGCTGGCGGTTGGAGGGCGCGACGCTTGCGGTCACCGTCGAACCGTGCACGATGTGCGCCGGCGCATTGGTGATGGCGCGGGTGGCACGCGTGGTGTTCGGGGCGTGGGAGCCGAAGACCGGTGCGGTCGGCTCGCTGTGGGACGTGGTGCGCGATCGTCGGCTCACGCATCGTCCCGAAGTGCGCGGCGGCATCTTGGCCGCCGAGTGTGCGGCGCCGCTGGAGGAGTTCTTCGCGCGCCAGCGGTAGTTTCACCTTCCTTGCGTCGAGTCCGCAGCAAAGGCTGTTGCGCGCGCGAGTTCACAACCCTCAGCGGGGTCTCGACGCGATTGGTGTCGGCGCGACCCCGACCGGTAGGCTGCCCGACGGTGGCGTGTCCGAGCGGCCTAAGGAGCACGCCTCGAAAGCGTGTGACGGGTAACCCCCGTCCGAGGGTTCAAATCCCTCCGCCACCGCCACAACCGCCCGCCTGTCAACGCAGGTCAGGGTGGTTTTTGCGTTTAGATGCGATTGCTTCACTCGCTGCGTGCCCACAATTTGCCCACATTCTCCGGTGAGTATCGGGCGTGTAGTGACTGCGCGACAGCGTCCAGGTCGGTGTCGAACAAGTCGCTGTAGGTGTCGAGCGTGACTTTGGCTGACGTGTGTCCGAGCATCCGCTGAAGAGCCAGGACGTTCACACCAGCCGATATCGCCAGCGACGCGCAGGCGTGTCGCGCCTCCGCCAGGTTCTCGATGGGGACGACGACCGCGGGCCAGCCCTCCTGCTTGGCGGTCAGCACCGCGGGTAGCACGCCCTTGTCCGGTCGCACCCTGCCGGTCAGCGGCTGACCGATCGGCTTACCGGTTACGGCGTCCCAGAGCAACAGGGTGTTGTCGAAACTGCCTGAGACAATGCGCTTTCCGTCCGGGCTGAACGCCACGCTATCCACTGCGGTGGTGTGGCCAGTCATGGGCGCGACATTGCCGGGTTCCCACACCCGTAGCGTCATGTCCTCACTGCCGGAAGCCACGCGCTTCCCGTCGGGTGTGAATGCCACCCCCTCCACCGCGCTGGTGTGGCCGGTGAGCGGCGCACCGATAGGTTCGCCGGTATCGGCGTCCCACATCCGCACGGTGCCGTCGTAACTGCCGGTCACGATCCGACGCCCGTCCGGGCTGAACGCCACACCGCAGACCAACAGGGCGTGGCCAGTGAGCGGTTGCCCAATCGCTTGGCCGGTTTCGACGTCCCATATTCGCACGGTGGTGTCGTTGGACCCGGAGACCATCCGCTTGCCGTCGGGGCTGTACGCCACACCGAACACTGCGCTCAAGTGCCCAGTCAGCGGCTGACCGATCGGTTTGCCGGTGGCGGCATCCCATATCCGCACCGTCCCGTCGTCGGCACACTGGAGACAATGCGTTTGCCATCGAGACTGTACGCCACGCTATCCACCATTTTCTTGTGACCGGCGAGCGGCTCCGTGACCGGCGCACCGGTGCTCGCGTCCCATATACGGATGGTGCCGTCGTCGCTGCCGGTGACGATCCGCTTCCCGTCGGGGCTTAACGCGAAACCGATGACCGACCTGCCCGTCGGAATGATCTTGACGGTGTCCCGCCGTGCAACGACGCCAGTGAACAAGGCACCGGTATCGGCGTCGGCTGAGATTCGTGGCGCGGCGAGGATCTGCTGCAATGCCCGCACATCCCCGCCGCCCTCGTTACCGGCAAGCATGGACTGTGCCTGCGACGTCAGGATCAGCGCCATAGCCTGGTTCCGCTGGCGTATCGCCGATCGCCATTGGACGGTCGCAAACGCGGCGGCGGTAATCGCCATGACAGTGAGGATGATCAGTGCGCCGATGGCGCCGCGGCGAAGGCGCCGAAAGCGGCGCTGCTCGCGGACATCATTGCTGGCGAGTTCGTACTTGGATTTTCCGTGGATGGGGGCGGCCAGGTCAGTGACCTTGTCCCGGAACGTCGGTGTCTCGCATCCCACGGCGCATCGCCGCTCACATCAACATAGAGCGGCTCGGTAGGAAGGACTTTCGGCTCGGTTAGCACCGGCAACGCGGCGTCGGAGCGGTCGGGGTCAAACCGTCCGGTGGCTTCGTCCCAGTCCAGGTGCCCCTCGGCCACCACGATCAACAGCTGCTCCGGCCCCCGCCCCTTGAGCCAGTGAGCGACCTCCTTGTTCACCCACTCAGACGCTGCTGCCCGTGGGGACAGCACCACGATCAGGTAGCGGGAGCGATCCATCGCGTCGGTGACTTTGCCCCACAGGTCAGTGTTGGCGGCCATCTCGGTGGTATCGCGAAACACGCGCAGGGCATTCAATCGGCCCATTCGGCGACCGATCCGGTGTAAGCCCTTGTGGATTCCGGCGGCGACCGCCTCATCTTGATGGTTGTAGGACAGAAAAGCATCGTAGGTAAACGACGCCACTTGAGCAGGCGTCGGCGGCTCGGCAGCTAGCGCGGTGTCCGATGACATATGTACTCCCTAGAAACACCCATGTCGCGAGGTGCGTGACGCGTTGTCGGCGCCATCCACAGGAAGTGTTCGCTGACTCTCGCCGCTGGGGATGAGTAATTGGGTACTCGTTTCGGTTACGTCCAGCAGAGTGGTGTACGAGTCGGACCTGATCAGCGGTACCGGCGCGTCGTAGCCGAGTGATTGAAGGTCATCACGTGATTCTTCGAGAGACCCGCCAAAGTCACTCGAGCAAAGG
>Ga0068858_100004269_pt1 | contig 14053 bp, 9 predicted proteins | sample KBSSwiS12_FD_66589 | JGI IMG/M metagenome (GOLD analysis project Ga0068858, IMG submission 66589) | Switchgrass rhizosphere microbial communities from Kellogg Biological Station, Michigan, USA - KBS Switchgrass S1-2 | ecosystem: Host-associated > Plants > Roots > Rhizosphere > Soil ... | reverse complement strand
GGGTTGACTGACTGGCCGACCGGCTACGGTGCGTACGCCTATGGCGCCGGGTTCCACGAGTACCTGTCGGAACGGTTCGGGCGGGAATCGCTCGCCAGACTGGCCGAGGCGACGGCCCGACGCGTACCGTTCATCGCGTCGGGCGCCTTTCAGCGCGTCTACGGGCGCTCACTCGCAGACCTGTGGCGGGAATACGAAGAGAGCGTGATTCGTCGAACCGCGGCCATCGCCGTCGCGACGTCGTCGACCATTCCGGGTGATGGCGATTCAGGCGGCGGCGGGCGCCAACTCACGCACCACGGTTTCATGGTCGCGGGTCCGCGGTTCGATCCGTCAGCTTGCAGCAGCTGTCCGTCGCGACTCATCTACTCGGCCCGAACGTTCGACGATTTTCCCGCGCTGTACGAGGTATCGACCGATGGCGGGATCCCCAGACGTCTCGCCAATCGGTATCTCGGCTCGACCAGTGCAGTTTCCCCCGGGACGATCTACTTCGACCAGCAGGAACTCCGTCGCAACGCGGGACTTTACAGCGACATGTACGCGCTCGATCGCGCCACGGGCCGTGTCGACCCGCTGACGTCGGAGGCAAGGCTTTTCGATCCCGACCTGTCGCCCGATGGCACGACGCTCGTGGGAGTGCAGGCGAAGCCCGGACGCCGCGACCTTGTGCTGCTGAAGGTGATGCGGACGACTGCGCCTGCGGATGGCGCACAGAACACGCAGAACACGTTTCGGACGCCACGGGAATTCGCAGCGCGCTCGAAGCCTGCGATAGTGCCGCTCGTGTCGGGTCCGGACACCCAGTTCAATGCGCCTCGCTGGTCGCCCGATGGCCGCACGATTGTGGCCGAGCGGCACGTCCGCGGTCGCCAGTCGGAAATCGTGCTCGTCGATTCCGACACCGGTGTCGTGCGAACGATCGCGTCCGCTTCAGACACGCGGTTTGTCACGCCAACGTGGCGTCCGGACGGTCGCGCGATTGTTGCGGCGGCGGATTTCAGCGAAGGCCCGTTCAATCTGTACGAAATTTCCATCGGGCCATCGTCGACGGCTCGGCGGCAACTGACCTTCACGACGGGCGGGGCCACGTGGCCTGACGTCTCGCCCGACGGCCGGACGCTTGCGTTCGTCGGCTACACAACAGAGGGCTTCGATCTTTTCGTGATGCCGTACCCGGGGAGTGCGCGCTCAGCCACTGAGGGGGCCGGGAATGCCATTGACGCAAGAGATCAAACTTACCCGCGAGCGGATCTTCCTTCCGCCCCTTCTCTGCCAGAGCGCGTTTACAACCCACTCGGGACCCTGAGGCCGACATCCTGGTCGCCGACCATCGAAGGCGACCGCCATCAGCTTCGAGTCGGGTTCGCCACCGGCGGCACTGACGTTCTCGGGTACCACGCCTACAACGCATCCGCCAGCTGGCTGGCCACGAGCCCGTCGAGTGCGGTGACGCCCGACGACGCCACGCCGGACTGGCAGGCGTCGTACGCGTACGCCCGATGGCGCCCGACGTTTTTTCTATCAGCCTCTGCCAGCACGTCGTTTTTCGCGGGACTGGCCACCGACGCGAGCATTCCACTGACCGCGACGCTTCGCGAACGGCAAATGGAAGCGGGCGTGATCTTCCCTGTCCGACACGTGCGGATGTCGCAGACGGCTATTTCGTCGCTCGTTCTCGCGTCTGAGCGTTTCATCGACGCTGAAGGTCAGCTCTCGCGCAACCGCGCAGCGTGGCGCGGCGGATGGTCGATCAAATCCGCGCGCGAGTACGGCTACTCGATCAGCCTCGAAGATGGCGGTGTCCTGGGGATCACGACCGAGCTCGCGCGCAAGGCGCTCGGATCGACGGCGGATGCGAGCCTTGTCGCGGCTGACGGCCGGCTGTACCTGTCTCCGTTCGCTCGACATCAGGTCCTGGCAGTCCGGTTGGCCGGAGGCTATTCGACGGGCGATCCGGCCATTGGCCGGAGCTTTCATCTCGGCGGCCCCGGACCGAATGCGAGCACGCTCGACTTCGGACGCAATGCGATCAGCCTGCTTCGGGGGTTTTCGAGCGACACCTTCGCCGGGAGCCGCGTCGCGCTTCTGAATCTCGACTACAGGTGGCCGATCGCGCGACCGCAGCGCGGATACGGCACATGGCCGTTCTTCGTGCACACCGTTCACGGGGCGGTGTTCACGGACGTCGGCCACACCTGGACCGGGCGGTTCCGCGCGGCGGATGTGAAGTCGTCGGCGGGCGCGGAATTGTCAGCGGACGTGGTCGCCGCCTATGGCGTCCCGGTTACGGTGACGGTCGGGGCCGCCTGGGGACGCGACGGAAGTCGCGCGGCGGCCGGCCGCGGCTCGGTGTACGTCAGAGTCGGCCGGGCCTTCTAGGCCGCCTTATTGATGGCGTCGAGTTCACGCTTCGCTTCCTGCGTGAACGGCGAATCGGGATATTCCTGGACGAGTCTGTTGAAGGTCTGCTGGGCATCGGCGCGCTTGCCGGCGTCACGATACGTCCGTCCCAGTTCCATCAGGATGCCGTCGACCGGAAGCGGCCCGTCCTTTCGCTGCGCCAGCTCTTTGAAGGCGTTGATCGCCGGCTCGTACTGTCCGCCACGCGCCTGCGCTGTGGCTTCGCCAAATCGCGCCATCTGCCCGTAGATCGCGTCGCCGGCTCGCCGCGTGACCTCCTGATAGGCCGCGATCGCCGCAGCCGAATTCCCGAGCGCCAGTTGATCCGCGGCTTCCTGGTACCGCGCGAAGATGCCGGCATCGGTCGACGGATAGGCATCGGCGGCCGCCTTGAGCTTGACCACGGCCGCCTCGAGCCGCGCACGCTCTGTCGGGTAGGTGCCGGGCGTTGCGGGCGTCCCCGGGACCGCAACGCGCGCCTCCTGGATCGCCAGCGCCTCCGCCAGCAGCGCGTGGGCGCGCGACTGCACGTGCTCGCGCCACAGAAAATACGCGGCGCCGGCCACGGCGACGATGAGCACGCCGATGATGAGGCCGGTGGCCTCGCGGCGGCGCTCTTCATACATGCTGCGCGCCTGGACGGCGAGCTTCTGCAGCTCGTTTTCCTTCAGATGATGCCGTTCCGCTCGTTTCATAGGTTCATTCTATCCGCCCGCGCGCTTGCCTCCCTTGTTCACCTTCTTGACGCGAATGGCACGGGCGCCGCTGAGGCGATCCTCAATCACTTCAAACCCCAGCGTGTCGCCCACGGCGAGGTCGTTGAAGGTCCCCTGGGTCACGTCGGAGCGGTGGAAGAACACCTCTCGACCCTGCCGGTCGCGAATGAAGCCGTGGCTCTGCCCGGTCACCATCCGCACGATCCGTCCGGTCGTCGGCCGGCCGGACAGCGGAAGGGGTTGCCCAGGCTTGCCGGGACGGGGAGCTGCCTTTGGTCGCTTGGTCACGCGGGACATCCGTGTGTCAGTCTCATATCAGTCAGCAACATTATGTGGTGCGCCCGGCCAGATTTGAACTGGCGGCCCCCCGCTTAGGAGGCGGGTGCTCTATCCCCTGAGCTACGGGCGCTCGCCGAGCGCAAACACCGCGTAGTTTACCAGAGCTTGAGTGCCGGTCTCCTTGGGGTGGCCTGCAGGGGACGTGCGGTCGAACGGCGCACCTGGCGAAGGCGCAAGATCGTGAGCTCGCTTACTGACCCCGAGCTGGCAAGGTTGAATATGTCGGCACCGCCGTACGCTGAGCGTTGACCATCAGCTCTGGGCGTCAGCTGGCCAGGGCCTGGAGCGCCTTCGCGACGCGCACGTACTCCTGATACCGGCGCTGATAGATTTCCAGCTTCTCGCGCTCGACCACGTCAGCCTTGGCTCGAGCGACCGCTGATCCTTCGGAACGGGCGAGCTCCTCTTCGATCGCCGCCGCCTTCAGCTTGTACTCCGCGTCGTGTGCGCGCTCCCAGGTGAGCCAGTCCGCGGTCCATTGCGCATGCGCGGCCTGAATGCGCTCCGCGCCGAAAGGGAACGACACGCCGCCGGTGCGCTCAAGTGCGGCGCACTCTTCAGGAAACAGCTGACGCGCCATCCGCGCGAGCGGCTCCCAGACAAGCAGCGCCCGCGGATCCGTCGCGGCGAGCCCGACCGCCGGCGCAAAAAGCGCCAGCACTTCCAGCGTCCGCGTGCGGCTCGCCTCACTCCTCGCGGCCTTCAGCTCCGACGCGATGCGCTCGCAGCCCCAGGCGACGGCGGCTGCAACGAGGACGGCCGAAATCAGGAGCACCATAGCGCCGCACACTCGCCATCACGGCCGGCCCGGAAGCTCCAGCCCGAATAATGACCGGACCCGACCTCGACGTCGCCGCGACCCCATCTGGCAAGGAACGTCGGCCGCAACGAGCCCTCAGTACTTGAGGACGGAGTGGACGCTATGCCCGTCGAGCCTCGCACGGCCGTTCAGTCCCACAAGTTCAATGAGAAACACGAACGCCTGCACCGTCCCGCCGAGTCCCTCGACGAGATCCGCGGTCGCACGCGCGGTGCCCCCCGTCGCGAGGAGGTCGTCCACGATCAGCACGCGCTGCCCCGCGTTCACGGCGTCCTCGTGCACCTCCAGCGAATCGGTGCCGTATTCGAGGGCATAGGTCTGCCGCACCGTTTTCGACGGAAGCTTGCCCGGCTTTCGCACGGGAATGAAGCCCGCGCCGATCCGATCGGCCACCGCTGCGCCGAAGATGAACCCGCGGCTTTCGACGCCGACGACGACGTCGATGCCGAGATCCTGGAATGGCAACGACATGCTGTCAATCGCCAAACGAAGCCCAGACGCTTCCTTCAAGAGCGTGGTGATGTCGTAGAAGAGAATCCCGGCTTTCGGGAAATCGGGGACGTTTCGGATTCTGGACTTGAGATGTTCCATCGTGGGTTCCGTCATCGGATGCTGAAACCTGTCTCGCGGCGCGTCGGCACCGTCTCGTCAATCTGGACGTCGTGGACTCGCGCACCCGGCGGACCGTGCGCGATGTGGCGCTCGAAGCGCTCGACGGATTCCGCCTCGCCCTCGACGGCCACCTCCACACGCCCGTCCGGGAGGTTCTGCACCCAGCCGTGGAGCCCCTCGGGCGCGGCAGCCGCCTCCGCAAACACGCGGAAGCCGACGCCTTGAACTCGACCGCTGATCAGATATCGTCGCGCGACCCGCATATCGTTCCTGAGCCACGGCGCTCACGAAGCGACCCGCATCGAGTGCGTGGCGGCGAGCCCCAAGTATACCGGACACCTTACCGGTTCCTGGTGACGACGACGAAGCGGGTCAGCGGCACGCGGGTGCGCCACAGGACACGGCCCGACGTCGCCCACATCCCCTCGCGTTCGTGGACGATTCGCAGGGGCGCACCGCGGGCGACGAACTCGTCGAACGCCGGGCCGAGCATCGTACAGTAAAACGACTCCGAGCCTTCGAAGAGCGCCATGACTTCTTCCGGCGCGTCGATCATCGCGACGTGACGCCCGACGTAGAAACGGAACGCCGTGTTCCAGCGATTCAAGCGATAGGTCGCCACCAGGTCGCGATCCGCCGCGCGGGCCGACACCCATCGCGCAACGTCCGGAACGACCTTGCGCTGCTCGAGCGCAGGAAGCACCCAGAGCACGACGCCCGCGTAGGTCACCGTCAAGGCAGCAAAGACGGCCCAGGGCACCGCCGGCGGCCGGCGCCCCTTCAGGTTCACACGGGCGATCATCACCACGCCCGCCGCGCCGACCACGGCCGGCACGAGGAGCGCGGCATTCGGGAGCGCCAGGCGAACGATCAACAGGTAACCGCCCACCACGGCCACGACCACGAGAAGCGGACCGACACACAGTCGTCCGAAGTACGCCCCGGCGTTCCGCGGATCGTGCGGACGCTCGCGTACGGCCACCCACGCGTGCGCGCAGATCAAACACAGCGTCGGGGCCACGGGAAACACGTAATGATCCAGCTTGAACTTCGAGCAGGTGAAGAAGACGACGATCGCGATCGTCCAGCTCCAGAGCAGCACGTCGACCGCTTCGATCGACCCGTCGCGTCGCAGCGCCGCGCGGATGTCGTCGTACAACCGGCCGACAATCACCATCGTCCAGGGCAGCAGCCCGGCGCCGAGGACTCGAAAGTAAAACCACACCGAAGACGACGCCGTCGGCGCGAACCGATCGGCGGCGTAGAGGCGCAAGTTCTCGTCGAGAAGGTAGCCGTTGACGAAGCGATCCCCGAAACGCAGTCCCATGTACATGAACCACGGCGCGGACACCACAACAACGATCGCGATGCCGCTGAAGATCCGCAGCGTGAGAAGACGGCCGCGTGCTTCCGGAGACAGGATGATGGTGAGCCCGAACGCGAGACCGCAGAGGACGAGAGCGAGCGGTCCTTTCGTCAGCACCGCAAGCGCGATCGCGAGGTAACCGTACCATTGGAGCCGCGGCCGTCCGCGCAGTGCCGCGACCGACACCAGGGCGGCGCCGCCGAACAGGAACAGCGTAAAGACCGTATCGAGAATCGCATAACGAGCGAGCGCGAACAGCGCCGGGCTCGTCGCGAGCAATAACGCGGCGACGATCGCGGCGTCCACCGACAGCAGCACGACCCCAACCCACGCCGTCACCCCGATGAGTGCGAGCGCCGCAAGCGCCGGGGTGAGTCGCGCGGCGAACTCGGTCGGCCCGAGGAGGGCCATCGGGATTCCCTGCAGCCAGTGAAAGAGAATCGGCTTGTCGAAGAACGGCTGCTCGTTGTAATACGGCGCCATTCGGTCGCCGGTCTCGACAAGTTCCCGCGTGGTCTCGGCGTAATGCGCTTCGTCCGGATCCCAGAAGCTCGGCGCACCAAGCCGCCAGAACAACACCACGAACGCGATCACCGCAAGAATGAGGAGTGGGATCGGGGCGACGGTCGAGCTGGCGCGAACGGTCGAGTCGCGACCGGACGTGTTCATTCGGATGAATAGCTCAGTCAGCGGGGACGGGACTCCGGATTATAGTGCATACAGCCCGCGGGCCACGAAGGCGGGAAATCACGAGCGACCTTTGCGGCGGGTGCTGATTGCAGAGTTGAAAACTGAGGCTTCATCAGTAATATGCGCTGCCACGTGCTGATTGTCGAGGACGATGAAGACCTGCGCGAGATGATGGCGCAGATCCTGACGCTCGAGGGCTTCGAGACGGCGACGGCGATCAATGGCCGCGACGCGCTCGAATACCTGAGGCGGAGCGACGCACCGCAGCTCATCCTCCTCGACCTGATGATGCCGGTCATGGACGGCTGGGAATTCCAGCGCGAGCGCAGGCGCGATCCGATCCTGGCCGACGTCCCGGTCGTCGTCCTCTCGGCGCTCGATGAAACGCGCGCCGCCGGCGCCGCCAGCCACGAATTCCTTAAGAAACCGCTCGACTTCGATCGCCTCCTGCAACTGGTCAGGGGGTATTGCGGCCCTGCCCCGACGACGCCCCGGCACGCGGGTTGATAGGAAACGCCCGCGGTGCAGATTTCACGCCGACTCCGTTGGGGCCTTCGGTTTCTTGCGCGAGCCCTCATGGCGCTCGTCATATTGGTCCTGATCCTGGTCGGTGCCGCGCTCGCGACGCTCCAGACGGGCTGGGCCAAAAATCAGATTCGCCAGCTGATCGTGCGTCAGGCGAACCAGTTCCTGACGGCGCGACTCGAGATCGGAGCGCTTGGCGGGTCGATATTCCGGGGGATTCAGCTCGGTGACATCCGCCTGTCGAAGGACGGCCAGCCGCTGATCAGCATCGACAACGTCACGCTCGCGTACAGTTTGCGCGAACTGCTGCAGCCCGGGGTCGTCATCAAGCGCGTTTCTGTCGTGCGGCCCAGGATTGCCGCGACGCGCGGCGCCGACGGCCGGTGGGACCTGGCAACGCTCGTCAAACGCGAGGCGCGGGAAGAAGAGCGAACCGGGCCAGGGCGTCCGATTGAGATTGTCTCGATCGTCGTCCAGGATGCCACGGTGACGTTGTCCGAAGACGTCGCGTTCGGTGCGGCGCACATTCCGACACGGTACGAACAACTCGACGCGACGCTTTCCTTCAAATACGTGCCGGTCCGCTGGGCCCTGAATCTGGAACGGGTATCGTTCCGCGGATCGAGCCCCGATTTGACGATGACCCGTCTCTCCGGGGGACTCGAAAACGGACCCGCCGGCCTCGGCTTCAACGCACTGAGCGTCGTCACGCCGCGATCGACGTTTACGCTGACCGGCCGGATCGTCCGGGGCGATACGCCGACCACGGTGGATCTGCAGGTCCACGCCCCGAAGTTTGCGTTCCAGGAGTGGGGCGGCGTCCTGCACGGACTCAGAAATATCGCGGTCGATGCGCAGTTCGATACGACGCTGCGCGGCCCGCTGACCCGTCTCGGCACCGATCTCACGTTTCAGTCGAATGCCGGCGCCATTCGTGGCACGTTCGCGCTCAACACGACAGTACCGGGATGGCTGGGCCAGGGAACGGTCAACGTCAATCGGATCAACCTCGCGCGGTGGCTGGGCAAACCGGACAAGCCGTCCGACATCACGGGCCGTGTGACATTCGACCTCGCCTTTGGATTCGGCGAGCATTTCCCGCGCGGGTCGTACACCTACGACGGTCCGCATGCGATGTTCATGAACTACGCCGGCGACAACATCCACGCGCGCGGCACGATCACCGCCGACGCCGTGCTGATCGCCCAGGCGACGGCTCTCGCCTACGGCGCCGATGTCCGCACGGTGCAAGGATCCATCCGGCTGACCGAGCCGTTCGCCTACCACTTCCCGGGTACCGTGGCTTCACTCGACCTTCGCCGGCTGCCTCCGGCGATTCCGGTGCCGCACGTCGAGAGCGCGCTGACGTTCGCTTACGACGCCGACGGCACGTTCACACGCCCATTCATCACCGGCCGGGCGCGCTTCGCCCGCTCGGAGTTTCTCGGTGCGACGATCGGCGACGGCATGATCGGCACGATCGATACCAGTGTGAGTCCGCTGACCTTCAGCGGCGACGGCGAAATCGATGGCGTGAATCTCGGGCGCTTCGGGGCAGGCCTCGACGTCGGCTGGATGAAGGACCCGCATTACGCCGGGACCATCGACGGACGATTCCATGTGGATGGCTCCGGCACGGATCGGCGGTCGGTGAGAATCGCGGGAGGCGGGCGCGTGCACCGCGCCGACATGCTCGGCGGGCGCATCGCCGACGCCGATGTCACGATCGACATCGCCGACGGCACGATGCGCACCTCCTTTGACGGAACGCTCGCGTCGATCGATCCGGCGATTGCGTTTGCGGACCAGCGATTGGACGCTACCCTTACCGGCGTCGCGCGCATGCGGTTGTCTGTGCGCGACCTGCTCCTGCGCAGTCCATCGCCGGCCGACTACGACGTCGAAGGCACCGCCACCCTCAGGTCGTCGAGGGTCCGCGGCATCGCGGTCGACACGGCGGCATTCGACGGCGCGTTTCGAGACGGCGTCGCGACGATCCGGCGCGTCGAAGCGGCGGGCCCTGCATTCGAAGCGTCCGGCGCCGGCTCTATCGCGACGGCCGCGTGCGGAACGGCCGGCCAGGGCTGCCCCACGAACTTTCTCTACACCATCACGCGCGCCGATGTCGAACGTCTCCGGCCGGTCATCGGAGGCGAGCTCACCGGCCTCGTGGCGACCACAGGCCGGCTCACGGGGACGCTCGAACGCCCGCATCTGGTGGGAGATGCGACGCTCACAAGGTTCACGGCTGCTGAGTTCGAAGCGTTGTCGGTGACCGGCACTTACGACGTCACGTCGACAGGAGGACGATTCGACGCGACGACCGCGCACGCGAACATGCGCGGCTCACTCCTCAAGGTGTTCGGCGTGTCGTTGACCGACGCGACGGCGACGCTGGCGCTGACCGACCGTCGCGTCACCCTGACCGCTGAGCTCAAAGACTCGAAGGGCAGAAGCGGCAGCGTTGACGCTGATGCCGTAGTGGACCCCGGCCGCCGCGAGGCAAGCCTTCAGAATCTGACCGTCACGTTGAGTCGATCACCGTGGCGACTGGTGGCCGCGGCCACCGCGCCGGTTGTCGCATGGAGCAACGACCAGATATCACTGGGCGTCATGACCTTCGCCGGCCGCTCCGCCGACGAGCGAATCGCGGTGTCGGGCACGTGGCGAGTCGACGGCCATGGCGCGCTTCGCGTCGTCGCCACCCGCGTGAGCCTGGACACGCTGCAGGGCGCCCTTGAAGCGCCCGCCCGGTACGGAGGCGTGCTGAACCTCGACGCCACGATTCGTGGCACACGACGCGATCCGATCGTCACCGGCCGGATCGACGTGACGGATGGCCGGATTCGGCGATTTGCCTATCAACGTCTCGCGGGTCGCGTGGATTACACGGGAGGCGACTTCTCCATCGACGTCCGGCTCGACCAGTCGCCCGGTGTCTGGATTGCCGCAACCGGGACGGTGCCGGCCGGCGTGTTCGATCGCGAGCTTCCCGAGCGCAACGTCGACGTCGCCATCACTTCCAGTCCCATTGGTCTGGGGCTGCTCGAAGGGCTCACCGACGCGGTCAGCAACATCAGCGGGCAAATGCAGATCGACGTCAAGGCGATAGGCACAAGCCGCGACCCACATGCCGAGGGCTCGCTCGACGTGAGCAGCGCCGCGTTTCTCGTGGCCTCCACCGGCGTCCGCTATCAGAACGGGCGCGCGACGCTTCGCCTGGCCAGGGATCGGATCGACGTCCAGTCGTTGCACCTCGAAGACAGCAGCCGCCATACGCTGGATCTGCGTGGCAGCCTCGGCACCCATGAAATGAGCGTTGGCGATCTCGAGATCGACGTGACGGCGAAGCGTTTCGAGGCCCTCAGAAACGAGTTCGGGAAGGTCGACCTCGACGCCGCTCTGCACCTGCGAGGAAAGCTCGAAGCTCCGCAGGTGGTCGGCGAGCTCTCGATCGCCAGCGGGACGCTGAACGTCGACGAGATCCTGGATCGCACACTGCTCCGCCCGTACGCGATCCAGCCGATCGGGCTGCCGAATCTGGATGCCGTCACCGCGCTGAACCCGTGGAGCCGGAGCGCGCTCGATGTTTCGTTGCACATCCCGCAGGAACTGAGGCTCACGGGAGAGAACCTGCAGGTTGCCCAGGGGACGCCGATCGGCCTGGGCGACGTGAACTTGCGCGTGGGAGGCGACCTGTACCTCTTCAAGGGGCAGAACGGCGCGCTGTCGATCACCGGATCGCTGGATCGCATCACCGGCACCTACAGCTTTCAGGGACGCCGGTTCGACATCGACGAGAGCAAGAGCTCGATCAACTTCGTCGGCGATCTGAACCCTGAGATGTACGTCACCGTGACGCGTCAGATCTCGGGGGTGGAGGCGCGAGTCACCATCATCGGCGACCTGCACAACCCGGAACTGCGTCTGTCGAGCACGCCGCCGCTCGACGCCTCCGACATCCTGTCGCTGATCGTCTTCAACGCCTCGGCCAACGATCTCACCGCGCCGCAGCAGCAGGAGCTGGCGGTACGCGCCGCCACGATCGCGGCGGGATTCCTGGCCAAGCCGATTCTTTCGGCGATCGAGCACTCGCTGGGCCTGGACATTCTGGAGATCTCGACCAACGATGGCACCGGCCGCGGCACGCGCGTCACCATCGGACAGGAGATCGCGCCCGGTCTGGTCGCGAGGTTCAGCCGTCAGTTCGGGCAGGACGAATTCGACGAGGCGACGGTGGAGTACTACCTGTCGCGCCTGCTGCGGATTCGCGCGACCTTCTCCGACGCGGGGTCGGCGACCGTCAGGTCGCCGTTCCGCCGCGTCGAGAGGGCCGGAATCGATCTGCTGCTGTTCTTCAGTTTCTGACGTGAACGGGCGAATCCGACTAAGCGCTCGCCGCGGCCATCGGGTTCTCGTCGGCGCTCGGACCGTAAATCGACGGCACCGGCACGTCGAGCAGACGGAGATACACCGACAGTTGACCGCGATGGTGATAGGTGTGGTTCAGGACGATCGTTCGCACGAGCGCGACCTTCGGCATCCCGAAAATCGTCGCTCCGTCCTTCGTCGTGAGCTTCCAGTCCTTCATCATCCCGGCATCGCCGATCGTCGACAGCGCCGCCTTGGTCTTGGCGACGCCCTCGTCGTGGGCGGCGAGGATCTCCGACGTGCTCTTCGCCTCCTGCGCTCCCTCCATGTCCCCGCTCATCTCGATCGAATCCTGCAAGGCCCATTCGGCGATGAACGCGGGACTCGCCGCAACGTGCAACGCGAGCGTGCCGAGCGACATCGATTTCGGATGCGGCTTCCACGACAGACGATCCTCGGGGACGCGCTCGAGCACCCGCCGGGTCGTCGTCGCTTCCTGCTCGAACTCCTGGATGAAAGATTCCGTCAACATGGTCAGTTCCTCCTTGAACGCACGCTTGATATTTCGAAACCGAAATCCTACCTCACTTCGACCGGAAATCACCCATGCCGCTTGCCTGCGGCAGGCCGGCGATCTCCGCCGAGATCGGCCGTCGCTGAGAGCTGGAGCCACGAACTCCCCGACGCACGGGCCTGCAGGAATGCCTCTTCTCTGTGTCATCGTGATACAAATCAAGGAAGACAAATCGATCGCCATGCCTAAAGATCCCGTGTGCGGAATGACCGTCGACCCTGAAAAGGCGGCGGGACAGACGACGTACCGCGGCACGACGTACTACTTTTGCGGCCGCGGCTGCCTCGCGCGCTTCGAGAAGGCGCCGGAGTCCTTTCTCGGCCAACCGGTCGATCTGGTCGCACACCCTGTGCGAATTGCCGCGCGGCCCAAGGCTGCGGCGGTCGAGCCGATCTCCACGATTGAACCGACGCCCGCGGGCCAGCGCGAGTACACATGTCCGATGCACCCGGAGATCGTTCGCAATGGCCCCGGCGCCTGCCCGATCTGCGGGATGGCACTCGAACCACGAACGGTCAGCCTCGAGGAGGGTCCCAATCCCGAGCTCGTCGACATGACGCGGCGGTTCTGGATTGCCGCGGCATTGTCCACGCCGGTGTTCGTCACGGCCATGGCCGACATGCTAGGGGGACACGGCGCCATTCCGTGGCTTGGAATGCAGCGGACGAATGCTCTCGGACTCCTCTTCGCCTCGCCGGTCGTTCTGTGGGCGGGATGGCCGTTTTTTCAGCGCGCGTGGACGTCCATCGTCAATCGAAGTCCGAACATGTTCACGCTGATCGCCATGGGCGTCGGAGCGGCGTACGGCTACAGCGTGCTGGGCACCGTCGCACCGGCTCTCTTTCCTGAGGGCTTCCGCGAGCACGGCGTCGTTCCCACCTACTTCGACTCGGCCGTCGTCATCACCACGCTGGTGCTGTTCGGGCAGGTGCTCGAGCTTCGCGCGAGAAGCCGCACCAGCGCCGCACTCACGCAACTGCTCGGTCTCGCACCACGCAGCGCGCGGGTGATTCACGGCGGGCGGGAAGACGATGTTCCGGTGGCCGATCTCCGCGTCGGCGATCTGTGTCGCGTGCGACCGGGCGAGAAAGTCCCGGTCGACGGCGTCGTCGTCGACGGCCGGAGCTCGATCGATGAATCCATGATCACTGGAGAACCGATGCCCTCGGAGAAGATCCCGGGCGCTCGAGTCACCGGCGGGACCATCAACACCACGGGCACGTTCGTCTTCAAAGCGGAGCGAGTCGGCAGCGAGACGCTCCTCGCTCAGATCGTGCGAATGGTGGCCGACGCGCAACGCAGCCGCGCACCGATCCAGCGGCTGGCGGACGTCGTGGCGGGCTGGTTCGTGCCTGCCGTGATCGCCATCGCCGTGCTCACGTTCATTGTGTGGAGCGCTGTCGGGCCCGAGCCGCGTCTCGCTCACGCGCTGGTGAACGCGGTCGCCGTCCTGATCATCGCGTGTCCGTGCGCGCTCGGGCTCGCCACGCCGATGGCCATCATGGTCGGGACCGGACGCGGCGCAACAGCCGGCGTCCTGATCAAGAACGCCGAAGCGCTCGAACGTCTCGAATCGGTCGACACCCTCGTCGTCGACAAGACCGGGACGCTGACCGAAGGCCGACCGCGTCTGGTTA
>Ga0068858_100004264_pt1 | contig 14060 bp, 8 predicted proteins | sample KBSSwiS12_FD_66589 | JGI IMG/M metagenome (GOLD analysis project Ga0068858, IMG submission 66589) | Switchgrass rhizosphere microbial communities from Kellogg Biological Station, Michigan, USA - KBS Switchgrass S1-2 | ecosystem: Host-associated > Plants > Roots > Rhizosphere > Soil ... | reverse complement strand
CCCGCGTTGCTCGCGCCGCCGGTCTTTTCCACGCGCCGCGTCCCGGCAGTGTCCTTGGCCACTGCGCCGGATGTCGTGTCGCCGGCGAAGCTACTCGAGGATTTCCCGTTGTTTCCGCCAGACTTCCGCGCCTGGGTCACTTGCGCCATCATCTTCTGCATCATCTTTTGTTGGGCGGAGCATTTGCCGCCCTTCTTGTCCGGTGGCACGAGCAGCTCGATGATCGCGCCCTCGGTGCTCACGACTTCGTTGTCCGTCTGCGGAAGGCGCAGGTCATCGGACACTTCGCCCGCAAGCTTCAGCGAGCCTTCGATGGCCGGCTTGAACATCTCGAACTTCGATTCGGCCGGCTGCCCCGCCCCGGCCACCGGGTCGGTCAGCGTCTTTGGAAGACCGTCGAACATGATCTTCTGCAAAAGTGCGCCGAGGGTGCCGCGCAGGTCGTCCTGCTGCTCGGCGAGCTTCTTCGATTCATCGGGATACTGCGCGTTGCCCTCTTTCTTCCCGTCGACCTGCTGGGTCTGCTCGCGAATGCCGTCCTGCACCACGGCCGCCCGCACCATCGAGACCATGAACTCCATGATGTCCGGGTCCATTTCGCCGTTGCCACCCTGGCACTTGCACTCGCTCTGCAACATCGTCGCCCATTCGTCGAGCTGGTCGCCCCATTGCCGGGCGCGGCCCACCGATTTCAGCCCGAGATTCTGCTTCACGAAACCGGCCAGCTCGGTCAGCTCCGCGACCACGCGCTTTTCCGTCATCTCTTTTTGCACGGCCTCGTACTTTTCATTGGGCACACGCTTCACGAAGGCCGCCATGTCGTTGCCGATGCTGTCCACGTCCTTCGTGTTCGTCACCTGCTTGTCCGCGGCGAGGCTGAATTCCTTGACCTGCTGCGGCGCGATTTCGTTTGCTCGCAGGCCCGCGGTGTCCCGGGCCAGTCCTTTCAAGCCGTCGGAAATCCGGTGTTCCGCCGACGCAGCGGCGCGCATGCGGTTGTAGAAATTGTGCGCGTAGAGATTTTCGTTCGTCGTGTTCATCTTCTTCGCCGCCGCGCGCATGGCGTCGAGCGCTTCCTGCTGCTGCTTCTGGGCCTGCGCGAGTTGCGATTCCCGCGCGCCCGGCTGCTGGGCGCCTTGCTGGAGCGACTCCGCCGCCTGTTGCATGGGCGGGTCGGCCTTTTGCTCCAGGGCCTCGGCAGTCTGGTGCCAGTCGGCCAGCGTGCCCTCGGGAATCTCCTTGTTCCGCATGGCATCGCGCATGACGTCGTGCATTTCGTCGGTCATCTTTTTCAAGGCGGCCTCGTTGGCCCGCTCGCTGGCTTCCACGTGCTTGATGTCCTCGCCGGCCTTCTCCTCCGCAAGGCCCTTCTTGTCTTCGGCGATGGCCTTCGCTTCCTCGATCTGCCGTTCTTCATCGCGAATGCGTTCGTCGAGCTGCTTGAGCACCTCGTCCATCCGCTGGCGCACGCGCTCCGCATGCTTGGCCGGGCTCAGCACGTAGACCGTGTATTTCCAGGACTCCACCGGCTTGCGCTGCGGAAAATAGTCGAGCGCATACGCCGCGAGTTCCACCACACTGTCCTCGGGAATCTTGTAGAGCGCCGGTGTGAATTCCATCGCCGCCCCGAGTTCTTTCTTCATCTGGTCGCCCGAAGTGTGCGCGGCATCGCCCTGGCCGAGATCGTTCCTCTTGGAGTCGAGGCCGTGCACCGTCCACCCCACCCATGCTTCTTTCAATCCGTAGTCGTCGCTCGAGGCCACGTTCAGCTTGAGCACTTCATTGGGCAGGATGGCCGTCTCCTGGTCGAGCCCCTGTAACTCGACGCGCGGCTCCGCGTCCTTGGTCGTGTTCACGCGCAAGGTGTAAGGCTGCGTCGGCGTGAGTCCATGCGTGTCTGCCCAGCGGAACACGGCCTCTGCGCCGATCTCCGCCACGGACTTCGCCGGTGTCATGAAAGTCTCTTGCTTGACGCTGGCGGCGGATTCCGCTTTTGCCGCCTTCATCCCCGCGTCCTTCAGCGCCCGGCTCGTTTTGCCGGTAAAGCTCACCTTGCTGCCATCGAGAAATTCCGCGCTCCCGCCTTGGATCGCCAATGTCGCCGCCGGGTAGCCGAGGTACTCCGGCATTTCCACCTGCGCCGCCAGTTCCTTCATCTCGGGACGGTGCAGCGGCCGGATCGCGATGTCCCGCGACGCGTCGCCCACCCGAACCGTGAGCGTGCCATTTTCCGTCTGCCCCGCGAGATGGAACACTGCGTGCCCATTTTCAAATTTTGCCTGCTGCGGCTCGGTGCGCTGCATCCGCGCCATCGCCGTGTCGGGTTTCCACGCCGAATCCACCTTCAGCCCACACGCGATCTCAAACGGTTCCCCGTGAGCCACGACCAGCTCATCTGGCAACGTCTCGAGGCTGGCGAAAGTAGCGATCGATCTGGGCCCAAGGATGCAGCCACCGTGCCAGCGCATTGTTCGCCGCCTTGGGCACGAAGACGAAAGGCGCCGCGGCCAGCGCCACCAGGAGCGCTGCCGCCAGCGTCCACCGCCGCGCCGGACGCACCGGGACGGCGTTTTGGAAATTGAACCGCGACGATTCATTCGCCACCTGATGGATGGCCGCCCGCAGAAGTGAAGGCGAAATATTCGGCGGCAGGTCGTTCGTCTCGGTGAGTTCGATGATGCCCTGCAACCGGTCCCCGAGCGTCTTGAAATGGCGCTGCAGCAGCTTGGCCAGTTGCGCCGGTCCGCGCCGATGCCACAGCCAATGCGCCGCCCAAGCCTGGGCAAACCACGCCGCCAGCACTCCGCCGCCCAGGGTGAGGATAGTCCGCGCCACGCGCGGTGTATCGACAAAGCGATCGCAGACAAAAAGCAGGACAAACGTGGCCAGCAAACCCACTACCCCGCCGGCCACCGCCGCCAGCGTCTCCATTCGTCGCAACCGGCCCTCGTAGGTACGGAGTTGCGCGACCAGCGTATCCGGCAAAGTGAACGCGTTCATGGCGGGCAATAGGTTAGCCGGAAATGGCCTGAGTGAAACACTTCATTTTCGGGGTGGCGGCCTCCCATTCTTCCTATTCTTCCCATCGCTTTTCATGGCGACCCCGGAGAATAGCCCCACGCCCCATTCACTCCACCTCAAACTCCGCGTGCACGATGGTGATGATATCCTTGTCCAGCGAAGTTGTGTCGTTGTTGCCTTCCTCGGAAGTCTTCGTGGCATTGGCCGGGTTGATATTAATGATTCCCATGTCGGCGACGATCAGTTTGCCGATCGTGGCGTTGCCGGCCGACCGGAGGATGTTGTCGGCGCGGGAGCGCGCGTCCTTGGCCGCCGCCGCCAGCATCTCCAGCTTCAGTTCGCCGAGCGGGGTGTAAAAGTAACGCGGGCTTTCCGAGTTCACCGAGACCCCTTGCTCGAGCAGCGAAGTGATTTCCCGTGAAGCCTTCTCCACGCGGGCTACATCGGTCGAGCGCACGACAATCGATTCGCGGGTCAGGAACCCCTTGGAAACACTCTTCTCCGAGCGCACGGGCACCGTTGTTCCGGGCAGCACCTTGTCCTCGATGACTTTTTCGAACACCTCTTCCACCGTGGCCGATTGCGGCTGGATCTCCTCGGCCTTGATCCCTTGGGCGACGAGGAACGCCACTGCCTTGTCCCGGCCCTCGCGCAGGGTCTGGTAGGCGGTGGTGCGCTCCGGTGCCCGTGCCTCGATGCAGGCCTCCCATTGAATGAGATCGGAGACGATCCGCTTCTTCGCCGAGCCGGTCACGCGGATGGTGTGCTTCTCGCGATCGGCCCGCACTTCGCGCCAGTTGGTCGCGGCGATGGAAGTGGACCAAACCATCCCGATGGCCAGGGCCACCGCCCCGATGGGGCGCAGGTACGGAGCACGGGAAGCGGGTGGGGGAGTCGAGGGTTCAGGCGGGTTGCTCATATCGGCGGGGCTTTTTGCTACTTACGTGTCGGGGTTACACGGAGTGATACGGAGCGGCCTGAGCCGATCTTTCAAAAACCCTGGAGATTCGTCTTTTTCCCGGGGGGAGAGACCGCACCAGTCTCGTCGTCAACCCGTGTATCCGGCCTTGCGGAAGGCGGCTAAGCCCGCGGCGGTCAACTGCTCGAGTTCGCGGAAAAGCTCCTCGTCGCCCGTCTTGAAATTAAAGCACGACTTGCCCTGCATCCGGGCCTTCAAGCCAGGGGAAAGGCCTTCCAGTAGCTTCGGGTTTCCGTAGATGCCCATGTGGTGAAAGCTCACATAGGCCTTGCCGATTTGCACCCAGGCGACGGGCATGGGCTTTTTGTGCGTGGGATGGCTGCCACCCTCCAGACAGTACCGTGTGGCTGTATCGTCAGCGACGGTGAGCCGTTCCGCATGCTGACGCAGGATTTCGCGCAACCGGGCGAAGATGGCGTCAAACTCGGGATTCATGGTATTTCGGTGGGTAATTGCCGGGGACGTGAATGCTGGCCGAACGACTTAGGTGAGTCCGCCGATCTTCCGCCCCACCCAATAAGCGACAAACAACCCCAGCAACGCCGCGCACCACCACGGATCGCACCACAGCCGGAATCGGCGCTCCTCTGGCTTGCGCTCGGGCAACAGGCTCAGGCCGCTGATCATCTGCGGCAGGTCTGCCGGGCCGCCAAATTTCCCGACAGTCAGCGCGGAGATCTCGCGTAGTACGTCCAGCTTCGCGGGCAGGCCCACTTTTTCCAGTGTCGGCACGGTGACTTCGAGCTGGGTTTTCAAACGCCGTCCAGCGGCCTCGCTCTTCACTTCCACCTCATATTTGCCGCCTTCGCGCGGGACAAACTGGCCGGTGTGCACGCCCCACTCTGCATTCTCCGCAGCGAGCTCGATCGTTTCGCTGGTGCCGCTTGGGGCGGTGAGCGTCACGGCCACTTTGCCCTCGCTGATCGGGATGCCGAGTTTGTCGAGCACGGTGGCGTTGAGGCGCACCTTGTCGCCGCGCTTGGGCGACTCCGGAGCGTAGAAAAAGCGCACGCCTTCATCCTGTGACAAGTGCCGCTGATGCGCCATCCAGCGCACGACCTGGCCCCAAAAACGGTAGTGATAGGTGTCCTCCACGCCCTTGCGCCAGCGCCACGCGGAATCGGTGCCCATGAAGAGCACCTTGCCATTGCCCGCGTTGCGCGTGACGAGCAACGGGATGCGCCCGAATTGATTGCGCGCCGCTTCGTGCACGGCGAGCACCTCCGCGCCCGGACGCGCTTTCACCACCGGCGCGTACCAATAAAAGCCGGGCAGGCCGCGCCAGACCGCCTGGTTGGCGCCCGGATCGGTGGCGAGCATGGTCAGCCAGTGGTCGCGTCCGCGGAAAGTGAGTTCCAGGCGGGCTTCCGCGCCGCTGGCGAGGCCGCTGCCCTTGGCATAATCCGTGTCGACCGGGATGAGGTCGGCGAGCGCGGAATCGGCCAGCGATTTCTCGCGGCCCAGTGCGCCGGGGAGGAACACCAGGCCGCTGGCTTGCTGCTCGACCAAGCCGCGGAGCATCGTCGCGTTCTCCGGGGTGAGCATCCCGCCGCCGATGCCGACATCGCCGAGGAACACCACGTCGTAACCCTGCAAATCTTCGCGCTTGGCCGGGAACTCCTTGAGATAGCCCGCGCCTTCACCCATGCCGATTTCCGGATGATAGAGCACCACATTCACCGACACACCGGGGTCGCGCATGAGCGCATTGCGCAGGTAGCGAAATTCCCAGCGCGGCTGCGAATCGACGACCAGGACTTTGAGCGTTTCCTTGCGCACGGCCAGATGGAAGGTGCGCGCGTTGTTGCCCGGAAATACTTCCTCCTGCTCAACCGGCACGCGCACGGTGTAGTCGCCTTCGCCCTCGGTCTGCGGGGTGAAGACGAGCATGTCCTGCACCTGCCCCATCGGTGGCAGCACGACGTTCTTCGTCCCGGTGGCGCCGCCGGGGCCTTCCACGGTGACCGTGGTTTTGACCTCGCGCGGTAGATGATTTTGCACGGTGAACAGCACGCTGATGCGCTCGTTGATCAACCCGTAGCTCGGCGCGAGCACCGACTGCAACTCGACATCCGGCAGGTAGGTCTCGCTGCCCACGCCCACGGCGAAGACTGGCACCTCGCGCTGCGCCAGCCCAGTGGCGGCGGTGATCGGCGACTTACCGAGATTCCAGTCGCCATCGCTGAGCAGCAGCACGGCGCGGAGGTCGCCGTGTTGCTTGAGCACGCGCTCGAGCGGTGCATCGAGGTCGGTGCCGATTTCGGTTTCCGCATCGGCCTTCGGGTCGGTGGGCGGCTGGGCGAAAGGTTCGACGGTGACCTGATATTGCTTCTCCAGCGGCGCCCAAAACTTCGCCTCGACCTGCTGTTTCACCCACGACGCGCGCGCCGTGGTTTGCTTTTCGCCAGTCAGCACGTCGCGTGTTTCCATGCTACCCGAGCCGTCCCACAGCACCATGACGCGCGGCTGTTCGGTGTGCTTGTTGAGTTGCACGCGCTCCGGGCGCAACAGGGTGAAGGCGATGGCCAGCGCGATGAGGAAACGCAAGACGTGCAGGCAGGTCATCCAGCCGCCGTGCCCTTCGCGTCGCAGACTGCGGAGGAAAAACCACGCCGAGGCCAGCAGGAAGGCCGCGGCTACGCCCATGACCCACGGCGCGGTATTGAACTGCCAGCCTTCGTTCACGCCAAAACCTCCGCGGGTGCGGGTTTGGACGGGGGGCGCGGCGCTGGGGACTTCACGCCCGGCTTGATCGGCAGCATCGCCTTGCTCGTGGCCAGCGCCATTTCCGCGCACATGAAGAGCATGGTGAGCACGATCATCATCGGCCAGATTTCGCTCTGCAGACGGTCGGCCTTGAGCTCCAGCGCGCCGGCCATGACCGTGAGCTTCACGCCGTGCAGCAATTCCGGCAGGCGCGCGCGCTCGACGATCTCCGGCGCGTCCTCGCTCTCAGGGCGGTTGAGCGCGATGAGGTGCGCGCCGTTGCGATACACTCCCGCGTGCCAGCGCCAGTCGCGACGGCGATCGGTCTCCACCGCGGTCCAAGTTTCCTGTAGGTCGGCGGGATGCCATTCACCGGCGATGGCCATGGAGGGTGGCGCGAGGTGTTTGCCGCCCTGCGCGAGCAGGCGTTGCATCATCGGCAGCAGGACAAAGCCGTCGCCGAAATTGCCCCAGTCGGCATCTGGCAAGGTCGCGCAGGCGAAGACCACGCCCGCGCCGGCTTTGTGGGAGAGGAGAAAAGGACGACCATCGGCAAAGGCCGCGGCGGTGTGGTCTGTCTCGCTGCCGGTGGGAATCTGACGGCGCGCGATTTCGAGTTTGGCGAGGCCGAGGGGGGTGCCGTTGTCGGTGCGGGCGAGGGGACCGTCGAGGTCGTCCCAGGCGGTGACGCGGAAAGGGGCGGGTTTGGGCGCAGTCTCCGCCGCGGTCCACGTCAAGCCGAGTGGGCCGCCCGTTGCTTCGCCGCCGGGCGGCAGGCAGAACAACACGCCTCCGTCCTCCACCCAGGCTTGCAGTGACTTGGCGACGGTTTCGTCCGGGGTCGGTGCGGCCCACACGATCAGCGCGGTGTCTTTCCAGGAAATCTTCCCGGCCTGGGCGATGGGCAGGATTTCGGCGGTCCGGTCGGTGCGCGATTTATCCGGTGCCGCGGCCAGCCGCAGACGCTGGGCCGAAGCGCCCTCCGCGACGATCACGGCTCGCATGGGAACCGGTGGCGCGTAGGAGAAATAGGCGGTGTTGTCGCCGGAGTTTTCGTCCGCGGGTAATTCCAGTTCGCCCCAGCCCGGCTCGGTTTTCGGGAGATCGAATTTCAGGTTCTGGCGTTGGGTCGCGGCCTTGAGCGGCACATCCACCTGGCTTTTCGCGCCGTCGCGCGTGAAGAGCAAAGGCAGCGTGCCCTTGCCCGGCGCGTCGGTCTTCAATTCGAGCGCGAGGCTCAGTTGCGCCTTGCCGGTCTTTTCGTCGCGGACGCGCATCTCGGCGCTCTTCAAGCTCAGCGAGACATTGTTCCCCGGGGCGGACGAAAGATCGAGGATGCGCACGCGCACGCCTTGGGTGAGGCCATTGAAACGCGCCGCGATGTCCTGCCACTCGGCGCTTTCGGGCCGCCAGTTGCTCGCCTGCAAATCGCTCGCCAACCACACTTCGGCGCTGCCGGGTTTGTTCTTCGCGAGGTAGTCGAGCGCGGTGCGGAACATCGCGGGCAGGTCCGCCCCGGTGTCAGTCGCTTCGCACATCTGCATCGTCGCGAGTGTCGAGGCGTCGGCGATTTCCAGCGGTTGCCGCAGGACGTTTTCGATGAGCACGAAATGACTGCCCGCGCTCTGCTTGGCCGCTTGGGAGAGCAGGGCCAGCGCGTGGGTTCGCTTGCTTTCCTGGCCTTCACCGCCGTGTCCTTCCATGCTCGCCGAGCGATCGAGCAAGAGTACGATCGCTTCCGGCGCCCCGCCTGCCGCCGAGCCCAGCCAGCCGCCGATGAGCGGCCGCGCCATCGCCCAGATGAGAAACAGCAGCACGAGGCAGCGCAGCGCGAGCAGGATGTACTGGCGAATCTTGGCGCGGCGCGTCGCGGCGCGATTGGCTTTGAGCAGGAAGATCATCGCCGCCCAGTGAACCGTCTTGTAGCGCAGCCGATTGAGGAGATGGATGATGATCGGCAGCAACACCGCCGGCAGCACCCACAACATCCATGGCTGCAAATAGGCCATAGGTCAGCGCCGCCCGCCTTTCGTCCGCTTGATGCGCTGGAGCAGGAACTGCGTGAGCACTCCTTCGTAGCCCTGGTCGAGATAGGTGAGCCGGTAATCCACGTCGAACTCGCGGCAGCCGTGGGCCATCGTCGTGAGATAATCCTGCAGCGCCTCGTGATAGGCCTCGCGGACCACGGCTGGATCGGTGATCAGGTCCGCGCCGCTCTCCATGTCGACGAAGCGCACGGGGCGGGTGAAATCGAAGTCGAACTCCTGCCGGTCGAGCAGGTGGAAGACGGCCACGTCGTGCTTGTAGAAGCGCAAATGCTTGAAGCACTCGAGCAGTTCCGGGACCTCGGTGAAGAGATCGCTGATGATGATGACGAGGCTGCGCTGGCGGATGCGCTCGGCGAAATCGTGCAACGTGGTGACGAGGTTCGTTTCGCCCTGCGGCTTCGCCTCCGCCAGCGTGTCGAGGAGTTGCCGCAGGTGGGTGGGCGTGCGGCGCGGCGGCAATTCGTGCAGCGTCTTGTCGGTGAAGCAGACGAGCCCCGTGGCGTCCCCTTGGTGCACGAGCAAATGGGCCAGCGTCCCGGCGATGCGCCGCGCAAACTCAAAACGCGTCACCGCGCCGCTGGTGAACTTCATCGACGCACTCGTGTCGAGCACCACGTAGCAGCGCAAATTCGTATCCGCCTCGAACTCGCGGATGAAATACTTGTCCGTCCGCGCGAAAACCCGCCAGTCGAGGAACTTCAAATCATCACCGGGCGCGTACTTGCGATACTCGGCAAACTCGACCGAGGACCCGCGCGTGGCGCTGCGGTGAATTCCCGTGACGGAACCGAGCATGGGGAGCCGCACCGAGACGGCGAGGCGCGACAGCCGCGCGATCACGGCCATGTCGAGGAAGTCCCAGTGGTGTTCGGTCTTCGCCATTTTGGAAAGTGCTTGGTTCCTAGTCCTTGGTTCTTAGTAGTGAGCGCATTCCGAGACTGGGCACTAAAAACCAAGCACTAAGCACTTACTCCGCCGTCTCCGCGATGACCCGCTTGATGATCTCGATGCTGTCGATCCCTTCGCTTTCCGCGTGGAAATTCACCAGGATGCGGTGGGCCAGCACCGGCTCGGCCACGGCGTGCACGTCCTCCATGCGGGCGAGGTAGCTGCCGTTCAGGACGGCGCGCGCCTTGGCGCCGAGCACGAGGTACTGCACAGCGCGCGGCCCCGGCCCCCACATGACCCATTTCTTGATCCACTCCGGCGCCTCTTCGCCGACCGGCCGGCATTTGCGCACGAGCTTCACCACGTGCTCGTAAATGTGATCGGGGACCGGCACGCGGCGCACGATTTCCTGGAACTTGAGGATGTCTTCCGCGTGCAGGATCTTGTCGAGCACAGGCGGCGCGCCGCCCGTCGTTGTCTTGGCGATCTGCAACTCCTCTGCTGCGCTCGGGTAGCCGACGTTGATCAGGAACATGAAACGATCCAGTTGCGCCTCAGGCAACGGATAGGTGCCCTCCTGTTCGATCGGGTTTTGCGTGGCCAGCACGAAGAAAGGCGGGTCGAGCCGGAAGCTGTGTTTGCCCGCATTCACCTTTTGCTCCTGCATCGCCTGCAAAAGCGCGGCCTGCGTCTTGGGTGGTGTGCGGTTGATTTCGTCCGCCAGCACGATGTTGGCGAAGAGCGGCCCCTTCACGAACTCGAAGGCGCGCCGGCCGGCCTTCTCTGTCTCCTGCAGAATTTCCGTGCCGGTGATGTCGCTCGGCATCAGGTCGGGCGTGAACTGGATGCGGCTGAAGGACATCGACATCAAATCCGCCAGCGAATGCACGAGCAGCGTCTTGGCCAGGCCCGGCACGCCCATGAGCAACGCGTGCCCGCGGGCAAAGATGCAGGTGAGCAATTGCTCAATCACCTTGTCCTGACCAATGATCACCTTCGCCAGTTCGGCGCGGATGCGGCCATTGAGTTCGCGAAGCTGGTCGATGGCCTGGACGTCGGCGTCCTGGGAGACCGCACCGGGGGTTTCTTTTTGCATAGATGTGGGCCTGGTTCACGCCTGGCGCTCGTTCCACTCGCAGGCGGTGGATGAGAGGACCGTGGATTGCGGCGTAAGAGAGCGGAACCTGCTAAAATGTTCACGACAAAATTTTAGCAGCCTCTCACGGCGCCAGCGGGGCGGCGCTCAAAATCAAAGCTCCGCCCGCCGCCGGTGGTGTGGGATTGCCGTCTTTTTACGTAAAAACAGGCTGTAGACAATTGACGAAGCCTCCGGTCTCGTCCAGAGGTGCGGCGTTGTTTTCCGCGCGATGCGCTCGTCACCCAAATTCCCTCCCTTTTTTGCACCATGATCGTGCAACGCTCCCGCGGATTGCGCCGGTTGCTCGCCTTCGCCCAGGCGGGTTTGGTCACGGTGCTGTTCTGGGGGCTTTTCGCCGCCTTCGTCCTCGCGGTTGCGCCCGGCACCGTCATCTTCACCAAACACTACGGAATTTTCTGGGCGCTCGTGCTCGGCGGGTTGGGGGTCGAGGTGCTCACCCGGGGGGCGGACAAAGTCACCGCCGCCATCTACGATAGCAGCCTGGTGCGGCAGTTGCCGGTAGCGTCCCGGCAGGTGGCGTTTGCGCTGGGCGGGGTGCTTTTCTTCGTCGCCTTCGCCAAGGATTACACGATTTCCCGGACGTTTCTCGCGGGCTTCTCGGTTTCGCTTTACGGCGTGCTTTTGTGGAGCAACGCCACGCTGCCCTTGCGGTTCGCGCGCCAGCTCTTCGCGCAGGAGCGCGACCTGGCGACGCTGCTCGTCGGGCCGGCGGGGCGTGTGGGCTTGCTGGAATTTTGGTTGCGGCAAAAGCGGCAGTTTGGGCTGCGCATCGTCGGCGTCGTGACATTCGACGGGTCTCCCGCGGTGCCGGAAAATGGCCCGGTGCCCCTGCTGGGCACGGTCGATCAGTTCGATGAAATCTGCACCGCGTCGGAAATCGCCCAGGTGATTCTGCTCGAGCTTTGCGACCCGCAGGTCACGCGTTCCTTGCTCGGGAAATGCCAGCAGCGCGGCATCCGCCTGCTCATCGTCAACGACCTCGCCGAGAAGATCCATCACCCGATCAGTTGCGTCGTCGACGAGGGCATCAACCTCATCACGCTGCACGAGGAGCCGCTGGAAAATCCATTCAACCGCGTGCTCAAGCGCACGTTCGATCTCGTCCTCGCCTCGCTGGTCGTCGTCTTCGTGCTTCCGTGGCTCATCGTGTTCGTCTGGCTTTGCCACCGGCTGCAATCGCCCGGCCCGCTCTGGCATCGGCAGCAGCGCGCAGGTTTGCAAAACCGCCCCTTCGAGATCTTGAAATTCCGCACCATGCACGTCGCTGCGCAGGACGTGGCCGTCCAGGCCACCCCGGGCGACGCGCGCATCTTTCCCGTGGGCCGGTTTCTGCGCCGCTTCAGCCTCGATGAGATCCCCCAGTTCATCAATGTTCTCGATGGCCAGATGAGCGTCGTCGGCCCGCGCCCGCACCTCGTCGAGCACAACCGCCAGTTCGCCGAAGTCACCGCCGAATATCATCTCCGCACGCTGATCAAGCCCGGCATTACCGGCCTGGCCCAGGTGCGCGGATTCCGCGGCGAAGCGCGCACGCCAGAGGACATCGCGGTGCGCCTGCAATCCGATCTCGTCTATCTCGAAAACTGGTCGCCCGCGCTCGACTTCGGCATCGTTTTGCGGACGATCTGGCAGATGCTCCGGCCGCCCCCCACTGCTGTATGACGCCGCCCGAAACGGCGCCGCCGCGTGCCATCGCCCGCGCGGTGGGTTGCGCGGCGTTGCTCGTCCTCACGGCGATTGCCTGCGGCGGAGCCACCACTCGTCCTGTGCAAGTCGGCATCCTCGCGGGTCTTGGCTTGCTGTGGTTGCTCGTCCCTGTCCGTCGCCTTCCCAGCCGTGAGCTCATCCTTTGTGCCGGTGGCATCGTCGCCCTCGCGGCGATGGCATGGCTGCCCGCGTCTTGGTTTGCCGTCGAGCCGTGGCGGCACGGGTTGCAATCCATCGGTATCCCGCTGCCCGTGTCCCTGTCCCCGCAACCGTGCCTTTCCGCCGAAGCATTGACCTGGCTCCTCATGGGGCTTGCCTGGCTGGCGTGGTTGCTCGGGCAAAAGTGGGACCGCGCGGCCCGCGCCGCCGCCATGCGCATCCTGGCGTGCGGCCTGGTCCTCATTGCGGCGACGGCGCTCGCCGCCCGGGCCCTGCATCTCACCGTGCCTGGCTGGCTCTCCGCTCCCAGCTTCGGCCCTTTTCCCAACCGCAATCACACCGGCCACGTCCTCGCCCTCGGCGGCATGCTCGCCCTCGGCTGCGCTGCCGACGCGTGGCGGCGTCACCCGGCAAAGGCACTGCCGTGGTTCATCGGCGGCGCCATTATCCTCGCCGCGTTGATCGTGAATTATTCGCGGGGCGGCTTGCTGCTCATCCTTGGCGCGGTGGTTTTGTGGGCGGCGCTGGAAGCGTGGCAACGCCGCTCGTGGAAGACGCTGGCCGTCGGCGCCTCGCTCGTGCTCGTGCTCGGGTCGGGGGTGCTGATCGGAGGTGGCACCTTCGCGGCGCGTTTCGCCGGTGGTGCGGACTCCGGGGTCGGCTTCCGCGTTTTCATCTGGCGCGACACCCTGGCGCTCATTCACGCATCGCCATGGTGCGGCGCGGGACTCGGTAATTTCCAGGCGCTCTTTCCTTTCTATCGCCACGCGTCAGTGAACCAGCAGAGCGTCCTTCATCCCGAGAGCGATTGGCTGTGGCTGGCCACCGAGCTCGGCTGGCTCGGCGTGGCCTTCGCGCTGGCCGCTGCTTTCCTTGTCCTGAGCCCCGCGTTGCCGCTCGCGCCCGGTTCGCAGCGGCGCCTGCGCGGAGCGGCTCTCGCCGCCGCCGTCGCCGCGCTCCTCCACGCCGCCATCGATGTGCCGGGCCATCGCGTGGGCTCCGCCTTGCTCGCCCTCTTCGTCATGGTGCTGGCCCGCCCCGATCCGCCCGCGCTGCTCGATTCGAAAATTGCTGTCGCCTTCTCGCGCTTTTGCGGCCTGCTTGCGCTCGCCGCCGCCCTGGTCCTCGCGCGCTTGCCCGACGAAACCACCGCCGCGCAAACCCTCTCGCGCGATGGCCGCTTCGCCGTTGCCGAAGCCGCCGCCGATCGAGCCCTGGCACGTGCTCCGCTCGATTGGCGCGCCTATTTCGCCCGGGCTGGAGCACGCGCCGGCCTCGGAAAGACGCTTGCGGCCCTTGCCGATTTCCGCCGCGCCCGCGTTCTCGAGCCGCACTATGCCGGCGTGCCTTACGAGGAAGGCCGCTTCTGGTTGCAAATTCAGCCCGCCCTCGC
>Ga0068858_100004261_pt1 | contig 14061 bp, 9 predicted proteins | sample KBSSwiS12_FD_66589 | JGI IMG/M metagenome (GOLD analysis project Ga0068858, IMG submission 66589) | Switchgrass rhizosphere microbial communities from Kellogg Biological Station, Michigan, USA - KBS Switchgrass S1-2 | ecosystem: Host-associated > Plants > Roots > Rhizosphere > Soil ... | reverse complement strand
GAACGGCGTGATATGCAGGTCCTTGCTCACCCGAACGATCTTACGGCCACCCTGCTGGACCATCAGGACCGAACCGTCCTCGTCCGGTGCCATCGCATTCGAGCCGAGGTACGAGCCCGGGGGCACAGTGTCCAGTCCCCCCGAGCGGTCGATGAGCAACTTCACCTCGCCATCGGCTGACACAGCGTACATCTTGTTGCCGCCGAGGTCGGAGAACCACAGCCGTCCCGCGTGCCACATCGGGCCTTCCGTGAATTTGAATCCGGTGGCGACGCGCTCCACCGGTGTGCCGGGCGCGATTAGTCGATCGAGTCCGGGGTCCATGCGCACGATCTGCGTACCTGCGGGGTGCCTCTCCATTGCCGCGGACGCATCCAACATGCATGAACCGAGCACAGCGCCAAGAATCAGGACACTCACTCTCATGGATCCTCCTACACGCTGTCCGTCAGCAGCACCAGGTAGCCTTTGTCCGTGAGCGTATTCTCAATGAGTGGCCAGTTGCGTTTGTGTTCCTCCGAGGCAATCCATTTCTGACGCAAGGCCTCGCTCCGGTATGTGAGCTGGAATCGATAGTTGATGCTGGGTGCCGGCGCCGGCCCACCCTGAATCACCTTGCGCAGCTTGACCATCTTCAGGTCGATGTAACCCTCATGGCGCTCAGCGACCGGTTTGAAGTGGGTATGATAGGCATCCAACATTTCCTGCTCGCGCGCCGGATCAACCGGCAGGTCGCAGTAAAGGACAATGGGTCGATGCGCCGCCGCGGTATCGGCTGCCTCTGCACGCCGGCCGCGGGGGAGAATGCCGGCCGCGCCGGCGAGGGTGACCAGTCTCAACCAGGATCTTCGGTTCATGGGATTGTTCCACTCCTGTCAGGGGGTGTGCTCGAGCGCAAATGTCGAATAGGTGCGGGCCAGGTAATCGACGATGGCCTGCATCTCCTGGGGCGTGATACCAGCCCCGCGATCTGCCATCCTGCCAACCGTAGCCGCCCAATCGTCAGGGCTCTTGCGCCGGGTGGTGATCGTGGCCAGGTCATGACATGACACGCAGCTGCGCTGAATCAGCTCGATGGCGGGCGCAACAGGCGCTGCCTCTTCTCGAGCGTCAGCCGCCGCGATGTCGGATGCACTTTGCTCTTTCGGGCGCAGGCGATGCGAAGACAGTGCAAAGGCAATGACGGCGTCATTTTCAACAGGAGCGTCGGCGAACCCTCCTGTGTTCACGACGGCCAGATATTGAATGCCGTCACTTCCCTGATAGGTAATTGGCGTGCCATAGGTCGAAGTTGCCAACTCGTATGTCCACAGTTCCTCACCGGTCTTCGACGCAAATGCGCGCAGCCTGCGATCGTCGGTGGCGGCGATAAAAGTGAGTCCACCGGCCGTCACGATCGGACCCCCAGCGCTCGGCCGTCCGGTCCGCCGCAGTCCTTCCGGCAAGTTGTCGCTCACCCCCAGCACGGATCGCCACGCGATCTGTCCGGTGTTGACGTTGACTGCATATAGGCTTCCCCAGGGTGGGGGCTGACACGGAAGGCGTTTCACCGGATCCCAGAAGTAGAGATAGCCATCCTCGAGATTCCAGGACCCGTCCGGCCCTTGCGCGAGTTGCTCAGGACTCGCCAGATCGTTGGTGTTGACGATGTAGTACCCCAGTCGCGGATCAAATGCCGCGCCGCCCCAATCAGTTCCGCCGAGGCTGCCCGGGAAGCTCGCGACCGCGGAGTCGCTTCGCAGCGGCTGAAACGGTCGACTGGCGACGATGTGTTTTTCTTCAACCAGCCGGGCGCAGAAGGCATGATGTTCCGGGGTGATGTCAGTCAGCTCCGAGAGAGCGAACGACCGGCGTGCAAGCGGCGGCGGTGCAACCGGAACCGGCTGAGTGGGCCAGGGCGACTCACTCGGGATATCCGTCTCGGTGGGAACGGGCACTTCCTGAACTTCATACAGCGGCTCGCCGGTTACCCGATTGAGGATGAAGAGCAGGCTCGTCTTGTTCATCACCGCGATGGCCGGGATCCGCCGACCTCCGCGCGTGACATCTATCAACGTCGCCGTGGGCAGGTCGAGATCCCAGATATCGTGGTGCACGGTTTGAAAATGCCACAGGTATCGGCCCGTGTTGGCATCGACTGCCACAATCGAATTCGCGAACAGATTGGCGCCCGGACGATCACCGCCCCACCGGTCGAAGGTGGGAGCACCAAACGGCAGGTAGACAATGGCACGCTGGCGGTCGAGAACCATGAAGTTCCAGACGTTGACTCCCGAGCGTTTGCGCCAGCTCTCTCCCCGCCAGGTATCATGTCCAAACTCGCCGGGCCGGGGGATGGAGTGGAACGTCCAGACCAACTGACCTGTGTGGATATCCCACGCCCGCACATCACCGGCGGCACCCTGGGTAGGCGTCTCCTGCACACGCGAACCCGTGATGATCAGGTTCCTGAACACCAGCGGAGGTGAGCTCATTCCCAACGGCGCGACCGGATAACCATTCATGACATCGGGTGTTTTGAGGTTGAGCACGCCGCGCTGGCCGAATTCCGGCTCAGGCTCGCCGGTGGCGGCGCGCAGGACGATCAGTTTGCCGCCGCGCGTTCCGAAAACGATACGGGAAGGCTCGCGTTTCGAGCCGGGCCAGTACTCGACGCCGCGCATTGCAGGCTGATCGTTTTGGGGAAGCTGATATTTCCAGACTTCGCGCCCGGTCTGCGCGTCCAGTGCAACGACGCGACCGTACGGTGTTGGTAGGTACATCGTGCCCGCAATTACCAGGGGCGAAGCTTCGGACACACCATAACGCCCACGTCGCGTCGCCTGTGCTGAGCGGGGCCGCATGTGATAGGTCCAGGCGATGCGCAGTTGCGTGACGTTGCGGGTATTGACCTGAGAAAGGGGCGAATAATGGCTCCCGCCCGGGTCGTGCAGATAGGTTGGCCAGTCGGTGGATGAAGGCTGCGGATCCGTGGCGCAGGCGCTCAACACGGCAAACAGCGCCACGGCGCGCAATGGGCCGGCACAACGGCCGAAGACGCCAGGCCATCGCCACAACCAGACCCAAGATGCCTGATTCATCGCGAAGCATCCCGGCCGATGAAGGATTCCTTGGCGGGTAAGTCGCGCGCGACCCCGATGACCAACAGCTCCAAGGCAGAATCCGCCGAGCTCGCGAAAGCCTTCCGTTGACCGAGCTCGACGGTCACCGCGTCACCTGTCCGGATGGGAGCCGATTCGGCCGCGATCGTCGCTGTACCGTTCCCGGTGAGCACAATGTAAACGTTACTGATTTCCTCCTGCTCGTCGGGTCCGATGGACGTTCCGGGCGGTAACAGCACGTGATCTACATAAGACCAGACCGTTGCAAACACGCTCGGTCCCAACACGCGCCGGTATTTCACAGTGCCACTGCCACCCTGCAAAGCGGTCACGTCCTTCATCTGCGATGGTTCCAGGCGGCCTGAGATGAACTGTGGGATAGGCTCCAGGGTCACCCGCGTGCGCGGATCGTCGAGGTTGAAGGTGTCGTACAGCTTGCTCAGGCCGACATTGATGTTCATCCAGCGTACCGGCCGATCCGTCGGGTTGTAGATTGCGTGAGCATGGCCCAGCCGGTCGGGGACCAACGCCGGGCCTTTCAACAGCGAGGTATGTCCGTCGATGGTGAATTGCGCCTCGCCGTCGAGGATTACGAACATCTCCTCGCAGCGATTGTGAAAGTGCTCGCCGATGCCGCTATGGGGGTTGATGACGCCCTGATGGACGAAGATCAGGTTGGTGCTGAGAGCATCCACACCCAACAGGGGAGCGAACTCCATGGAGCCGGCGCCGCCATGCACATGTTCTATGTGCTCGAGATTCTCCGCTCCTGAATGCTTGACGCGCTGGGTCAGCGGCAGGGCGGGGGCTGTTGCCGCGGTTGCGGATGCCATCGCTCCAAGCAACCCTATGAGGGATCCCACTACGGTTGACGGCAAACACGCATGATGGCGCCTGAAGGCAATGTTCCTCACGCCGAGACCCTCGCACTCCTTGGGCGAGATCCTATATCCTATAGCATCGGATAGAAAGGGGAGACTGATGCGTTTACATCGCTATCCGGTGCGCTGGGTTCTCGTGGCTTGGCTGTTCATGCTGAGCGCGATCGCCTTCATGGATCGGACCAATGTGTCCATTGCCGGCGTGGCCATCGGTCAGGAGTATCAACTCGACAAGATCCGGCTGGGTTGGATCTTCAGCGCCTTTCTGGTCGGCTATGCCGCGTTCCAGGTGCCTGCCGGGTGGCTGGCAACGCGGGTGGGTCCTCGCAGGGTGCTGGCTCTCGCGGTGCTATGGTGGGGAGTTTTTACGGCGCTCACCGCGTCGGTGTCTCCGCAAGCTCCGCGCGCGTTGCTGCTGCTGATTCTCATACGGATGGCGCTTGGCGCCGGCGAGTCGGTGATCTATCCGTCAGCCAACCAGTTCGTATCGCGCTGGATTCCCGTAGCCGAGCGAGGGAGGGCGCATGGCTGGATTTTTGCCGGCGTGGGGGCGGGCTCGGGTCTAACGCCGCCGCTGTTGACATTCATCAATGCAAACTACGGCTGGCGTACGTCTTTTGTGTTCTGTGCCTTGGTAGGCGTCGTGGCCGGAGCGATCTGGTATGTGGCCGCGCGCGATCGGCCGGGGGAACATCCATGGGTCAGTGCTGAGGAGCAACGGCACATCGAAATTGGCAAAAATAGCGCCGCGGAGCCCGCCGTCGCCGAGCCGATTCCGTGGGCACGAATCTTCGCCAGCCGTTCCGTCTGGGCGCTGACCTTCAGTTACTTCACGTTTGGCTATGTCATCTGGATTTTCTTCAGTTGGTTCTTCATCTATCTGGCCGATGCGCGGGGCCTGACCCTGAGCCACAGCGCGCTGTACAGCATGTTGCCGTTTGGAGCGATGACTGTGTGTTGCCTGAGTGGTGGCGTGTTGAACGATGTGATCGCGAAACGTTATGGATTGCGGGCCGGGCGATGCGGATTGGCGCTGGTGTCCTTGATTCTGACAGCAGTGTTTCTCGCATTCGGATCGAGAGTCGCGAGCCCTATGTTGGCCAGTATCGTGTTGGCGGGAGGAGCCGGGGCGATCTACCTGTCACAGAGCTCGTTCTGGGCAGTGGTTGCCGACAGCGCCGGGGTCCACACAGGCGTAGTGTCAGGGGTAATGAATATGGGATGCCAGGTAGGAGGCGCTCTGACGGCCTCCCTCACACCTTGGATAGCAGCCCGCTTTGGTTGGGACAGTGCGTTCGCGGCGGCGGCTGTGCTGGCGGTGCTGGGGGCATTGGCATGGGCAGCCGTGGACCCGAGTGCGCTGCTGGGCCGGCAGCCCGGCGACTCGCGCACCCTGGTGATGCGCGGATCGTATAGGATATAGGCCCAACGGACGAGTCATAGACGCAATGAGCGACAGCCCCAATCCTGCCGAGCTTCCCCTGAAGGGCATCCGTGTGCTCGATCTGTCCCAGGTCATGGCCGGCCCCTTCTGTTGCATGATGTTGGGCGATCTCGGCGCCGATGTCATCAAGGTCGAGCCACCGCCGGGCGGTGATTCCACACGACATTCAATGGGTTTTCGCTTGAAGGGCGAGGACAGTCCCGGATTTCTCGCTCTCAATCGCAACAAGCGCAGTATCGTGCTGGATTTGAAAGATCCGCCGGATCGCGAGGTGTTGTACGCGTTGGTGAAGACCGCTGACGTTCTTGTCGAGAACTCGCGGCCAGGGGTTAGTCAACGCCTTGGCGTTAGCTATGAGACTCTGCAAGCCCTGAACCCACGGTTGGTCTACGCAAGCATCTCGGGCTTTGGACAGACGGGGCCGTGGGCTCAACGCCCCGGATTCGATCTGATCGCGCAAGCCATGTCCGGTATTCTCAGTGCCACCGGCTTACCGGGGCTCGAGCCGGTGAAGAATGCCATTCCGGTAGGGGATCTGGGCGCCGGTCTGTTTGCCGCTGTGGGGATTCTGGGTGCTCTGCTCGGACGTGCGCGTTCGGGCGTGGGTCAGTACATCGACGCCTCGTTGTTTGAGGCTGCGCTCGGGCTGTCGGTCTGGGAAACCACCGAGTTGTGGGGGACGGGGAAATCTCCCACGCCGATCGGCTCCGCGAATCGCATGTCGGCTCCCTATCAGGCGGTGAAGGCGGCGGATGGCTACTTTGTCATCGGCGCAGCCAACCAGAAGCTCTGGCTCGATTTTCTGAAGGTGTTGGGCCGGGAGGAGCTCAACGCGGATCCCCGCTTTGCAACCAACAGTCAACGGGTAGCTCATCGTGAGGCGCTGATTGAGACGCTGAGCCCGACACTGGCGACCCAACCGGCGCAGGCATGGATTGATGCTTTGCTGGCAGCCGGGGTTCCGGCGGGGCCGATTTCCACGTACGAGCAAGCTCTGGCCACGGAGCAGGTCGCCGCTCGTGACATGCTGTTGAATATCGAGCATCCCGTTGAGGGCTCGTTCAAGGCACTGGGATTTCCCATGAAGATGCGCGGCACTCCACAACAGGTCCGATTCCCGCCACCCCTGCTCGACGAGCACGGCCGTGAGATCCGCGATGAGCTGGTCAGTCGCGGCTTGCTCCATGCCAGTGACAAAGAGGCTCCGAACTCATGACGCGAGGCAGGGTCATCTGCGAGCGCGAAGGCGTCGTCGCCCGCGTGTTATTCAGCAATCCCGGCGCACACAACGCGCTGACACACGAAATGTGGCTCGAGTTACGCGATCATTGCACGGGATTGGCCGACGATTCTGATATCCGGGTTGTTGTATTCCGAGGGGAGGGCGGCAAAGCCTTTGTCTCTGGCACGGACATCTCCGGGTTCGCCAGCTTTACCTCGGGCGCGGATGGCCTCGCTTATGAACGCGGCATCGATGATTGCATGGCGGCCGTCGATGCGTTGCCCATGGCGACGATCGCCGTGATCGACGGCTGGGCGGTCGGCGGCGGCCTGAACATCGCATCGGCCTGTGATTTCAGGCTCGCAACGCCCACGGCGCGCTTCGGCTCGCCACTGGGCAGGACCATCGGCAACTGCCTGTCAATGAGCAGTTACGCGCGGATTGTGAGCGCGATTGGAGCAGCCGCGGCGCGGCGCATGCTTCTGTTAGGTGAGATGCTGAGCGCGCAGGAATTGCTGGGCAGTGGGTTTCTGTATCGAGTGGTCGACTCATCGCAGCTCGAGGATGAGCTGAAGTCCCTGTGTGGGCTGGCAGCTGCTAACGCGCCGCTAACCACCGGAGTGACCAAGGAGGCGTTGCGCCGGTGGCGCAACGGAAATCTCCCGGCCATTGATGACCTGATCGAGTTGGTTTACGGCAGCGCGGATTTCAAGCTCGGTGTACGTAACTTCCTGGCCGGGAACCGCGCGCCGCCCGACTGGAGCGGCTCCTGAGATCACCAGTCGACCGCGATGTATTTTGCTTCGGTGAACTCACGCAAACCGTGGTGTGAGCCTTCACGCCCGAGCCCGCTTTGTTTGACGCCGCCAAACGGCGCTGCGGGATCTGAAACCAGTCCCCGGTTGATGGCGACCATGCCGCTCTCGAGGGCTTCGGCCATTCGCAGGCCTGCTTTCAAGTCTGCCGTATAGATGTAGGCCACCAGGCCATATTCGGTGTTATTGGCCGCCGCGATGGCTTCAGCGACGGTATCGAAGGGAACCAACACGGCTACGGGGCCGAAAATCTCCTGTTGCAGGATCGCAGCCCCTGGCGGCACATCCATCAATACGGTTGGCGGGAAAAAGCATCCGGGACCGGCCGGTGCGCTGCCACCGAGTACGACGCGGGCCCCCCGATCCACCGCATCCGCGAGGAGGGCTTCGATCTTTTCCACCGCTGCGTGGTTGATGAGAGCACCACAGCCGGTGTCGGAGGCAGTGCCGGGTCCTACTTTGATGGCACTCATGCGCTGGACCAGGGCCTCGGTGAATCTTTGATAAACACTGCGTTGAATATAGAACCGATTGGCCGCCGTGCAGGCTTCGCCGCCGTTGCGCATTTTTGCGATCATCGCGCCGTCCAGGGCCGCGGTGAGGTCTGCGTCGGCGAGGACAATGAAAGGCGCGTTGCCACCCAACTCCATGGAGCAGTTGATGACCTGATCTGCCGCCTCCCGCAACAAATGGCGACCGACGCGCGTCGAGCCTGTGAAGGAGAGCTTGCGCACGCGCGGATCGTGCAGAAGGGCCGAAACGAGGGGACCGGGCTCGCGCGTGGTGATCACATTGACGACACCGGTGGGAATGCCAGCTTCCAGCATCAGATCCGCGATAGCCAACGCCGTGAGCGGAGTCTGTTCGGCAGGTTTGAGCACGCAGGTGCAACCGGCCGCGAGCGCAGGGGCGATCTTGCGTGTCGCCATGGCGGCAGGGAAGTTCCACGGCGTGATCAGCAATGAGACGCCAATCGGTTGATACTGCACCAGGATGCGATTGGCGCCGCCAGGCGCGAAGTTGAGCTCGCCATCGTTTCGCACAGCTTCCTGCGCGTACCACCGGAAGAATTCGGCGGCGTACAGCACTTCACTTCTCGCATCGGACAGTGCCTTGCCGTTCTCGAGCGAAATCAACTGCGCGAGCCACTCGGCGTTGCTCACGATTTTCTCAAAGCACCGGGATAGCAGTTCCGAACGCGTCCGTGTTGCTGTCCGCGCCCACCCCCGCGCCGCGGCGTGGGCGGCATCGACAGCGAACGAGGCCTCTGGCAGGCCCGCATTCGCCACTGAAGTCAGGACCTCGCCGGTAGCGGGGTTGACGACATCCATCCGAGGTCGGGCAGCCGCATCGTGCCATCGAGCGCCGATCAACGAGTCCGTTGGGATGGTGCGCCCGCAAGGATCCGACAGGGTGTAAGTATGCGCTGATTGCATCTGCTACCAAGTCCTCGAACGATCAGGCTCGTTGCAGCAAAGAACGGTCGCCGCTGAAGGCTGCCTGGGTGATCTGCCGCAGCGCCTGCAAGTCGAGCGGACGCGGGTTGTTCTTCACCAGGCGAGTGATGGCCAGGGCACTTTCGGCCGTCCAGTCCTGCTTGTCGGCAGGCAACCCCAGCTCTTTGAGACTCCGCGGTATACCCACGGAGTCGAGCAGCCGGGCTACTTCGTCCACGAGGTGACGCGACAGCACATCGTCCGAGCTCGTCGGCTCATCCAATCCGACCGCGCGCGCAATCTGCGCGAATGAGTGGATGCTCGCCGGTCTGTTGTATTCCATGACATACGGCAACAGCGAGGCGACGCCCGCGCCATGGGCCGTGTGTGTCAGATTGCCCACCGGATATTGGATGGCATGGGCTGCCGCTGTTCCCGCGCTGCCGAATGCACATCCTGCCGCCAATGCTCCCAACATCAGGTCGGAGCGCGCCTGCAGGTCAGACCCGTTGCGGTATGCCGCGGGCAGGCCGCGCCAGATCGAGGTAATCGCGAGCAGGGCAAAGTGATCCGACAGGACATTTTTTCCGACGAACACGTGCTGCTGCGCCAACTCGGGGGTCACTGCGCGTGCGCCTGCGGTAAAAGCCTCGATCGAATGGGTCAGCGCGTCTCCCGCGGAGTACGCGGTCAGCGCCGGTGGACAGCTGATTGTGAGCTCAGGGTCGCAGATCGCGGCAACCGGGATCAGAAATGGACTGGAGATCCCGACCTTCGTATTGCGAGCACTGTCGCCGACGACGGCCACGGGTGTTACTTCCGAACCCGTGCCGGCCGTGGTTGGAATTGCAATGACCGGAAGCACGGGACGGGGGACCTTGAATTCGCCGTAGTAGTCATCGATCCGCCCGCCGCAGGTGAGCAGCAGGGCGACCGCCTTGGCCAGATCCAGACAACTGCCGCCGCCGATCCCGATCACCAGTTGCGGCGCAAATCCGGATACGTCGCTGAGGCAATCCAACAGCGACTCAACGGGAAGGTCCGGCTGCGCGCGATCGAAAACGTGCACCTCGTGCCCGGCGCGTCGCAAATCCGCCAACAGCACCCGTGAGGTCTCGCCGGCCGCGAATCTCTGGTCGGTGCAGACCAGAGCCCGCGTGCCGATCCGGGCGGCGAGGGTACCCAGGCAATGGCGCTGGCCGGCACCGAAAACAACACTGGCAGGCAAGCGCATGAGCCCGAACGCAGTCATGAGGCGCGATCTCCGTTGACGCCAAATCATATATCATATCGGATCCGAAACAGGCAATGACTCGGAACCGAAATGGCATAATCGGCGCCATGGAACCTTCGCAGCCTCCACAATCGCCCCCCGACAGCCGAGGCCCTCTGCAACGCCCGTCCGGCCTGGTAGAGGATGTCTACAACCGCATTCGCGAAGACATCATGTCTCTGAAGATCCCACCCGACACGAGAGTCTCCGTCGACCGGTTGTCGCGTGAGCTGCAGGTCTCTCAGACTCCGATCCGGGAGGCACTGTCGATGCTCGAAGCCAACGGGCTCGTGATCAAGCAGCGCTTCATCGGCTACTGCACGGCTCCGACGTTGAACCGGAAACAGTTTGAGGAGCTTTACGAGATCCGGCTGGTCCTGGAGCCGTATGCGGCCCGTTGTGCGGCACAGAGGATGACTGATAAGGAATTGCTGGAAATTTCAGGGTTGGCGCTGCGCATGAGCCCTGAACATGCAGCCGACTCACAGACCACCTATACCCACTTCGCCGTGGAGGACGGAGAGTTCCATTCCCTGATCGCTCGCGGCAGCGGCAACACCTTGATCGCTGATGCCCTGGAGCGATTGCACACGCATCTGCATATCTTCCGGCTGCGCTTCCACTCCGTTGTGACCAACGAAGCTTTCACCGAACACTCACTCATTACACGCGCTTTGCAACAGCGGGATGCGGAGGGAGCCGAAGCGGCCATGCGCTCCCATGTGCGCAAGTCCTACGAGCGTCTCGTAAAGTTCACCCGCGAATAGCCGTCAGCGAGTGCCATCGCAGGGCCGACGGTTTCAGATCCAGACGCCCATTCCACCTTCGCGCTTGGGTTGACATCCCTCTCTATTGCGCCGCATGATCCGATAAATCAGATACGATATCGGATATAGCGCGCAAGAAAGCACTCGATTGCACCTGCATCAGAGGGGGATTTCCGTATGCAGAAGCTGGGTCTCAGGATCGTGCTCTTCGCCGCCACATCACTCTCGGCGGCCCTCGCATTCGGCCAGGACTCGGGTCCGACCACGGCCAGCGCGGCACCCGCGACAGATACAACACTGGAAGAAGTGGTGGTCACGGGTACCAGCATCCGCGGAGTTGCGCCGATCGGATCGAACGTCATAACGCTCGATCAGACGGCCATTCGGGCCGCCGGGGCGGTCACCGTCTCGCAGATCGTCAACACAGTGCCCGCGATCACTACCGCCAACTCCGCGCCGCAGGGCGAGAACGTGTTCTCTTACTACTCGCCGCAGATTCACAGCCTGGGCGGTAGCGCGAGCAATTCGACACTCGTCATCATGGACGGCCTGCGAATGCCAGGCGGGGGAACGCAATACTCCGAAACCGATCCCAACATCATCCCGAGCCTGGCGCTCGAGCGCGTCGAGGTCCTGGCCGACGGAGCGTCCTCCGTCTACGGCTCCGACGCAGTGGCCGGTGTGGTGAATTTCATTACCCGACGCAATTACCAGGGTCTGCAGTTCGACGCGCAAGGCGGCAAAGCGTCCGACTACCACACCTACAACGCCGATCTGCTGTGGGGATCCCGTTGGGCTTCCGGATCAGCCTTATTCGCCGCTTCCTATTCGATGCAGAGCCGTTTGGATAACACGTCACGGGGCTTCCTGAACATGGGTGACTACCGGCCTGTGGGCGGAAGCAATTTCAACGCCTTCAACTGCTCTCCCGCGACAATCAAGGCGCCCGCGGGCGCGAGCACCGTCTACCTGTCGCCGCAAGCGACGACGCCGGTTGCCAACACTGTTGCCAATGCGCCATGCAACCAGTTGCTGTGGGGGAGCGCCTTACCCGAGCAGAAACGTGCCAACGCGATGATGAGGATCATCCACGACTTCAGCGACCGGTTGACAACCACCACCACGTTGATTGTCAATGAGCAAAAGACCACCAAGCCCGGCGAGCCCGGAATCATCAACAACGTCACGGTGTACGGCCCGGGTTCCGGCAAGGCAGGGCAGATCAATCCCTACTTCCTTGCTCCCGCCGGCAACCCCACCGCCACTTCCGAGCAGATCAGTTGGATCGACCTGCTCGGCGGACGGTACGGTCAGGTCAATTCACAGGAAGATGTGGTGTATGGCACGTTTGCCGCCGACTACAAGCTGTTTCACAACTGGAAAGCCACGTTTACCGATGCGATCGCCTGGAATCAGAGCAGTCTCAGCAGCTCGGGGGTGTTCTGCGCGCCCTGCGCCTATCTCGCCTTGAACGGCACGGGCCAGGTCACGGGCAGCACGACGGCTTCGGACATCACCAACCAGAATGTCATTGCATTGAACCTGCCGCTCACTGCCGCCAACGCCCTCGATGTGTGGAATGCGCCCGGTTCGAACCTGACCGCGCCGAGCGTCGCCAACGGGCTGTACAGTGCAAACACATCCAACACCAACCTGAACACATTCAACCAGGTGAAGCTGGCCATCGAGGGCCCTCTATTCGCGCTGCCGGGCGGTGACCTGCGGATGGCAGTGGGCGGCGAAGTGATGAATGCGCACCTGTCCCAGACCATCATTGGTTTGGATAACACCGGGCCGTCCATCACCGGCTCCTCGCAACGCAACTACCGCTTCGGCCGCGTGGTCAGATCTGCTTATGGCGAGCTCGCGATACCCGCTGTCTCCGCAGACATGCACATTCCGTTCGTGCATGCGCTCGATCTCGATATCTCGGGTCGCTTCGACGACTACAACGACGTCGGCTCCACGCGCAATCCCAAGTATGCGTTCAACTGGACGGTGTTCGAGGGCTTCAAGTTGCGGGCAAATTATGCGACTTCGTTCGTTGCTCCGCCGCTCGCCGTGATCGGAGATCCGACCCAGGGATACTTGTACGCATCTGGCAGCGTTGGACTGCAGGGAACGACATTCAATGTGCCGGTTGCGAATTACCCGGAGGTGCTCCAGCTGCCCGGCTGCGCCAACGCCACAGTGACCTGCGCGGTTGCGCTGTCCAATAATCCCGGACTGCGGCGGCAGCTGGGAGGCGGCTTCGACAACATCAAGCCGGAAACCGGGCGTAGCTGGTCAGTTGGCGCGGATTTCGCGCCGACCTTCATGCCGGGGTTCGTGGGCAATGTTACGTTGTTCAACAATGTATTCTCCGGAGGAGTTACCTCGCCCAACCCCAACTCGATTGTCAATTCGGGAGGCCTGCACAATCGTCTGACACTCTGTCCGAGCGGCTGCACGGCGGCGCAGATCGCCGCGTTTGCGAACACCGCGAACGGCGTCACTCTGTCGAGCACCATTCCCGCCAATGTCTATTTTCTGCTGGACCAGAACTCAGGCAACGTCCTGAACCTGGATATCCAGGGAATCGACCTGCAGTTGTCCTATGTGCTGAATCTGGGACGGTGGGGCACCTTTCGCTTCGCCAACGCGCTGACCGAGTTCCTGCGCTTCAAGCAGAATTTCGGGGGAGGCGAGAGCTTCAGTATCCTCAATACGTCAGGATACAACACGACATTTCCATCGATCCGCACGCAGGACCGGCTGAGCCTCGGTTGGACCGGCCGCGCCCTCTCTCTGGATGCGTTCTTCAATTACACCGGCAGCTATCGTAATTGGAGCAATACCTCTGTGATACCGGTACTGACCGATTCGCTCGGTAATCCCATCGGTGGCGGCGACCACGTAGCCTCCAATCTCACGGTGGATCTGCATGCGGCGTACAACTTCGAGGTGGGCGCCTTGAAGAATCTTCAGCTTTATCTGGATGGCAAGAATGTGTTCAACCGCGCGCCGCCGTTCTATAACGGCACTACCGGCGGCATTCTCTCACCAGGGGGGACCACGCCGGGTTCGTATGGGTTCAATGGATTCGTCAGCAATCCCATCGGACGTCTCATCTCCGCGGGTTT
>Ga0068858_100004260_pt1 | contig 14063 bp, 10 predicted proteins | sample KBSSwiS12_FD_66589 | JGI IMG/M metagenome (GOLD analysis project Ga0068858, IMG submission 66589) | Switchgrass rhizosphere microbial communities from Kellogg Biological Station, Michigan, USA - KBS Switchgrass S1-2 | ecosystem: Host-associated > Plants > Roots > Rhizosphere > Soil ... | reverse complement strand
CTCAACAAGCCGCGCGGCTACGTCACCACGGCAAGCGACGAGCGTGGGCGCGAGACGGTTTACGACCTGTTGAGCACCGCGAAGACAGCTGCCGACATGACCTGGCTCGCTCCGGTCGGACGGCTGGACAAGGCTAGCGAGGGCTTGCTGCTGTTCACCAACGACAGCGTCTGGGCAGCACGTTTGACCGATCCGGCTGCACATCTCGACAAGACCTACCACGTGCAGATCGATGCGCTTGCGGATGCGGACCTGCTTGCGCGCCTACGCGAAGGCGTCGTCGACGCTGGCGAGAGGCTCGCGTTGAAATCGGTGCGTGAGTTGCGCAGGGGCGAGAAGCACTCCTGGCTCGAAATCGTCCTCGACGAAGGCAAAAACAGGCAGATCCGTCGCGTCCTCGCGGCGTGCGACGTCGGCGTATTGCGCCTCGTGCGGATTGCGATCGGTCCGCTCGTCCTCGGCGAACTCGGCAAGGGGCAGGTACGTCCATTGACCGCGCCCGAGTTAGAAGACCTCGGCGGGATGCTTCCTTAGAAGTTTTCCGCCAAATCGGGCTATCGGTTAGTTACTTGACTACGCCGAGCTTTACTCCGACTTTCACGAACGCGGCGACCGCGCGATCGATCTGCTCGCGCGTATGCGCCGCGCTCATCTGCGTGCGGATACGCGCCTGGCCTTGTGGCACGACCGGGTAGAAGAAGCCGATCACGTAGATGCCTTCATCGAGCAACTGACTGGCGAATTCCTGCGCGAGTTTGGCATCGCCAAGCATTACCGGCGCGATCGGATGCGTGCCGGGACGAATGTCGAAGCCGGCATCAGTCATGCGCTTGCGGAAATACAGCGCGTTGTCGTTGACCTTGTCGCGCAGAGACGTGCTCGACGACAGCATCTCGAACACCTTGATCGACGCGGCGACGAGCGGCGGCGGCAACGTGTTCGAGAACAGGTACGGGCGCGAGCGCTGACGCAGCAAGTCGATAATCTCGCGGCGCCCGGTGGTGAAGCCGCCGGAGCCGCCGCCGAGCGCCTTGCCAAGTGTAGAAGTGAAAATATCCACTTTGTCGAGAACGCCGTGCAGCTCGGCCGAACCGCGTCCAGTCGGGCCGACGAAACCGGTCGCGTGCGAATCGTCGACCATGAGCAGTGCGTTGTACTTTTCCTTGAGGCGCACGATTTCGTCGAGCTTGGCGATGTAGCCGTCCATCGAAAACACGCCGTCAGTCGCGATCAGGCGCGTGCGCTTGCCTTGCGTCTCGGCCAAATGCTTTTCGAGCTCGACCATGTCGCTGTTTGCATAGCGGCGGCGCTCGGCTTTGCACAGGCGGATGCCGTCGATGATCGAGGCATGATTCAACGCATCCGAAATCACGGCATCTTCTTCGCCGAGGATGGTTTCGAACAGACCGCCGTTCGCGTCGAAGCACGAGGTATACAAAATCGTGTCTTCCGTGCCGAAGAATTTCGCGATCGTCGCTTCGAGTTGCTTGTGCAGGTCCTGCGTACCGCAGATGAAGCGCACGCTGGCGAGGCCGAAGCCGTGCGTGTCCAGCGCATCCTTTGCTGCCTGGATGATCTCGGCGTTGTCGGCGAGGCCGAGATAGTTGTTCGCGCAGAAGTTGATCACCTCGCGCCCGTCGACGGTGCGGATCGACGACGACTGCGGCGTCGCGATCACGCGCTCGGTTTTGTACAACCCCGCTTCGCGGATCGACTCGAGTTCGGACTGAAGACGGTTCTGGGCAGCGTAGGTCATGGCGGAATCCGGCGGACAATATCGGGAGTATCTCCCATTGTCCGCGATTCGCGTGCGCAAGGAAATTCGTCCGGAGTAAGATATCGGTGCGGCAAGGCCATCGGCGCGGCATGGGGAATGCGATGAAGGGTCGGTCTCCGGAACACGACAGGCGTGGCGCGGCGAAGCCCGCGGACCCTGCTTCGCCACCGCCGTCCAGCGGCGGTCATCGCTTGCGCGACTGGCTGATCGGTACGCTCGGCATGATGGCCGCGGCGCCGGTGATCGGGCTGTTCGCCGGTTTCTTTCTGCTGTTCGGCGGCATCTTCCTCGGCGTCGCCTGGCAGGCCGCGATGAAGCCGTTGGTCGACATGCGCCAGTACGCCCCGTTCACCGCGTCCACTTCTGGGCGTATCGTCGAAAGTTGGGCGGCGATCGACTTCGATCCAGCCAATCTTCCCGCAGGCAAGTTGTACTGGGATCGCGCCAGCAAGATTTCGCGCTGCGCGGTCGTCGAATACACGGCCGGCGAATGGGGCTCACCGCTGCGCCGCGCCTTCTGCGGCATGCGCCTGCAGTTCAGCGACAACTTTCGCCTGAGCGACTGGGCCGAGGCGGTACAAGAAGGCATTCCTTTCACATTCCTGCGCGATACGAGCGGCTTCGAATTGCAGGAGGTACGCATGAGCCGCGCGACGCTCGACTGGATTTCGCATCACTCGCCACGCGACACGTTCGGCATGAGCAAGCCGCCGCCGACCACTGCGCTCGCCGCGCTGCGCGAACAGTTCGACCTGCCGGTCGACGTGGCGGTGTTGAGCTGGACCCATTCCGTTCCGGACTTTCCGCTGCGCTTCGATCCGAAACGCCCGCAGGAGGCGATGCCGGCGCGTGTCGTCGAGGAAAGCCATGCCTGGAGCCCGGCGGCCGCGGTCCTCGCACTGTTGCTCGCCGTGCCGGGGTTCTGGGTCTGGCGAATGGGCGTGCGCTTTTTCTTCCCCGGCGAGCCGTCGGCACCCGTGTTGTGGGTGCTCACGTTGTTGCCGCTGCTCGCGCTGCCGTGGTGGGGCGAGATGCTGCCCAAGCTCATCGCTCGGGCGAACCGCGACTGGGCGACGATCGCGAGCGACATGCTCGACGACGTCACTCGCGGCACGCGTCTCATCGCGAGTACGCCGGGCGAGGCCGAATTCGCGCGTGGCGAGCGCCTCGTCTGGCGGCTCGATCAGGGCGCATACGCGGATACCTTCGGCCGTATCCGTTACGCCAAGCCGGAGCCGGTGCCGAAGTCCGCGGACGAGGCGCTCGCCGCGCTGCGTACGCAGACCGCGGTGCAGGTGCGCAGCTTCGATTCGACGCAGCGGGCGACACTGTTCCGACGCCTACGCGAGCAGTACGACGCCAACTTGCAGAACGTGCAGCGGCTGTTCACGACAGCCGCGGAGGACACCTTGCGCGATGCGGGCGCCGATGCGGCCGCGCATAAGGCGGCGAGAAAGTTCCTGATCTTCGCCTCAGGCGGCAGCTACTACGAGGACCAGCTCGACAAGATAGAAGTGGCGCCGAGTTCGGCTAGCGCCGCGCCATCCCAGTGAACTCGCCGGCCGGATATTTCGGTGCGCCGTCGTAGGGCGCGCGCAAGACCACATGCCAGCCGCGCTCGCGCAGTCTGCGTTTCGCCAGCGCCGAGGCTTCGCCGCCGATCAGCGCCGTCTTGCCGGCAGTGCCGAACTCGGTACGGGTGAAGAACTCGTCGATATCGGCGGTCCAGCTTAGGTAGTCAACGGGTATCGGCAACAGCAGCCTGCCGTCGCGTGCGATGTAGACCAGCGCTGCGCCAGCGATCACAAACTTGCCACCGCGCTCTTTTGGCCACTGCTTGCGGATCTGCGACAGCGCATCGACGAGATAACGCCCTTCGACCTCGCCGTGCGTCACCGTGCCGAGCTCGAGCAGTTCGTTGCAGCCCGCGCTCGGCGCGAGCGCGACGATCGAGTCGGCGAGCCGCGTGCGCATCGTGTCGCTGAAGCCGCCACGCTTGAGGAACTGGCGGATGCCGAACTCGTCGCTGCAGATCGATGCGAGCTGTTTCTCGTTGCGCTCGCGAATCTGTTCGGGCGTGTGGCTGAGCACGTACTCGTTGACCAGGCCCGAGTCGGTAATCACGTCCGCGGCCGTGCCGCCGATTGCGCCCAGCGCCTGGCCGGCGGAGAAATTGCCCCAGACCGCGGCCCAGGCGAGCGAATTCAGACGCTCGGCGATGTAGGGGTTCGACGTGTTCGGATCGAAGCCGAGACGCTTGGCGATCTCATTGCGCGAAGAGTTGTACTTGAGATAGCGCTTGACCTCACGCCCGGCATCGCGGCCGGCGCGGGCATACCAGGCTTTGCTCGGCCTCTCCGGTTCCACGGGCGGAGCGGGGACGCCTTGTGCGTCGTCTGCGGCAATCGCAGGCGCGTCGACGTCGACATAGCCGGAGGGATCGGCGGGACTCTGCTGTTTCGCATCGGCGTTGGCGCGCGCGGCCGCGTCCAGCGGCACGTCTCGGCCTGCGGTCATCGGCCCGTCCGGTGCGCGGAACGGATCGCCCTTGTTTTCCATGATGCGCGCGGAGCGGTCGCTGACGCTCTGCGCGCGGTTAGCCCAGATGCCGATCTGCTTCTTGAAGTAGCGCACCACGCCCATCGGCAGGCCGACGATCGAGTCGACCGGGTGGCTGATGACCTTGACGATGGTGCTGCCGGTTTTCTTGCCGCGCTCGGCAAGCGCACTGCCGAAGGCGCCGCTGCGCGTGGCCTGGTCGAGTGCCTCGATCGCGGGAATCTCGCTGATGCGAATCGCGAGCATTTGTGCGCTGTCGGCCGTGAGCGGGCCGTATGGCGTCGTGATCGAGAAGCGCGCCATGTAGCCGCCGACCTGCGCTTTCGGGTCAACCGTGAAATTCGGCCCGCTGAGCAGCGCCGGTTCGGCGATCGCTGCCGCATCGAGCACCGGTTCCGATTCGTAACCGCATTCACGCACGCACGCGGGCGCGTCGCGCGCGAAGGACTCCGCCCGATGCGCGGACAAGATCAGTGCGACCAGCGCCAAGGAAAGTTTGCGCCACATCGATGCGGGGTTTGCCAGGGGCCTCGGAATTGCGCTGAACGGATCAGCGAACGGTTTTGTTCTGCCCGAGGAACTCGGCATATGCCGCGTCGAGACGCTCGAGATTGTTTTTCTCCTCACCGGAAAGGACGTAGCGGCAGGAGTCGACCGGCATGAGCCGGCTGGGCTGGAGCAGAAATTCGATCAGATGATCGACGTACTTCTGGAAATCGCGTTGTTTGGCGTAGACACGGGCCACGTGCTGGGCCTGGCCGAAGTCCATGTGCGCCAGCGTCTGCGTCGCGATCGCGGTCTGGTAAGCCGAATCGAGCAGCAGCGGATAAGCGATGCCGTGCCAGCCGGGAGTCTCGCTGCAGAGCCGCGGCGTGTGCGTGGCATCTGTTTTCGCCTTCTCTGCCATCTCCGCGTCGGCTTCGGCGATCTGCTTCAGGCCGTGCGCGATTTCCGCGCGGCTCGCTTCCATCTCCGCGCGCAGCGCGTGCAATGCGGCTTCGACCTGCTTGTGCTCTTCACGGTCGCGGCTCCATTCGCCGATCGCGAGCGCGAGCAACACGCCGAGCACGACCGAGAATGTCTGTACTGCGATTTCGGCGAGACTGATCGACTCGCGATGGAACCAGCGGCGAGCGGCAGACCGCGAGTCGCGTTCGCCGCCGCGTTCGAATGCGGGCGTTGGATCGTGGCTCACCGCGCGCTCCGGCGGCCCATCGTCAATTCCACGAACAGACGACCTTACCGCATTGCCCGGCGTCCATCAGATCGAAGCCGCGTTGGAAGTCGTCGATATGGATCTGATGGGTCAGCACTTTCTGCAGCGGGAAGCCGGTCAGCAGCATCTGCGTCATCTTGTACCAGGTCTCGTACATGCGCCGGCCGTAGATGCCGTGCAGCACGAGGCCCTTGAAGATCACCTTGTCCCAGTTGATGCCGGCGCCGTTCGGCATGATCCCGAGCATGGCGATCTTGCCGCCGTGGTACATGCAGTCGAGCATGTCGCCGAACGCGCGCGGGTTGCCCGACATTTCCATGCCCACGTCGAAGCCTTCCATGTGCAGATCGGCCATCACGTCCTTGAGCGATTGCTTGGACACGTTGACCACGCGGGTCGCGCCCATGTCGGCGGCGAGCTTCAAGCGATAGTCGTTGACATCGGTGACGACGACGTTGCGCGCACCGACGTGCTTGGCGATACCGGCGGCGATGATGCCGATCGGGCCGGCGCCGGTGATCAGCACGTCCTCGCCGATCAGATCGAACTCGAGCGCGCAGTGGGCGGCGTTGCCGTAGGGGTCAAAGAACGCGGCGAGCTCGGACGGAATCTGGTCCGGTACCGGCCACAGATTGGAAGAGGGCATGGCGATGTACTCGGCGAACGCGCCGTTGCGGTTCACGCCGATACCGATCGTATGCGGACACAGATGCTGCTTGCCGGCGCGGCAGTTGCGGCAGACGCCACAGACGATGTGGCCTTCGGCGGAGACGCGCTGGCCGATCGAGTAGCCGCGCACGCCCGGGCCCATGTCGACGATGCGGCCGACGAATTCGTGGCCGATCACCAGACCCGGCTTGATCGTGCGCTGCGACCACTCGTCCCATTTGTAGATATGCAGGTCGGTGCCGCAGATCGCGGTCTTCTCAAGTTTGATCAGCACCTCGTTCGGGCCGATCTCGGGCAGCGGCACCTGCTCCATCCAGATGCCCTTGGCGGCTTCGCGCTTGACCAGCGCCTTCATCATTGCTTGCGACATGAGAGTGTCCTGACGGTAATGCGCAATTATAGCTGCGCGCGGCCCCCCGAGACGGGGCGCCTCTCATCACGATCCGACAGTCAAATCGGTTGTCTGCAGGGTTATCGGCCGGCCTGCGGCGGCAGCCTCACGAGTTGCGCGTCTGCGTCAGTCGAGCACTTCGCGCCAATTCACGCGCGAAACTCCCGCGCCGCCGGCCGCTTGCTTGACCTTGGCGGTGCTGACCGACAGGCCGGTTTCGCCGTAGAGCAGGGCGACCTCGCTGGAATTGTTGCTGCCCGGCAGCGCGACCATTTGCACTTTGGTCACGGCGCTCTTCGTGCTCAGCGAACCGATCGTTACGCCGGAACTGTTGAGCAGCGCCGACTTGCCGCTGGTGTAATCGGCGTCGTAGACCGTGCCCTGGAACGAGCACGGATCCGCGGTTGGTGTCAGCGTGGCCCAGGCGACCTGGGTGATGCCGGCCGCGGCATCGGGATCGACCACGACGCGCTCGGTGGCGCCGTTGGCGCCTGCAGTGCCCTTGAGGTCGTAGTACCAGCCGGAATCGGTGTCGGCCACTGTCTGGGGCAGGCCGACGGTTAGGTCGTCGACCTTGATCAGATCGCCGCGTTTGATCGCCGAGGTCGCGCTGGAGGGTGCGAGGTCGGTGCCATCACGCAGCGCGTACATGGTTTGCTGTTTGGTGTCGGTCAGGTCGCCGATGTCGAGGAACTTGCCGGTGCCGACGAATACCCAGCGACGCAAGCCCAGGCCGGCCGAGTCGACATCGACCTCGATGCGCGGCGCGGTGGTGATCGGCTGTGCGTTATTTTTATCGTCCTGCAACTGGGCCAGCAGCGTGGGGTCGGGGTAGGTGCCGGTGCCGGACAGGTCAAAGCGCCAAAGGTTGCCGAGCAGGTCGCCGGCGTAGACCTGCTCAATGGTGTTGTCGCTCAGCGTGCGCGTGAATGCGGTCGCGCGCGCCAGCCCGCTGGGGCTGGCGGCGGTGCCGGCATCGTCTGTGGTGAACGTAGCGAGTTTGGCGCCGGTCTTCGCGTTGAGCACCCACAGATGGCCGTGGCCGCTGCTGTTGTTGTAACCCGAAGTCACCAGCACAACCCAACCGTACTTGCGCGTCTTCACGATCAGCGGACGACCAAACGTGTAGCCCATGTCACTGTCGGTGAATTCCCACAGCACTTTCTGCGCGATTGAGGCTTCTTGGGTCGAACTGCTGGTTGTATCGAGCGCCGCGGGTACCTGGGTCACGTCGAGCGCGTAGATGCCTTTGCCGCCCTTGCCGAGACCGCCGACCAGCAACGTGTGCCATTCCGGCGTACCGGGCGTGGTACCGCCGGTCCAACCGAAGTCGACGTCGGCGACCTGCGGCGTCTGGTCGACATAGAAATGGTGTGCGTACGTATTCGTGGTCACGCCGTTCAAGTTGCCGAGCGCGGCAAGGCCGCTGACCGGCCCGCTGGTCGCATCGCCGTAGACGAAGCTCGGCACGTAGGCGAACAGTTCGCTGCCGCCGCCGGTGACCGTGTTGGCAGCGGTCGGCGTCGAGAAGTCCGCGGCGAATGCATGCAGCATGCCGTCGTTTGAGCCGACGTAGACCACTGGGCTGCGGTCCTTCACCGAGGCCGTGAAACTGGCGTAGCCGGGATTAGCGGCGTCGGTGTAGATCGGCGACAGCGCGGCCTGGACGAGCACGGCTTCCGAGTTGACGATATCGCCAAGCACGTGCTTGCGTCCATGGTACTTCGTGCCCTCCTGACTGCGGTCGCCGCGCAGGAAGTTGAGTAGGGCGCTGTCGCTGTTCAACGCCGCTTGCTGCGTAGCAGACAACTGGTTGTAGCGGAACGGCACGCCCTTCGCGTTATAGGTGATGATGCGCCGGCCGGTGTCCCAGGCAAGCTTGCTCGAGGTGGCGTTCTCCTTCGCCTGCACGAGGTTGTCGAGTTGTGTCTGCGCATGCCAGTCCGGCGGCGGGTTGACTTCGGTGATGCTGCCGCCGCTGACGCCGGTACCGATGAAACCTTTCACATCGCCGCTCCATTCACCCGGCGTGTATTTGGTCTGGTACAGCGGGAAGCCGGTCGCGCCGCTGGCGTTGAACGCTGCGGTGGCGTTCGAGAGCACGCGCGAGGCTGTCACGTTCGGACCGGAGGCGGCCAGCGGTGTCTTCGACGACACACGGTTGAAGATCTGGGCAAGGCCAGACTGGATCAGGTCGGGACGGTTGCCTTGCGAGTAGTTGTCGGGGCGCAGATCCTTGCCGGAGATCGTGCTGCTGTTGGTGTGCCAGCCGAGGAAACTCTGCGGTGTCGGCGCCTTGGTCGTGCCCACGCTGGCGCAGGTTGCCGGACTTGTCGTGCACTGCTGATCGTCGACGTCGAAACCGCCGTACTTCGCCGCGAGCCAGTACATGTTCGGACCCGGGCTGGTCGAGACCTGGCCGGTCTTCAGGTTGCCGGGATTGTAGACCTCGTTGCCGCTGCTGCCGTCGTAGGGACCAGGTTCCATCACGTCAACGGTGTAGGTGTCGATCGTGATCTTGGTATTTTTCTTGTTTGGATCGCTGTCGGTCAGGTCGGCGCGCTGATTTTGCGTGTGCGCGTAGTAGGCCATGCCGGCCATGCCGTAGGTGGGCGCGTTGCCGTAGGTCGAGTCTGGCTCGAAGATCGTGCCGAGCGTGCCTGTAGCGATGCCGAGGTAGCCGGCCATGCTCTTCGATGCGGTTCCGCTCGGCGAGCCCTTCGCCTCGACCAGCGGCAGGTCGCCAAGCGCGTTGACCCAGGCTTGTGCGTCGAGGCCCGGATCGCTGCCATTCGCAGCCAGCGGCGCCAGCGGATCCTTGTTGCTGCACGCGCCGTTGCCGGACGAGTTCGGACCTTTGCTCGGAATCGCCGAATCGCAGTGCGTATGCGAGTCGCCGATCGTGACAATGGCATTGCCTTGGCAGGTGTACTGGACCGGATCATTGCTGGGACTCGTGATCGCCGGAAACCCGTCGAGATCGGCCGCGGTGAGGTTGCCAACGCCCTTGTTGTAACTTGCGGCGAGCGGGACCTTCTTGTAGTAGGCGAGCGTCGCCCAATACAGTTCCGACAGCGTGTCGAGGTTCTCGTAACCGGTTTCCTGCAGGCCGAACTGGTTGAGGTAGTTGATCGCGCCGCTGTTCGTCACCCCGGATGCGCTGGCCGAGGTTGGATCGGGATTGGCGACGAATACGCCAGTGTCTTTGTCCCATTCCTTGTTCGGATTGTCCTGGCGCGCGCCGAAGCCGTTGTAGCTGGTCGGGCCGTTGTCGCGCAGCAGTGCGCGGACCAGGCCGTTCGGATGGTTGCCGCCATTGTTGAACACGTAACCGGACGCGCCGACGCGAATGCGGTTCGCGTTCTGCTGGATCAAGCCTTCAGGCTTGTTGTACTTGCCGGCACCCGGATAGTCGCTGGTCGCGTGCGCGCTGTTGCAGTTGCTTTCGAGCATGCCGGGTACGCACACCTGCACGCGCGCGTAGTAGACGGTGCTGGTCTTGCCGCTGTTGCCGCCACCGTCGGTGAAGTTCGCGTTGTTCGAGACCTCGATAAACACGCCCTTATCCTTGCCGCTGCCCAGCTCGGTCGGTGGATTGGATGCGTTGACCGAGCGGATGTACACGTCGCTGGCCGCGGCGAGGGTGGAGTCGCCGACCACGGTGGACGGCGCGACGTTCGCGCTCGCGCTCAAGTGCTTGGTCGGGAAATTGCTGTTCGAGCCTTGCGAGGTGCGCCGCGAACGTTGCAGCACGGTCACGCCGTTAGCTTCGTCGATGACGCGATAGCCGCCGGTCAGCGCCTGGCGGAATTCATCGAGCGCGGTCATCGACGCCCAGTTGAGCATATTGCCGCTCCAGTGCGCCGCCTTCGTGGTCTTGGCGCAGGCGCTGGTGCCGAGCAGGGCAACGGGCACGAAGTAGTTCTTCGTCGAGTCGTAGTCGTAGCACTTCTTCGGATCGAAGTAGCCCAGATACGTACTGCTGCTCTTGTAGCCGGCCGTGTCGGTGTACGCGGCGACGTTGCCGGTCGGAAATTCGACCGACAGCGCGAGCATCAGATTCGCGGGCACATTGCTCGCGCTGTACAGCGGAAGGTCGGACAGTGGCGTTGCGGCGTGCGCGGCAATGCAGGTCAGCGCGCCGAGCAGGCCGGGCAACAGGCGCCGGAGACGGGGACTGGGGAGGGGGCGGGCAGGGCTGGTCGTCATGGCGTTCAATGCAGGATCGTCTGGACGAAACTCACCGTGTTCTTCGGGCCGTCCACGCGCACCGTGAGGCGGAAGGCGGCGGTGACGCCGTGCAGCGCGAACGCGGTGTCGCTCATCTGGTTCGCGCTCGATCCGGCCGTGATCGACACGTCGGGCGCGATGCAGACGCTGGCGTCGGCCTTGCCCGCCGTGGGACAGAGCCGCTCGACGACATAGAAGACGTTGTTCGTGGCACCGACGACGCTGCCAACGCCCGTATACGGCGAGCCGGTGGTCAACTGGTGAGGGATGCTCGGGGTCTGCACCGAGGCGTAGTAGCCGGACTCCGGCTGGTCGCTTTCCCCGTCGCCGAGCGAGCCGAGCAGCGTCTTGGCCGCTTCGTAGGCCTTCTCGGCCTCCTGCACGCCGCTCTGGCGGAACGTCATGCTGCCGGCGACTACGTTGGCCGTGTCGACCGAGCGCATCAGCGCGATCGCCGCGAGCAGCGTGGCGACTAGCACGATGACGGCGATGAGCATCGAGATCATGCCGCGCTGCTGGCGCGGACCACGACCGGATGGGATTGTCCGGAATATTCTTCTTTGCACGGCGTGCCTCAGCTGAACTTCTGGATGAATGCGTTGCGCAACGGGATCACGGTGTCGTACACCTTGTAGCGATAGTGCTTCTGGATCGGCACGGTCACCTTGAGCGCGTCGATGTCGCCGAACAGGATCAGGTTGTCATTGACGTTGTTGTAGCCCGGATCGGCATCGTTGCCTTTGGCTGTATCGCGCTCGGGCAGCTCGCTTTGCGCGACAACGGCGATACGGATCGCTTTGATCTGCGCCATCGCGTTCGATGCGGCGGTGCTGCTGGCGGTCAGGCTGGCCAGTGACCAGTTGCCGGTGGGCGCGACCCATTCGTCGATCTCGCCATCGCCGGCTGTGTGCCCGTTGGCGCCGTCGTCGACGCCGTACAGCGCCTTGATTGTGACGATGCCGTCGGCGAGCGGCACGGTCGTGCTCCCGGTTCGCTGCAGCAAGTCGTAGCTGACCAGTTCGTTCGTTTTCGTGTCGACGCCGAACAACGTGAACGCGGGGTTCGGCCCGAGGTCGAACAGGTAGCCCTGGCCGCTGAACGCGCCCTTGAAACCGGCGCTGGGGCTGTCATTCGCACTGAGTGAAATGCGTTTCGCGGACGTGGGATCCGCGCTCGCGAGCGCGAGCGTGCAATCGCCGCTCTTGTCGCTGCCTAGCAGGTAGTCGTCCTTGTAGATGCCCATGGCGTTGTCGACATCGACGCTGTCGCTCGCGCTGCTTACGGTCACCGCGGATTTGAACGTGCGCACGGCCGGATTGCCGCCAACCATCGCGAGCTGGTCGCCGCCGCTCGAGGCATCGCCGCTCGCAATCAGCACCGGCACCGCGCGAGCTGGCCACGTGTTGGCGTCGAATGGCTTAGGCGGTTTCGCTGTGCCCAGCGGCAAGCGCTGCGTGGCGTTCGAATAGGCCGTGATCGCGCAACCCCACAGGCCGTAGTTCTTGCCTTGCACGAGCCCCGAGCCTGCGGTGCGCAGCTGGCGTTCGAGTTCATATGTCGAGTAGGCGCCGTTTTGCTGCGCGTCGTCGCCGCTGGTCGTGGTGCGCTTCTGCGCCTCGAACGCGGCGAAGGTCTTCATCATTGCCAGCGTGCCGATCAGGCTGATCACCATGCCGACCATCAGTTCGATCAGCGAGAAACCGGTCGCGCGCGTCCTCGTATGCATATTCGCTCCGTTGCCTCAGCGGGTGATTTGCGTGCGCGAAACGTAGGTGTGGACGGGTTGGTCCGCGGAATCCTTCGTCTGCCACGCGACCGTCACGACGACGAAATTGCTCGTGTCGACATCGATCGTGCCCTTGCCGTTTGGCAGTGCGTTTGCGACCGCACTGTTCCAGTCGGTATAGCCTTGCGGACCGGTGCCGCTTGTGCCCTTGAAGTTCGTCGCGAGCTGGGCCGGATTGCTGCCCCACATGCGCGCGATGATCTGGTCGGCGAGCAGCGCGGCGTCGGTGCGGTACTTCGCCTGGCCGGCCGCGGACACGGCCTGGCCCTGCAGCTTCACCATCCCGAGGATGCCGATCGAAAAGATCACGATCGCGATCAGCGCATCGAGCAGGACCGTTCCGGTTTGCCTGTGCTTAGCGTTGGGGTTCTGCATATGCCTGCCTCAAGTGCAGCCTTGCGGACTAGTGTCATGGGTGAGCGCCGGATCGCACATGCGGATGCGGCCGCCGATCGCGATCGTCGTGACCAGACGGCGCGTGTCAGCCTGTGCCGAGGACGCGTCGACGCGCACGAACGACGTCACGCTGTAGCCGACCGGCCGGCCGAGCGCGTTGAACGTGATTCCGCCGGCGCCGCTGGTCAGCGCTGTATCGAACTTGCCGTTCGCATACTGGGTGTCGGTCTGGGTGCCGATCACGACGCCCCCGGCGCCGCCGGCAGCAGTGAACGATTGCAGTGGCGGCTGTGGGACTCCTGCATCGGCGCAGCTCGTCTTGCCCGAGGGCAGCAAGCAGACGGTCCAGTCGGCGCCGCTCGCGCCGAGCTCGAAGCGCACGTTCGTGTTGCGTTGCACGGCCTCGTTACGCGCGAACTGCAAGCCGTTGTGGATCGATTCCGCTGCATTGCGGATGCGCGTGTTGGTGAGCCACTGCGAATAGCTCGGGAGCGCCATGAGGATCAGCAGGACGACGATCGTGATCGTGATCATCAGCTCGATCAGCGAGAAGCCGCGGTTGCGCGTCATTGGCAGCCTCCACCTTTGCGAATCACCCAGCAAGGGATCGTCGGCGGCGCCGTGCCCCATTTGGCAGGCAGGTTGGTTGTCGTCTGCTTGTTCGCGTTGTCGACCTGGTAGACGAATCCGGCAACCGGTGTACCGGACTTGCCCGTCATAGTTGCGGTGTAGTCTTGAAACGGTGTCTTCGTATCGCAGGAGAAATCGAAATACTTCAGCGCGCTGAAGCTGGAAGTGTTGGCACCGCAGCCAGCGGCGGTGCCATAGTTCCGGTTGTCCTGGTAGTACTGTTCCTGCTTGACGCGGAAATCCGCCAAGCCGTTGGTCGCTTCGGTCAGCTTGCTGCGCGTGATGTAGTCGGAATAGGCTGGCAGCGCCAGGGCGGCGAGGATGGCGACGATAGCCACCGTGATCATGAGTTCGATCAGCGTGAAGCCGGCCGTTCGCGACTGCAGACTGCGCATGCCAAACACCCCTG
>Ga0068858_100004257_pt1 | contig 14070 bp, 10 predicted proteins | sample KBSSwiS12_FD_66589 | JGI IMG/M metagenome (GOLD analysis project Ga0068858, IMG submission 66589) | Switchgrass rhizosphere microbial communities from Kellogg Biological Station, Michigan, USA - KBS Switchgrass S1-2 | ecosystem: Host-associated > Plants > Roots > Rhizosphere > Soil ... | reverse complement strand
CGACACATCGCTGGAAGCGCTGGCCGCCCTGCCGCCCGTATTCGATCGCAAATACGGCACGGTCACAGCGGGGAACTCCTCGCCCCTGACGGACGGGGCGGCGGCGGTGCTGCTCATGTCCGAGGCGCGAGCGCGCGCGGAAGGCTACGAGCCGCTGGCCTTCATCAAGTCCTGGGCGGTAGCGGCCGTAGATCCGGGTGGGCAGCTCCTGATGGGTCCGGCCCTGGCCGTGCCCAAGGCCCTGCAGCGCGCGGGCGTGACCCTGGCCGACATCGACGTCATCGAGATGCACGAGGCCTTCGCGTCGCAGGTGGCCTCGAACATCCAGGCCCTCGAGTCGGAGACCTGGGCCAGGGAAAAGCTCGGGCAGACGGAGGCGGTGGGGAAGATCGACCGCTCGCGTCTGAACGTGAACGGCGGGTCCATCGCGATCGGCCATCCGTTCGGGGCCACGGGGGCGCGCCTCACCACCAGCCTCGCCAACGAGATGAAGCGAAGGAGCGCGCATCTCGGCCTCATCTCGGTCTGCGCGGCCGGCGGCCTGGGCTTCGCGATGGTCCTCGAGCGATGAGCGCGGCCGCGCGCGAAGGCGCCCTCGCCGGCTTGCGCGTGGTGGACCTCACGCGCTACATCCCGGGGCCCTACGCGACCATGACCCTCGCCGACCTCGGCGCGGACGTCGTGAAGATCGAGCCGCGGGAAGGCGATCCCATCCGGGCCTTCCCGCCCGCCGTCGGTGAAGAGTCGGCCGCCCACGCCGGCCTCAATCGCGGGAAGCGCTCCGTCGCCGTCGATCTGCGCACCGAAGACGGAGCGGCCGTCGTGCGCAAGCTCGCTTCGCAGGCCGACGTCTTCGTGGAAGGCTTCCGTCCCGGTGTCCTGGCCAAGCGCGGTCTCGGTCCCGCTCAGCTCCTGGAGGCGCATCCGCGTCTCGTCTACTGCTCGGTCACCGGGTACGGACAGGAAGGCCCGCACGCCGCGCGCGCCGGGCACGACATCGGATACGGAGCGCTCGGCGGCTTCCTCGGGGCCAACCGGGACGCGGACGGCCGCCCCATCGTGCCCGCCACGCAGGTCGTGGACATGACGACCGGCCTCCTGACCGTGATCGGCATCCTGGCCGCGCTGCAGTCGCGCGAGCGGACGGGCCAGGGCCAGCACGTGGATGTCTCGCTGCTGCGGGCGTCGCTCGCCCTCATGACGCTGCCCATGACGCGCGCGCTGGCCGGGCGCGAGCCCGGCGACGAGCTGACGGGCGTCTATCCCTGTTACACGGTCTATCGCTGCCGCGACGGCAAATGGCTCGCGGTCGGGGCCCTGGAGCCGAAGTTCTGGGAGGGCGTGTGCGCCGCGCTGGGCCGGCCGGAGCTGGCCTCCCGCCAGTGGGAGCAGGGCGAGTCGCGCGTGCACGCGCGCGCGTCCGTCGCCGCGCTCTTCGCGTCGAAGGACCGCGACGAATGGGTGCGCGTCCTGGCCGGGCACGACGTCTGCGCCGAGCCCGTCCTCGGCTTCGACGAGATGAGCGCGCACGCCACCATTGCCGCGGAGCTGCTCGACCAGCCGCTCGGCAAGGGGACGCTGCGCACGGTCGCGCCGCCTCTCAAGCTCTCGGGCGCTCCCGCCGCGCCCGCCCGCCCCGCGCCGGGCCTGGGCGAGCACACGGACGCCGTCCTCGCCGAGGCCGGCTTCACGCGCGCCGACATAGACAAGATGCGCGGCGCCGGAGTCCTCGCATGACCGTGGCCACCGCTCCCGTCGCTTCCTCCGCGCGCGCGTTCTCGCAGGAACTCGCGCCCGACGGCATCCTGGTCCTCACCCTCGACGTGCCCGGCGAGAAGGTCAACACGCTGGGCAAGGGCATGATGCAGGAGCTGCTGACGCTGCTCGGCGAGATCGAGGTACGCACGGACGTGCGCGCGATCGTCCTGCGCAGCGCCAAAGCGGACAACTTCATCGCGGGCGCGGACATCAAGGACTTCACGACCATTCGCAGCTCGCTCGAAGGCGAGACGCTCTCGCGCCAGGGGCAGTCCGTCCTCGACCGCCTGGAAGCGCTGAAGGTGCCCGTCGTGGCCGCCATCCACGGCTCCTGCATGGGCGGCGGCCTGGAGACGGTGCTGGCCTGCGACTACCGGGTGGCGTCGGATCACCCAAAGACGTCGCTGGGCCTCCCCGAAGTGAACCTGGGCATCATCCCCGGGATGGGCGGGACGCAGCGTCTGCCTCGCCTCGTGGGCTTGCGCACCGCGCTCGACCTCATCCTGACCGGCCGCGCCTTGAAGGCCACGCGCGCCCTCAAGGCGGGCGTCGTGGACGAGGTCGTCCCCGAGCCGGTCGTGGTGGACGTGGCCCGGCGCGCCGCCGCCAGGCTGGCCGACGGAACGCTCAGGCCGCGGCGCCCGGGAATTCCGCTGATCGAGAAGATGATGCGGCCGGTGATCTTCTCCAAAGCGCGCGCGAGCGTTCGCGAGAAGACGCACGGCCACTACCCGGCGCCCCTGGCCGCCATCGACGTGGTCGAGAAGGGCACGACCCTTTCCCTCGAGGAGGGCCTGAAGCTCGAGGCCAAGCGCTTCGGCGAGCTCTCCGTCTCCGAGGTCTCGCGCGCGCTGGTCTCGATCTTCTTCGCGACCCAGGAGATCAAGAAGGACGCGGGCTATCCGGAAGGCACGGAGGCGCGCACGGTCCACAAGCTCGCCGTGGTGGGCGCGGGGCTCATGGGCGCGGGCATCGCCGCGGGCGGCGCGGAGGCCGGTGTTCCCGTGCGGATCAAGGACACCACCCTCGAGGCCCTGGCTCGCGGCCTGCGTTACGCGCGCGAGGTGTTCGAGGAGCGCCTGAAGCGCCGGAGCCTTACGAAATACGAGTTCGCGGACCGCGTGAACCGCCTGTCCGCCAGCCTGGACTACTCCGGGTTCAAGCACGCCGACCTCGTCATCGAGGCGGTGTTCGAGGACCTCGGCCTCAAGCGCAAGGTCCTGGCGGAGGTGGAGGCAGCCACGGGCAAGGACTGCGTGTTCGCGAGCAACACGTCGTCGCTGCCCATCGGAGACATCGCGAAGGACTCCTGGCGGCCGTCGCGCGTGCTGGGCATGCACTTCTTCTCGCCCGTGCAGAAGATGCCGCTGCTCGAGGTGATCGTGACCCCGCAGACGGACGCCTGGGCGACCGCGACCGCCGTGCAGTTCGGGCGCCGGATGGGCAAACACGTGATCGTGGTGCGGGACGGTCCCGGCTTCTACACCTCGCGCGCGCTGGCCCCGTACATGAACGAGGCGGCGCGCCTCGTCGAGGAAGGTGCGCCCATCGAAGACGTGGACCGCGCGATGGTGGACTTCGGCTTCCCGGTCGGCCCCATCACGCTCCTCGACGAGGTGGGCATCGACGTGGGGGCGAAGGTCGCGAAGATCCTGCACCACGCTTTCGGCGAGCGCATGGCTCCTCCCGAGTCGATGGCGCGCGTGATCGAGGACGGCCGCCTCGGGCGCAAGAACAAGCGCGGCTTCTACCTCTACGACGAGGCGGGCAAGAAGAAGGGCGTCGATCCCACCGTGTACGCGCTCCTGCCCGGGGGCGGCGAGCGCAAGCCCATCGAGCCGCGCGAGATCCAGGAGCGGCTCGTGTTCGCGTTCCTGAACGAAGCCGTGCTCTGCCTCCAAGAGGGGATCCTGCGCTCGCCGCGCGACGGCGACGTCGGCGCCATCTTCGGCCTCGGCTTCCCGCCCTTCCTGGGCGGGCCCTTCCGGTACCTCGACCACCTGGGTGCGCGCTTCGCGATGGAAGTCCTGGAGCGCCTGCGCGCGAAGCACGGCGATCGTTTCACGCCCGCGCCCCTGCTCGTCGATCGTGCCCGGGAGGGCAAGACGTTCTACTGAGGTGAACCTCTTCACCGACAACGACGACCTCCAGTTCCACTTCCGGGAAGGGGTGGCCTGGGACCGCTTCGTGCCGCTGTGGGAAGAAGGCTTCCGCTTCGAGGACGGCCCGCGCACGCTGGCCGAGGCGCGCGAGCTCTACGACGAGACCCTGCGCGAGGTCGGGCAATACGCGGCGCGCGAGATCGCGCCCCAGGCGCGCGAGATCGACGCGCAGGGCGTCGGCTTCGTGGACGGCCAGGTCATCCATCCCCCTGCCTTGCTGCGCAACATCGAAGGGCTGAAGAAGCTGGGCGTGATGGGAGTGAACCTCCCGCGCGACCTCGGCGGCTCCAACTTCCCGATGACCGCGGGCACCTTCATGGCCGAGGTCCTCTCGCGCGCCTGCACGAACACGTTCCTGCTGCACGTCTTCCACCAGGCGCCGGCGGTGCCGATCGCACGGTTTGGGACACGTGAGCAGGCGGAGCGCTGGGTGCCGCGGCTGGCCGCGGGCGAGATCTCCGGCTCCGTGGCCATGACCGAGCCCGACGCGGGATCGGACGTCGGCAACGTCTCGGCCACCGCCGTGCCCGAGGGCGATCACTGGCGCCTCACGGGACGGAAGCAGTTCATCACCAACGGGTGCGGCGATGTCTCCGTCGTGCTGGCCCGCACCGAGACGGGATCGAAGGGCCTCGAGGGCCTCTCGCTGTTCGTCGTCCCGCGCGTCGAAAACGGACGCGACAACTTCCGCGTGGCCAAGCCCGAGAAGAAGATGGTCATCCGCGGCTCCGCCACCTGCGAGCTCAGCTTCGAGGGAAGCTGCGCGGAGCTGCTCGGGCCGCGCGGGGCCGGCTTCTCCGAGATCCTGACCTTCATGAACGAGGCGCGGATGGCGGTGGCGATCCAGGGCCTGGGGATCGCGGAGGCGGCCTGGCGGGCGGCAAAAGCCTACGCCGAGCGGCGCGTGCAAATGGGCAAGCCCATCGCGCGGCACGAGATGGTCGCGGACATGCTCCTGGACATGGAGACGGAGCTCGCCGCGCTGCGCGCGCTCGTGTACCGCTGCGTGCAGCTCCAGGACCGCATTCTCGGGCTGGAGAGGGGCCTTTCGAAGGCGCCCTCGGCCGCGGCCACGCGCGAGCTCGCCGGCCTCAAGCGCGCCCTGCGCGACCGCACGCCGCTCCTCAAGTGGTTCGGCTCCGAGCGCGTCCTCTGGATCACGCGCACCGCGGTCCAGGTCCACGGCGGGTACGGCGTCGTCCAGGACTATGACGTCGAACGCCACTATCGGGACGCGCTCATCCTGCCCATCTACGAAGGCACCAGCCAGATCCAGGCCCTGATGTCGCTGAAGGACCAGGCGCGCTGGGCCATGGAGCGGCCCTGGCGCCTCTACACGGGCGCGGTGTCCGTGGAGGCGACGCCGGACGTGCTCGGCGACGGCGTGCGCGACCTGGCCGCCGAATACAACCGCACGTTGCGCTACGTCCTGCGCCACCGCGGTGAGGACCTCGCCTTCGCGCGCCTGCACGCGGAGCGACTGGCCGCCATGCTCGCCTACACGCGCGCGGCGGAGGCCCTGGCCGCGCATGCCCCCGCGTCCGCGCGCCACCGCCGTCTGGCCGATCGTTTCGTCACGAGGACACTGCCGCTCCTGCGCCTGCACGGCGACATCATCCGCAGCGGAGACGTCAGCACGCTGGAGTCGCTGCACCCGTGACGCGAACCGCGTCGGTGCTCGTGGGCTCGCCCAAGCGACCGAGCGCGGCGGCGGTGACGGCGAAGTTCGGACCCATCCTCGGCAAGCGTTTCGCCAGCGCGAACCTGCCCCTGCTCGGCCAGGCCCACGCCGCCTATACGGGCTTGCGGCGGTGGGCCACCACCATCCGCGGCCGCGGCGCGAACATCTTCACGCAGTGGTCGGGCGATCCGGACGCGCTGGGGAGCGCGGTGCTGCTCGAGCGCATCCTCCGCCACCTCGGCGCCACCGACGTGCGGATCCTCACCGGCAGCCTCGGCCATCCCCAGAACCGGATCCTCGTGGAGACCTGCGGCATCGTCCTGCGCGATCCCAACCGCGACCGCATCCCGCGCGGCCTGCACTGCACGGTCGACACTTCGCCCCCCCTGGGCATGTCGAACACGGCGCAGGTGGACCCCGTGCGCGAGTACTTCTTCGTCGCCGACCACCACGCCGATCCGGAGGAGGTCGAGGCGAACTGCCGCGCCCAGGGCGTGCGCGGGGTGAAGCTGCCGTTCGTGGGCCTGCCCGTGGGCTCGACGTCTTCGTTCATGGCGGTGGTGGCGGACGCCTTCGGCTTGCTGGACGACCTCGGTCCCAAGGGCCGGGCCGCCGCCGCCCTCGGCATCTACACGGACACCAGCGCGCTCCTCCACGGTTCGACCCCGCTCGACTTCCGGATGTTCGAGGAGCTCACGCGCGACCCGGAGACGGAAGAAGTCCTCGACGACCTGCGCGACTACCGCGTCCCGCCGGAATGGTTCGAGTACCGCACGGCCGCCTTCGAGAACATGGAGACCAAAGGCGGCGTGCGCATCGCCCCCGTGGGCTACGTGCGCGACGACCATCGCGACGTGATCGCGGAGATCGCCAACGAGCTGCTCCGCATCGAAGGGACCTCCATCGGCATCGCCATCGCGGTCACGGAGCGCGGCACCGAGGTCTCCGTGCGCGCGGACAGCAAGCTGCTCGGCGAGGACCGCGAGCGGATCGTGCACATCATCGACCACCTGCTCGAATACGCCTTCCCGGGCGCGTCCGGCTTCAAGCACGAGCGCCGGCCGCCGCACCGCGTCGAAGGCGGCGCTTTCGTGCCCCACAGCCAGTCCCAGCAGCGCCTCTGGGGCCTGGGCGGGCGCGGCCTGTCGCCGGACGCGGACCCCATCCTCGAGCACTGCCGGGCCTGCGCCCGCGCCATCGTGGCCGCGCTGGAGGACATCAAGTTCGCGCGCCCGGACGAGATCCAGGGACTGCTCTAGAATCCATTCCGCGCCATGGCCGCGCAGGGAGGCCCGATGAGTACAGGACGACGGTACGCGGGACGGATGGTGATGGTGGCGTCCGCCGTGACGGTGCTGCTGGGCGGCCTTGCGCCCGTGCTTCGGGCCCAGCCCGCGCCGCCGCCGCCGGCGCCTCCTCCTCCGCTCGTCTCGCCGGAGGTCCTGCCCGACAAGCGGGTCACCTTCCGCTTCCGCGCCCCCAACGCCAACGAGGTCGTGCTCGATCGCGAGAGCGTGCCGCGGCTGGCCATGCAGAAGGACGCGCAGGGGGTCTGGTCGGTGACGACGGATCCCCTCGACCCGGACATCTACGGCTACGGGTTCGTGGCCGACGGCGTCCGCCTCGTCGATCCGTCCAACGCGGCCATGATCCCGAACCTGCTCAACAAGTCCAGCCTGCTGCACGTGCCGGGCCCGGGCCTGCCCTGGGAAGTGGGGGCGGCGGCGCGCGGGACCCTCCATCGTCACTTCTATCGTTCGCGCGTGGTGGGGGACGACCGGGACTTCTACGTCTACACGCCGCCCGGCTACGACCCGCACGAGTCGAAGCGCTATCCCGTCCTCTACCTCCTGCACGGCTTCAGCGACGACGCCAGCGCCTGGACCTCGGTGGGCCAGGCCCACACGATCCTCGACAACCTGATCGCGGCGGGCAAGGCCAAGCCCATGCTCGTGGTCATGACCCTGGGCTACGGCGCGCCCGAGTTCGTCTCGCGCGGGTTCGGCGCCTTCCGCGACGTCGCCCTCCGCCAGCGCAACTACGACCGCTATCGCGACGCGCTGTTCACGGAAGTGATGCCGTTCATCGAGAGCAACTATCGCGCGAGCGCGGACCGCGAGTCGCGCGCGATCGCGGGCCTGTCGATGGGAGGCGCGGAGTCTCTCTACGTCGGCCTGAACGCGCTGGACCGGTTCGCGTCCGTCGGGGCCTTCAGCTCCGGCGGCCTGCCCGAGGATTTTGCCGCTACCTTCCCGGGTCTGGATGCGGCCGCCAATGCGAAGCTGAAGCTCTTGTGGGTCGCGTGCGGCACCGAAGACCGGCTGATCGATCTGAATCGCAAGCTGCACGGCTGGCTCGACACGAAAGGCGTGAAGCACACGATGGTGGAGACCCCGGGAGCCCATACCTGGATGGTCTGGCGGCGAAACCTGGCGACGCTCGCCCCGCTGCTCTTCTAGGCCGCAGGCAAGGGCGGCCTCCACGTGGAGGCCGCCCGAACGTGTCCGGTTGAATGTGCGGACGGCCTAGAACCCCCTGAAGATCGACGAGAACTGCCAGGTGCTCTGCGCGATGCCGCTGCAGACCGGCGAGGCGAACCCCTGGTTGGGGCAGCTGCCGTTGTCGCGGGCCAGCGACCAGAAGGCCAGGCGATTGATGTAGCTCTGTCCTTTCGCCCAGCTCACGAGGTCGGTGGCGTTGGCGAGAGTGAAGAACTCGGTGTTCGTGTCGTTGATGCCGATCATCGGGGTGATGCCGATCATGTCGCCGGTCTGGTTGCGCGTCGCCTGCGCCGCCTGCTGGGCGGAGAGCAGCATGTTGCCCCCGTTGTCGTTCGCGGAGCCGTAGTCCATGGCCATCACGTTGACGGTGTCGGGGTGGAAGCCCGCGGCATGGCAGCCGTTCACCACGGCGAGGCCGGCGGCCACGAGGCCCGTGGGCAGGACGGGCAGGGTCACCGAGATGGACTTGTTGGGATTCGCCGCCTTCAGTCCGGCCAGCGCCTGGCCCAGGATGGTCGTGTTCACTCCTCCTTCGATGTCGAAGTCCTGGCCGGTGATGTTCGGATAGGCATTGAAGACCGACTGGTACATCGCCTGCGCCTGGCTGGCGCTGCCGCAGGAGCTGAGCGCGGATCCGTTCGCGCCGCCCCAGGCGATGATCACCTTCCTGCCCGCACCGACCATGCTGTCGATCGCCGACTTGACGGTGGTCCCGTTCGGGAACGTGGCGTTCGACACGTTGCCGAGCCCGCCCCCCCAGACCGCGGTGCAGCCGCCGTCGACCAGGAACGCCAGCGTGATACCCGGAAGCCCGGCCGCCGCGGCGTTGGCCGCGACCTGCGAGCCGATTCCGAGGCTGATGTCCATGTAGGGCGCGGAGCGGGCGGTGCCGCCGCCCGGTGAGGGCGAGGGCGAGGGCGAGGGAAGCGTGGCGGTCTCGATCCGGAGAGAGGAGAGCCGGTCGTTGAAGTTGATGTTGGTCGCCGTGAAGCAGGTGGTGTCCCCGGCGGTGAGGACGACCGAGGCCCCACCCTGCTGGTTGCCGTCGAACAGCGTGACCCGGAAGCCGGCGGCGATCCGGATCGAGGACGCGTCGTTGTCCAGCCCGCCCCGGCTCACGATGTCCGCCGTGTTGTAGTTTCCCGTGCCGGTGAAGTTGGCGGCCCAGCCGCCGAAGCTGCAATGCTGGAAGAGCTGCACGATCGGGGTGCCACCGAGAGGCGGGGTCGTGACCGAGATCTGCCCGCTCTGAGCGGAGGTGCCGGCCTGGTCGATCGAGGCCACCGAGAAACGGTAGGTCGTGCTCGCGGCCAGGTTGGAGATCGTGACGCTGGTGCCGGTCACCGACATGACCTCCACGCCGTTCTGGAAGATGCGGTACTGGATCGTACAGGTCGGACCGGCGGTCGAAGCGTTCCAGCTCAGGGTCACGCTGCCCGAGGTCAGGTTCGAGGCGGCGAGGCCGCTGGGGACGCTCGGTATCGCGGTGCAGGCGCCCCCTCCCGAGCAGGCGCCGATGTTCGTCCAGGGCTGACCGCTCCCCGGACCGCCGTTGTGGGTGGCGGGGTTCTCACCCTGGGTCCACCAGTTGGCCTGGTAGTTGACGCCGTTGAGGCTGGCTTGATTGCCGGCGGTATAGACCTGGCTTGCGCTCCACGGCGGAGCACACGTCTGTGCCTGCGCGGGCGCGGCCAGACCGCAAAGGACCGCACACGCAACGAGGACGGGAAGGGACCATCTTCGTCGTTCGGACATTTCGCTTCACTCCTTGGCGATGGCGCCGTTGACTCGCCTACGACGGCCGTCTCGAACGCTGGCGCGGGCGCAAGAAGCGGCCTTTCCGAAGCGGACGACCACCGGGTCACCGGTTCGCCACGCGGTCACCCTGGGCGGGGCGGAAGAGAAGCGAATAGTCCTTGAGGATGAGCGCGGAGGCGCCGAGGACGATCCCGCGCGGGCCGAGCTGCCCGATCTCCACGCGGGTGCCCTCGACCAGGCGCGCCAGCATCGTCTGCGCCAGCGTCTCCATGACCGTGTCGAGGAGCGGGCGGCCGAAGCGCGTCATGTCGCCGGTGAGGACGATGCGCCGGATGTTGAGCGTCCCCACCAGGCTCGAGATGGCCATCCCCATGAAGCGGCCGGCCTCGAGCACGACCTGTCGCGCGAGAGGGTCGTCGGCGGCGAAGGCCCGCTGAATGGCGTCGATGGTGATGTCGTCGGGGGCACGGGCCAGGAGGGAGCTCTCCTTGTGGCGCGCCAGGGTGCGTGCGCGCTCGACGATGGCGTGGGTGCTGGCCACCGTCTCCAGGCACCCCAGGTGGCCGCAGTCGCAGGACGAGCCGCCTTCGCGCACCACGACGACGTGCCCGATCTCTCCCGCGCCCCCGCCGTCGCCGTGGAAGATCTCGCCGTTGAGGATGATCCCGGCCCCGATCCCGTAGCGGACGTTGATCACCACGAGGTTGCTCCGCGCGGCGTGGACCCCACCGTAGGTGTATTCGCCCATGGCGGCGGCCTGGCTGTCGTTGAGGACGGAGACGGGAACCTGGTAGCGGGCCTCGATCAGGTGGCGGAGGGGCAGGGCGTGCCATCCGAAGTCGACGGCGCTCACGACCACGCCGCGGAGCGCATCGACGATCCCGGGCGTGCCGATGCCGATGCCCATGATCGGCGTGCGCGCCGCCCGCATCAGCTTGTCGAGGAGGGCGTAGATGGCGGCCACGGCGGCGTCGCCGTCGCGCGGCGGGACCGGCTGTTCCTCCGCCTGGATGATCCGGCCGCGGAGGTCGACCACCGCTCCCATGAACCGGTCGTGCGCGAGGTCGACTCCGATGACGTGCCGCGCGTCGGCGACGAGGCTGAGCATGATGGGGGACTTGCCGCCGAGCGAGGAGCCGACCCCGACCTCGCGCACGAGCCCCTCCTGGATCTGGTCGCCCACGATCTCGGAGACGGTCGTGCGCGTGAGGGTCGTGCGGCGCGCGATTTCCGCGCGGCTGATCCGGTCGTGCTCGAACAGCATCCTGAGCACGAGGTTCCGGTTGTGCTCTTTGGTCTGCTGCTGAGTCGCCTTCTTCATTCCCGTCCTCCGAAGAGTCCGAGATCTCACGGAATAGTCGTTTGTGCGCTGGACTTACAAAGTTCTCGTAGGATGCGCCCGCCCAGTCAAACGTGTCAAGGAGAATCGAAAGTGTCTCCCCGCGCGGCCCAAGGTCCGCGCATTCAACGATTTCAGGCTTGCCGCTAGTGTTCGAACAGCAGGTCGTAACCGCGTAGATCCAGATCGGCCATCACCGGGATCACGCGGAAGCACTCCAGCGCGAGCTCCTTCCGACCCTCGCGCACGACCATGGCGTCCAGCCGCTCCATGATCGGGATCAGCATCGTCACGTCGGAGATGGCGTAGCGCACCTGCTCCGGGCTCAGCGTCTGCGCCGCCCAGTCGGAGTGGCGGGTGACCTTTTCCATCTCGACATCGAGCAGCTCCAGGGCCACGTCCTTGAGGCCGTGGCGGTCGGTGTAGGTGCGGACGAGCTTGCTCGCGGTGCGCGTGCAGTACAGCGGCCACAGCCGGATGCCGAGGTAGTGGCGGAGCACGGCCACGTCGAAGCGCGCGAAGTGGAGGACCTTGAGCACGCGCGCATCCTCGAGCACGCGCTTGAGCCGCGGGGCCCGCGTCTCCGGCGCGGTGGACGCGATGACCTGGTCCCGCTGGATCTGTACGATCGTGGCCCGCCCCGCGCGGTCACAGAGCTGGACGAGGCAGAGGCGGTCGCGGAGCTGCTGGAGGCCCAGCGTCTCCGTGTCGATCGAGAGCTCCGGAGAGGCGAGGTAGGCCTGGAGCTGCTCTTCGGTGAGGTCGCGCTGGACGATGTCCGGGACGACGTCCGGCGGCCGCTGCGGCATCCTCACCTCCGGCGACGCCGTCCCTCGCGCCGCGCGCCGCGATTATAGCTGCGGCCCCGGCGAGCCACAGGTCCGCGATGCGACGATGGGACGCGGAGGACTCATGGGGGCGCGCGACGTCTGGGCGATGCTGACGGAGGCGTTCAAGGACTGGAACGAGGACAACGCGCCCCGTCTCGGCGCCGCCCTCTCGTACTACACGATCTTCTCGATCGCGCCCCTTCTGCTCATCAGCGTCGCGGTGGCCGGGCTCGTGTTCGGCGCGGACGCCGCGCAGGGACGCGTCGTCGGCCAGATCCAGGCTTTCGTCGGCCGGGCGGCGGCGGAGGCCATCCAGGACATGATCGAGAGCGCGCGCAAGCCCGGCCAGGGCGTGATGGCGACCGTTCTCGGCACCGCCACCCTCCTCTTCGGCGCGGGGGGCGCCTTCAACGAGCTGCGCGGCGCCCTCGACGTCATCTGGGAGATCCCGCCGCGCAAGAGCGGCGGCCTCATGGCCATCGTGCACGACCGCATTGCGTCGTTCGGGATGGTCCTGGTGGTCGGGTTCCTGCTCCTCGTCTCCCTCGTGCTCAGCGCCGGGATCTCGGCCTTCGAGCTCAAGGGGACCTTCCTGGGCAGCGCCTTGGTGCTGCAGGCCGTGAACCAGGGCGTGTCCCTCGTCATCATCACCGTGCTCTTCGCCCTCATCTTCAAGTACCTGCCCGACGCGCACCCGCCCGTGGCCTGGAAGGACATCTGGGTGGGCGCGTTCGTCACGTCGGCGCTCTTCACGCTCGGGAAATATGCGATCGGGCTGTACCTGGGCCGGAGCAGCGTGGCCTCCGCCTACGGGGCGGCGGGATCGGTGGTGCTGCTCCTGGTGTGGGTGTACTACTCCGCGCAGATCCTCTTCTTCGGGGCGGAGCTGACTCAGGTTTACGCGCGGCGGCACGGTTCGCGCCTGGGACTACCCGAGGCCACGGCGGCGCCGGCTCCCGCGAAGGCGCCGACGCGGATGCCGGCGTCACCGAAGGACGCGGACCGGACGGTGCGGCCCAGGGATCCCGCGCCGCTTCCTCCCGGTTCCGCGCCGCCTCCGGGGGCGGTGGGACGCGGTCTCGCCATCAGCGCGGTCCTGCTTCTCATCGGCCTCATCGGCCGGAGAAAGCGTCTGTTCTAGACCAGCCGCGTCGGCTCGTACGGTTTCGGCGGGTCTCCTTCGGGCGGCGCCGTTGGATCCGTCGGCGGCGCGCCGGGCTGGCCCGGGGGCTCCTTCACTGGCGGGTCCTGCCCCTTGTCCGGAGGTACGACCGGCGGGGTCGGCATGTCTCTGACGGGTCCGGGTGTGTCTGGTGGAGGGACGGCCGGGGTCTCGATGCTCATATCTCGATGGTAGTGTGCCGCTCGCGCCCAGGACGGCCGGCACGGGCGATTCCAGATTTCTTCACCGCGGCTGTCGATTCCCGCCCCCGCCGTTCGACTAGGGGACGAGAGGCGCAATGGGGCGCCTCCGGGTGAAGGAGACGCCGAAATGCCCGTGAACGTACCGCGATCCGCAGTGGTTGTTGCCCTCGTCCTGGCCGCCGGAGCCGCCGCGGCGGCGCCCGCCCCCGCGCCGGCCCGGCCCACCTCGGCCCCGCTGGAGCGGTTCAAGACTTTGGCCGGCGAGTGGGTCGCCGCCGAAGACGGCGACATGGTCAAGAAGGGCGACCTCGTGGCCCGCTATGCCGTCACCGCGTCCGGAACCGCGGTGGTGGAGACGGTCTTCCCGGGGAGCGAGCACGAGATGGTGACGGTGTACCATGCCGACGGTCCGGACCTCGTGCTCACGCACTTCTGCATGGAAGGCAACCAGCCGCGCATGCGCGCCCGGGGCGCCCAGGGCTCCCGTTTCGAGTTCGCCTACGACGGCGGCACCAACATCGATCCCAAGCGCGACCGGCACATGCATTCCGCCACGTTCGACCTCGCCTCTGCCAACGAGATCCGCAGCGAGTGGAGCGAGCTGGCCGAGGGCAAGCCGGTCTTCGTGGCGCGCATGCACCTCGTCCGCAAGGCGCGCTGACCTCCGCCATTTTTC
>Ga0068858_100004254_pt1 | contig 14077 bp, 9 predicted proteins | sample KBSSwiS12_FD_66589 | JGI IMG/M metagenome (GOLD analysis project Ga0068858, IMG submission 66589) | Switchgrass rhizosphere microbial communities from Kellogg Biological Station, Michigan, USA - KBS Switchgrass S1-2 | ecosystem: Host-associated > Plants > Roots > Rhizosphere > Soil ... | reverse complement strand
CGTAGCGCCGCATCACCGTCTGGATTGCCTCGGCGAGCACCTCGACGTTGGCGTCGAGGTCGGCCGCGGTGGCGGCTGGATCGGCCTCGAGCTTCGCCAAGCCTTGCCGCAGCGCCGCGCATCCCAGCGTCGCATGACCGAGCGCCACGCCCAGGTTACGCAGCACGGTGGAATCGGTGAGGTCGCGTTGCCAGCGGGAGATCGGCAGCTTTTCGGCGAAATGCCGAAAGAGCGCGTTGGCCAAGCCGAGGTTGCCTTCGGAATTCTCGAAATCGATCGGATTGACCTTGTGCGGCATCGTCGACGAGCCGACCTCGCCCGCTTTCGTCCGCTGGCGGAAATAGCCGAGCGAGATGTAGCCCCAGACGTCGCGGTCGAGGTCGATCAGCACCGTGCCGATCCGCGCCAGCGCGTCGCAGTATTCGGCGATGCAGTCGTGCGGCTCGATCTGCGTCGTGTACGGATTGAGCTCGAGCCCCAGCGACATGACGACGCGCGCGGCGAAGCGTTCCCAGTCGACGTCGGGATACGCGATGACATGTGCGTTGTAGTTGCCGACCGCACCGTTCATCTTGCCCTTGAGCGCGACCCTGGCGAACGCGGCGATCTGGCGCTCGAGCCGCGCGACGACGTTCGCCATTTCCTTGCCGAGCGTCGTGGGCGTGGCCGGCTGGCCGTGCGTGCGCGCGAGCATCGGCAGCGCCGCGTGCGCATGCGCGAGCGCACGCAGGTCGGCCGACAGTTCGTGGAGAAGCGGCAGCAGGATGTCGCGCCGCGCCTCGGCGAGCGCGATCCCGTGCGCCAGGTTGTTGATGTCCTCCGACGTGCACGCGAAGTGGATGAACTCGGCGACGCGCGCGACTTCGGCCACGCCGGCGAAGCGCTCCTTCAGCCAGTATTCGACGGCCTTGACGTCGTGGTTGGTCGTGCGCTCGATCTCCTTGACGCGCGCGGCGTCGGCAGGAGAGAACCCGGCGGCCGCGGCGGCGAGCGCCTCGAGCGTGGCCGGCGCGAACGCGGGCACCTCGACGATCGCCGGCTCGGCCGCCAGCGCTGCGAGCCACGCGATCTCGATGCGCACGCGGTGGCGAATGAGCGCGAATTCGCTGAACTGCTCGCGCAGCGCCGCCAGTTTGCCGGCATAGCGCCCGTCGAGCGGCGACAGCGCGGTGAGGGCGGCGTGCTCTGCGGCAGTCACACGCGAATTTTAACACGCGCGATCGCGCCGGACCGGGGGAAGACCCGGCGGCCGACGAGGCCCGATGCTATACTTTTCCTCCGCATTCCCTGCCGCCTCCTCCGCCGCCTTTGAAGCTGATCACGTCGCACACGAGTCCCTACGCACGCAAGGTGCGCATCGTGCTCGCCGAGAAGAAGATCGAGTGCCAGCAGGTGGAGGAGTCGCCGTGGGTGGGCGACAACCCCGTGCACGCCTTCAGCCCGCTCGGCAAGGTGCCGGTGCTGCTGCTCGACGACGGCACCGCGCTCTACGATTCGCGGGTCATCGTCGAGTACCTCGACAACGTGAGTCCGGTCGGGCGGCTCATCCCCGAGCCCTCGCGGCAGCGGATCGCGGTGCGGCGCTGGGAAGCGCTCGCCGACGGCGTGAGCGACGCCGCCGTCACGATGGTCCTCGAGCGCCGCCGCCCTGCCGCGCAGCAGAGCCCCGAGTGGATCGCGCGGCAGGAAACGAAGATGGTGCGGGGTCTCGCCGAAATGGCGCGCGTCCTGGGCGAGGAGACGTGGTGCAACGGCGAAGGCTATTCGCTCGCCGACATTGCCACCGGCTGCGCCCTCGCCTATCTCGACCTGCGCCACGGCACGCTCGGCTGGCGCGAGGCCTATCCGAACCTCGCCCGGCTGCATGAGCGGCTCGCGAAGCGCGCGTCGTTCGCCGACACGGCTCCGCCGCCGGCCTGACGCGCACGAACGGCGCGCCCAATGCAAAAGGCCCGCATCGCTGCGGGCCTTCACACTCGTGGCGCCTGACGCGCGTCAGAGCGCCTCTTTCAGCTGCTCGAGGATCGCGGGGTTCTCCAGCGTCGAGACGTCCTGCGTGATCTCCTCGCCCTTCGCGATCGAGCGCAGCAGGCGGCGCATGATCTTGCCGGAGCGGGTCTTGGGCAGGTTGTCGCCGAAGCGTATGTCCTTCGGCTTGGCGATCGGTCCGATCTCCTTGCCGACCCAGTCGCGCAATTGCTTCGCAAGCTTCTCCGCTTCGGCGCCGTAGGGCCGCGCCTGTTTCAGCACGACGAACGCGCAGACCGCTTCGCCGGTGAGATCGTCGGGTCGCCCGACGACGGCCGCTTCCGCGACGATCGGGTTGGACACCAGCGCCGATTCGATTTCCATCGTGCCCATCCGGTGGCCCGACACGTTCAGCACGTCATCGATGCGCCCCATGATCGTGAAATAGCCGGTGGTCTTGTCGCGCACCGAGCCGTCGCCGGCGAGATAGAGCTTGCCGCCGAGCTCGTCCGGGTAATACGACTTCCGGAAGCGGTCGGGGTCACCCCAGATCGTGCGGATCATCGACGGCCACGGCCGCTTGACGACGAGAATGCCGCCCTGGCCGTTCGGCACGTCGTGCCCCGTCTCGTCGACGATCGCGGCAATGATGCCGGGCAGCGGCAGCGTGCAGGAACCGGGTACGAGTGGCGTCACACCGGGCAGCGGCGTGATCATGTGACCGCCGGTCTCGGTCTGCCAGAACGTGTCGACGATCGGACAGCGGCCGCCGCCGATGTTCGTGTGGTACCACATCCACGCTTCCGGATTGATCGGCTCGCCGACGGTGCCGAGGAGGCGCAGGCTGGAAAGATCGTAGTTCTTCGGCGCGCACGCGGGCGTGCCCTCCGATGCCTTGATCAGCGAGCGGATCGCGGTGGGCGCCGTGTAGAAAATGCTGACCTTGTGATCCTGGATCATCTTCCAGAAGCGGCCCGCATCCGGATACGTTGGCACGCCCTCGAACACGACCTCGGTGGCGCCCACCGCCAGCGGGCCGTAGGCGATGTAAGTGTGGCCCGTGACCCAGCCGATGTCGGCCGTGCACCAGAAGAGGTCCGTCGGTTTCAGGTCGAACGTCCATTTCATCGTCAGCATCGCCCACAGCAGGTAGCCGCCCGAGCTGTGCTGGACGCCTTTCGGCTTGCCGGTCGAGCCGGAGGTGTAGAGCACGAACAGCGGATGCTCGGCACTGACCCACTCGGGCTCGCATGTATCGGCCTGCTTCGCCGCCAGCTCGTGCATCCACACGTCGCGCGGCGCCTCGAACGCGATCTTGCCGCCGGTGCGCTGGTAGATGATCACGCTCTTCACCTTCTCGCAGCCGCCGAGGGCGAGCGCCTCGTCGACGATCGACTTGAGCGGCAGGTGCTTGCCGCCGCGCGCCTGCTCGTCGGCAGTGATCACCGCGACTGCGCCGACGTCGACGATGCGCTCCTGCAGCGATTTCGCCGAAAAGCCGCCGAACACCACCGAATGCGTCGCGCCGATGCGCGCGCAGGCCTGCATCGCCACGACGCCCTCGATCGACATCGGGATGTAGATGATGACGCGGTCGCCCTTGCGGATGCCGAGCGACTTGAGACCGTTGGCGAAGCGGCAGACGCGGTGGTACAGGTCCTGGTAGGTGACGCGCGTGACCTTGCCGTCGTCGGCCTCGAAGACGATGGCCGTGCGGTTCGCATTGCCGTTCTGCAGGTTGCGCTCGAGGCAGTTGTACGACACGTTGAGCGTGCCGTCCTCGAACCACTTGTAGAACGGCGCGTCCGACTCGTCGAGTGTCTTCGTGAACGGCGTCTTCCACATCAGGTGCTCGCGCGCGAGGCCGGCCCAGAAGCCGGGGTAGTCCGCCGCGGCGGCAGCGTTCATCCGTTCGAAATCGGCGGGCTTCACGTTCGCCTGCGCGGTGAATGCTTCCGGCGGCGGGAAGACCCGCAGTTCCTGCATGACGGATTCGATGTTGGCCATTTGGTGCTCCTCCAGTGTTGCGGATTTTCGCGGCGCTCTTGGCGGCGGCGCGGAATGCCCGATCACGACGCCCGGGGCGGCGCCGCGCGACGCGCGGCGGCCCCGGAGCCGCCGGGGGCCTGCGGCGAGAATGCCGAAGGAAGCTTACCGCAGGCTGACGGGATGTGCCGACCGTCGATGCTAAACTTGCGCTGCGTCAAGGCCGCTCCATTTTCCTTCCTTCGCCCATGTCCGCCCGACCCGATCCGCAATCGAAACTCGTCTTGCCGCAGCGCGGCCCGCAGCATCACGGCAGTCTGGGAGGCCACTAGTCATGGCGACGATCCGGCAGGCTGATTTCATCCAGAGCATCGAGGATGCGCTGCAGTACATCTCGTACTACCACCCGCTCGACTTCATCACTGCGCTCGGCGAGGCGTACGCGGCGGAGCAGTCGCCGGCCGCGAAGGATGCCATTGCGCAGATCCTCACCAACTCGAGGATGTGCGCCGAAGGCCACCGGCCGATCTGCCAGGACACGGGCATCGTCGTCGCGTTCGTTCGCGTCGGCATGGACGTCCGCTGGGAGGGCGCGACGATGTCGGTCGCCCAGATGGTCGACGAAGGCGTGCGCCGCGCCTACCTGCATCCGGACAACACGCTGCGGGCGTCGATCCTCCACGACCCCGCCGGCGCGCGGACGAACACGACCGACAACACGCCGGCCGTCGTGCACTTCGACGTCGTCCCCGGCGGCAACGTCGACGTGAAGATCGCGGCCAAGGGCGGCGGTTCGGAGAACAAGGCGAAGTTCACGATGCTGAACCCGTCCGACTCGATCGTCGACTGGGTCGTGAAGACCGTGCCGACGATGGGTGCCGGATGGTGCCCGCCGGGCATGCTCGGCATCGGCATCGGCGGCAGCGCCGAGAAGGCGATGGTGCTGGCCAAGGAGTCGCTGATGGACGCCATCGACATCCACGCGCTGAAGAAGCGCGGGCCTGCCAACCGCGTCGACGCGCTGCGACTCGAGATCTTCGACAAGGTCAACGCCCTCGGCATCGGCGCGCAGGGGCTGGGCGGACTCGCCACCGTGCTCGACGTCAAGATCCTCGATTTTCCGACGCATGCGGCGAGCCTGCCCGTGGCGATGATCCCCAACTGCGCGGCGACGCGCCACGCGCACTTCACGCTCGACGGCAGCGGTGCGGCGAAGCTCGAGCCGCCCGACCTGTCGAAGTGGCCCGACGTCCACTGGACGCCGGCGCCCGAATCGCGCCGCGTGAACCTCGAGACGCTCACGCCGGCCGAGGTCGCGTCGTGGCAGCCGGGCGAGCGGCTGCTGCTGAACGGCAGGATCCTCACCGGCCGCGACGCCGCGCACAAGCGCATGACGGACATGCTCGCGCGCGGCGAGGCGCTGCCGGTCGACTTCACGAACCGCGTGATCTATTACGTCGGGCCGGTCGATCCGGTGCGCGACGAGGTCGTCGGCCCGGCAGGCCCGACGACGGCCACGCGCATGGACAAGTTCACCGACGCGATGCTGGCGCGCACCGGCCTCATCGCGATGATCGGCAAGGCCGAGCGCGGGCCGGTGGCGATCGAGGCGATCAGGAAGCACGGCGCGGCCTACCTGATGGCGGTGGGCGGCGCGGCGTATCTCGTGTCCAAGGCGATCCGCAGCGCGAAGGTCGTCGGCTTCGCCGACCTCGGCATGGAAGCGATCTACGAATTCGACGTGCGCGACATGCCGGTCACCGTCGCCGTCGACGCGCGCGGCACGTCGGTCCACCATCACGGACCGCGCGAGTGGCAGCAGAAGATCGCCGGGATTCCGGTGGCGATCGCCTGATCCGGCGGAGACGGCCGCCGCAGGGCGCAGCGACGGAACGATCGGCGCCCGGTCACGGGGCCGTTGCGTGTATCCTTTTGGGTCCGGGTCGGGCTGCGGCGACCCGAGCTGTAGTGCACGGCGCGGAACACACGTGCCGACGCCCACGCGCCGCGCTGCCGCCCCTATGACCACCGTCCGCCAACGCCTCCGCAAACACCTGTCGCCGCTCGCGGCGGACACGGTTACGACGCTCAACCTGCCGCCGGTGCGGATGGGCCTCCTGACCAAGCTCAACGTGCTGACCGTCGGCCTGATCGCGCTCACGGCCGTGACGATCACGTCGTTCTATTTCTGGCAGCAGTGGCGCGACAACCAGCAGCAGTTGCGCGCACAGGGCCGCGTCGTGCTCGCGATGCTGGCCGATCTCGCAGCGCCCGGCCTCGCCTCGCCCGACCACAGCCAGATCCAGCAGATGCTGGACGGCATCGCGACCGACGGCGACATCGCGTATCTCGCCGTGATGGACGCGGCGCGCAACATCGTCGCCGAGCGGCGCTTCTCCGCCCCGCTCGCCGAGATGCCGCTGCCGGCGCTGCCTGCCGACGTCGGCAGGCTCGCGCGCGGCACGACCACCAGCATCGACCGCGCGCTCGGCGGCGCGCGCTATGTCGAGCTCGTCGCGCCGGTGATTCCGCGCGACGCGACCGCGCCGGCCGGCTTCGTCCGCCTCGGCCTGTCGTTCGAGCGCCAGGCACAGAACTTCCGCGCGCAGGTGCTGGGCGCGCTCACCGTCGTCGGCCTCCTCGTCGTCATCGCGGTGATCGCGACGCTGCTGCTGACGCGCCGGCTCGTCGCGCCGATGCGGCGGCTGATGCGCGCGGCGCGCGCAGTGGGCTCCGGACGACTCGACGTTTATGTCCCGGCGAAATCGTCGGACGAGCTCGGCCTCCTCACCCACACGTTCAACCACATGACGCAGCGCCTCGCCGAATCGCAGGCGGAAGTGGGCAACTACCAGAAGACGCTCGAGGAGAAGGTGACGCTGCGGACCAAGGAGCTCGAGGTCGCGACGGCGCACGCCTACAAGCTCGCGCAGCACGACATCCTGACCGGCTTGCCGAATCGCTCGCTCCTCAACCAGCGGCTGAAGCAGATCCTCGCGCAGGCAGTGCGCGACAGCCTGCAGGTCGGATGCCTGTTCCTCGACTTCGACGACTTCAAGCGCATCAACGACACGCTCGGGCACGACGCCGGCGATCAGCTGCTGCAGGCCATCGCCCAGCGCCTGACGAAGGCCGTGCGCGAGAGCGACACCGTTGCGCGCCTCGGCGGCGACGAGTTCGTCATCGTACTGCCGCAGCTTGCCGCCGAAGACGGCACCGTCGAGGTGATGGCGGTCATCTCGCGCATCCGCGAATCGTTCAAGGAGCCGTTCCACCTGTCCGACCAGATGCCGACGCTCACGTGCTCGATCGGCGTCGCGCTCTATCCCGGCGACGCGCCCGACGCCGTCACGCTGATCAAGCAGGCCGACACGGCGATGTACGCCGCCAAGGAATCGGGGCGCAACGCGTTCCGCTTCTACACGGCGGACATGAACGCGCGCGTGCAGAAGCGGCTGCAGATGGAAACGGACATGCGCCGCGCGCTGACGGACAACGAGTTCTTCATCGTCTACCAGCCGCAGATCGACATGCAGACCGGACGTCCCCGCGGCGTGGAGGCGCTGCTGCGCTGGAACGACCCGGTGCGCGGGCCGATCCCGCCGTCGGAGTTCATTCCGATCGCCGAGGAGTCCGGCATGATCCACGAGCTCGGCGAGCGCGTATTGAAGGACGCGTGCCGCCAGGTCGTCGCATGGCATCGCCAGAACATGCTGCTGCGATTGTCGGTGAACCTGTCGGTGCAGCAGCTCCAGCACGACGGCTGGCTCGACACCGTGACGGCGGCGCTCGCCGAGAGCGGGCTGTCGCCGCATTTCCTCGACCTCGAGATCACCGAGAGCGTGATCATCACCCACGCGGACAGGGCCGTCGCCACGCTGATGAAGCTGAAGCAGATGGGCGTGTCCATCACCGTCGACGACTTCGGCACCGGCTATTCCAGCCTGTCTTATCTCGCGCGGCTGCCGATCCAGGGCGTGAAGGTCGACCAGCGCTTCGTCCACGGCCTCGAGCTCAACAAGAACGACGAAGCGATCACGCAGGCCATCATCGCGCTGTCGCATTCGCTGGGGCTGCGCTGCACTGCCGAGGGCGTGGAGACGAATGCGCAGTTCAACTTCCTGCGCGCGCACGGCTGCGAGGAGGCGCAGGGCTTTCTCATCACGGAGCCGCTCGCCGATGGCGCGCTCGCCGGCTGGTGGGAAGCGCACGCGAAGACGTTCGAAAGCGCACAACGGCAGCCGGATCTCTGGCAGACGCGCGTCGGCTGAGCCAACGCGCGCGCCGTCAGAGGTCGGCTGGCCGGTCGACGTCGCGCAGCACGCCGGGATCGTCGACGTCGAACGTCTGCAGTGCCGCGGGGTTCGCCGCGATCACGGCGCGCGCGCCCTCGTCGCCGCAAAGCGCGGCGAGCGCGGCGTAGTGCTCGCGGGCGAATCCCACCGGATGACCGCGCTGTCGCGTCCACACCGGCGCCGCGATGGCGGCGCCCGCCTGCAGCGCCTGCGCCACGGCGGCGATGGTCGCCGGCCGCACCCACGGCATGTCCGCAAGCGCCACGACCCAGCCGCCGGCATCGCGCGCGGCGGCGATGCCGCACGCGAGGCTCGCGCCCATGCCCTCGTCGGCGCGCGCACACTCGACGACGCGAGCGCCGGCCAGCGCGAAGGCGGCGGCGAGCGCGGCATCGCCCGGGCGCACGACGGCAATCGAGTCCGGGAGTGCAGCGACCAGGTGGCGACACGCCGCCACGCCCACCGGCGTACCCGCCGCGACGTCGTCCTGCGCGGACCGCACCGGCGCCAGCAGCTTGCCGCCGCCAAAGCGCGTGCCGCTGCCGGCGGCGAGCAGGATGCCGACGATGGTCACGCCGCGTCCGCCGCCGGGCACCGTTATTCCGGCACCAGGCGGAACCTGCCGTCCTTCACGGTGACCAGCACGCGCGCGCGCTCGTCCATGCCGTTGTGGTTGGTCGCGGACATGTTGAACACGCCCTGGCATCCGACGACCTCGCGCTCGGCTTCCAGCGCATCGCGGAGCGCGCTGCGGAAGGCTTCCGTGCCGGGCTTCGCCACCTTGAGCGCGGACGGGATCGCGCGTTCCAGCAGGAGTCCGGCATCCCAGGTGTTCGCGCCAAAGGTGGCGGGGACGCTGCCGAATTGCTTCTGGTATTGCGCGATGTAGTTCTGCGCCACTTTCTTGGTCGGGTTCGAGTCGGGAATCTCGTCGATCACCAACATCGGGCCGGCCGCAAGGATCGTGCCCTCGACCTTGTCCTTGCCGAGCTTGATGAAGTCGTCGGTCGCCACCGCGTGCGTCTGGTAGATCGTGCCCTTGAAGCCCTGATCGCGCAGCGTGGCCTGCGGCAGCACGGCGGGTCCGCCGACAGCCGCGATCAGCATGGCGTCGGGCTTGGCGGCGATGAGCTTCAGCGTCTGTCCGGTGACGCTCTGGTCGGTGCGGTTGAACCGCTCGGTCGCGACGACCTTCACGCCGGCCTTCTCGCCGAGCGCCGAGAAGACCTTGAGCCAGTTGTCGCCGTACGGGTCGTTGAAGCCGATGAAGCCGATGGTCTTCACGCCGTTCTTCGCCATGTGTTTCAGCAGCGCGGCGGCGATCAGGTCGTCGTTCTGCGTGGTCTTGAACACCCAGCGCTTTTTCGCGTCGATCGGCTCGACGACGGCCGACGTGCCGACGGTGGCCATCATCGGCACTTTCGCTTCGGCGACGACGTCGAGGATCGCGAACGCATTGGGCGTCGTCGACGGTCCGATCAGCGCATCGATGTTGTTCTCCTGCACGAGCTTCTTGATGTTCTGCACGGCACGGGTCGCGTCGCCGCCATCCTCGAGCGAGATGTACTCGACGGTCGCATCGCCGATCTTCTTCGGCAGGATGTCGCCCGTGTTCTTCTGCGGAATGCCGATGGCGGACGTCGGGCCGGTGGCGGAAACCATCAGGCCGATCCTGATCTGCGCGGCGGCGGGCACTGCAAGGAAGGCGGTGGCGCAGAGGGCAATTGCGATGCGGGCGTGCACGGGAGCGCTCCTGGGACTTGGCTGGGAAGGCCGGAATGCTACCGCAAGGTCACGCCGCCGTACCCGCCGCGTGCCCCGACGCCCACGCCCACTGGAAGTTGTAGCCGCCGAGCCAGCCCGTCACGTCGACGGCCTCGCCGATGAAATGCAAGCCGGGCACGGCCGTCGCCGCCATCGTCTTCGACGACAGGCCGCGGGTGTCGACGCCGCCCGCCGTGACTTCGGCCTTGGCGTAGCCGAGCGTGCCGGACGGCACCACGCTCCAGGCGTGAAGGCGGCGCGCAATCCCGGTGAGCATCGCGTCGTCGAACTCGGCGAGCGGTCGCGCATAGCCGTGCGCCGCGCACCACTGCTGCGCGAAGCGCCGCGGCAGGTGCTCCGCCAGCAGCGTGTCGAGCCGCGCCTGCCCGTCACGCCGGCCGCGGAGCCAGGCGCCGGCGTCGAGATCCGGCAGGAGGTCGATCGCGAGGGGCGAGCGGCCGTCCCAGTACGACGAGATCTGCAGGATTGCCGGCCCGGACAGGCCGCGATGCGTGAACAGCAGGTTTTCGCGGAACCGCGCGCCGTCGAACGCGATTTCCGCGTCGATGGAAACGCCGGCGAGATCGCCGTAGCGTGCCAGCGCTTCCGGCGCGAAGGCGAGCGGCACCAGCGCGGGTCGCGGCGGTACGACTGCGAGGCCGAACTGCTCGGCGATGCGGTAGGCGAACGGCGTGGCCCCGATCTTCGGCACGGTGAGCCCGCCGGTCGCGACGACCAGCGTCGCTGCATGCGCGACGCCGCGCGCCATCGTGATCGTGAAGCCTTCGGCATCGCGCGCAATGGCTTCGACGGCGCACGGCAGCCACCATTCGACGCTGCCGGCCTGGCACTCCGCTTCGAGCATGCGGATGATCTGCACGGCCGAGCCGTCGCAGAACAGCTGCCCGAGCTTCTTCTCGTGGTACGCGATGCCGTGACGCTCGACGAGATCGATGAAATGGCGCGGCGTATAGCGGGCGAGCGCCGAGCGGCAGAAGTCGGGGTTTTCCGACAGGTAGTTGGACGGGCCCGCGCTGACGTTGGTGAAATTGCAGCGGCCGCCGCCCGAGATCCGGATTTTCTCGCCGAGCTTCGGATAGTGATCGACCAGTAGCACCCGGCGGCCGCGCTGGCCCGCCGTGGCGGCGCACATCATGCCGGCGGCGCCGGCGCCGAGAACGACGACGTCGTAGCGCGTCAAGCGCCGCAACGGCTCGTGGAGCGTCCTCCACGCGGCCCGACGGCGCTCATGCCGTGGCCACCGCCGGCAGCATGCCGACCTGCTGGTAGAGCGACATGAAGTCCCACGCGTTCCAGCCTTCGACGATGCGGTCGTCGGCGACGCGCGCCATGCCCATGCCCCACATGTCGATGCGCTTCTGCGTCGGCGCGGGTCCCAGCGCTGCGCCGGCATGCGTGCCGGTGACGTGGCAGAGCGCCACGACCGTATCGCCTTCGCAGACGGTGCGGACGATATCGATGCGGATGTCGGGGAACGCCGCGCAGAACGCGCCGTGCATCTGTTTGAACGCGGCGGGCGTCATCGGCGCCGCATCGAGCCCGTGCATCCTGGCGTCGGGCGCGAGGTAGCGATCGATGGCCCCCGGCTCCTTCTTGTTCCAGACGGATTCGAACCAGGCTGCGGCGACTTCCTTGGGCGACATCGGCATGGCATCCTCCCGTGGCCGTGGAGCCGTCATTGTAGGACGCGGCGCGCCGCTACGGACCGAAGAAATCCTTCACTTTGTCGAAGAAGGATTTGGCGCGCGGGCTGTGCGCGCCGGGGTCCTGCAGGTTGATCGCCTCGAGCTCGCGCAAGAGCTCCTTCTGCCGCGCCGTCAGGTTGACCGGCGTCTCGATCGACACGTGGCAGTAGAGGTCGCCCTGCACCGACGCGCGCACCGGGCGGATCCCCTTGTTGCGCAGGCGGAACACCTGACCCGTCTGCGTCTCCGGCGGCACCTTGATCTTGGCGTGGCCTTCGAGCGTCGGGATCTCGATCTCGCCGCCGAGCGCCGCGGTCGCGAAACTGATCGGCATTTCGCAATGCAGGTCCGCGCCCTCGCGCTGGAACACCGAGTGCGGTTTCAGGTTCACGACGACGTAGAGGTCGCCCGGCGGGCCGCCGTTCATGCCGGCCTCGCCTTCGCCGGTGAGGCGGATGCGGTCGTCCTGGTCGACGCCGGCAGGGATCTTCACCGACAGCGTCTTGTGCTTCTTGATGCGGCCCGCACCGTGGCACGTCGTGCAGGGCTCGGGCACCACCTTGCCCGTGCCGTGGCACGTCGGGCAGGTCTGCTGCAGCGAGAAGAACCCCTGCGACACGCGGACTTCGCCGCGGCCGTGGCAGGTGGGACACGTCTTGGGCTCGGTGCCGGGCTTCGCGCCGGTGCCGTGGCAGGTCTCGCAGCCTTCCATCGCCGGGATGCGGATCTTGACGTCCGCGCCGCGCGCGGCTTCCTCGAGCGAGAGGTCGAGGTTGTAACGCAGATCTGCGCCACGATACACGCCGTTGGCGCCGCGTCCGCCGCGGCCCTGCTGGCCGAAGATCTCGCCGAAGATGTCGCCGAACGCGTCGGCAAAGCCGCCGAAGCCTTCGGGGCCGGCCCCGAAGCCGCCGCGGCCGAAAGAGGACGGATCGACGCCGGCGTGACCGAACTGGTCGTACGCCGCGCGCTTCTTCGGATCGGTGAGGATCTCGTAGGCTTCCTTCGCCTCCTTGAATTTGTCCTCGGAGCCCTTGTCGTCCGGATTGCGGTCCGGGTGATGCTTCATCGCGAGCTTGCGATAGGACTTCTTGATGTCGTCGTCGGTCGCGTCGCGCGTGACGCCGAGCACTGTGTAGTAGTCGCGTTTGGCCATCGTCTTTTTCGGCTTACCCGCGGGCGAGACCCGCGGGGCGGTGATTCGAGAGGTCGCGGCATGGCGCCAGGCCGGCGCCGATTTTCGGCACCGCTTCGCAGAGCGTCACTGCGTAGCGTGCAGATGCCGCCACGTTTCTCCCCGTATCGACGCCGCGGCGCGAACCATTCGCGCCACCGGCAAAACACCAAAAGGCCGAGTTAACCGGCGCCGCGAGGCGCCGCGTTCAACTCGGCCAGATATTACGTCGCGCGCCGACGTCCGCTTGGATTCAGACAGCGGCCGCGACGGAATATCGAGGAAGGCGAAGACCGGAAAGAGCCCTTATTTCCGGTCTTTGACTTCCGTGAACTCGGCGTCGACCACCTTCTCTTCGCCTTCGTTCGTCCTGCCCGCGCCCGCACCCGCGCCGCTGCCCGGACCCGCGCCGCCTGCCGCACCCGGTCCGGCCGCACCGGCCGCCGCCTGCGCGTCGGCATACATCGCCTCGCCGAGCTTCTGCGCGACCTTGCCGAGCGCCTCGGACTTCGCTTCGAGCGCGTCCTTGCCGGCGTCCTTCTGCTTCAGCAATTCCTCGGCGTCCTTCACGGCCGCCTCGATCTTGCCCTTTTCGTCGGCGCCGACCTTGTCACCGTACTCGGTCAGCGATTTCTTCACACTGTGGACGAGCGCGTCGAGGCCGTTGCGCGCCTGCACGGTCTCCATCAGCTTGCGGTCTTCCTCGGCGTGCGTCTCGGCGTCCTTCACCATCCGCTGGATCTCGTCCTCGGACAGGCCGGAATTCGCCTTGATCGTGATCTTGTTCTCCTTGCCCGTCGCCTTGTCCTTGGCGTTGACGTGCAGGATGCCGTTCGCGTCGATGTCGAACATCACTTCGATCTGCGGCGTGCCGCGCGGCGCCGGCGGAATGCCTTCGAGGTTGAACTGGCCGAGGCTCTTGTTGCCCACCGCCGATTCGCGCTCGCCCTGCAGGACGTGGATCGTCACTGCGCCCTGGTTGTCGTCCGCCGTCGAGAAGACCTGCGTGGCCTTGGTCGGGATCGTCGTGTTCTTCTGGATGAGCTTGGTCATGACGCTGCCGAGCGTCTCGATGCCGAGCGACAGGGGCGTGACGTCGAGCAGCAGCACGTCCTTGCGCTCGCCCGCCAGCACCGACGCCTGGATCGCCGCACCCACGGCGACGGCCTCGTCCGGATTCACGT
>Ga0068858_100004244_pt1 | contig 14100 bp, 15 predicted proteins | sample KBSSwiS12_FD_66589 | JGI IMG/M metagenome (GOLD analysis project Ga0068858, IMG submission 66589) | Switchgrass rhizosphere microbial communities from Kellogg Biological Station, Michigan, USA - KBS Switchgrass S1-2 | ecosystem: Host-associated > Plants > Roots > Rhizosphere > Soil ... | reverse complement strand
AGTGCCGGGTTTTTCATTTGAACGGAAGGGACGGATGACCAAGGCAAGCGCGAACTGCGCGTGCGCTTCGCCGTCACGTCATCGGCCAACTCAAGTCGGAGCAACGCATCCGCCTATTCTCGAGAAGAAGGTTAACGACAATTGCAGCAACGCATGTTGGCCGCGTGGTGATTCGGGAATTTTGCGGAAATCGTCGTGATTGCTTTCACTTAGATCAGCGGTCACGGCGTGCTTGTCGCAAGATTTCCAAGTCGGGCTCATCATCCGCAGGAAGCGAAGGCGCTCTTGTCACTGGGTTGCGTGTGCACCGGTCGCACTTTAGTCGAAATTTTTTCGTCACAACGGTGGCTGGATCAGCGCGCATGTTGGAGTTTACAATGAGCAGTACGGTTTCCGCTGGCCCGCGTGCTCGCAGCCGATTGACACTGATCGTTGCGGGCATCTTCGCATTGCTCGGTTCGGCTGTGGTCACAGCGCCTGCGCAAGCTGGTTATTATGATGCTTCCGATCCCTGTTCCTACCGTTGCGGCTACCCGGCCTACCGCTACTACCCAACCTACCGCCATAGATGTTATTCGTGCGGACCGCGCCTCATTTATGAGCGTCGCTACATCGAACGCCAATATGTCGAGCGGCGTTATGGTTATGGGGGCTATCGCCGTCACCACGGTTACTATCCGTACGGTGGCTACCGCCGTCACTACGGTTATTCTCCGTACGGAGGCTATCGCCGTCACTATGGTTATCCTCCCTACGGGAGCTATCGATCGTGGTCGAGGCCCTGGGGCTACGGATATGGCTACGGCGGTGTCGGGCGCCGCTGGCCAGCGCCGTATGTCGACGGATATCAACGGTCTGGATATGAGGAAGGGCCGCGACCGCCAGCGCCGATTTTGAACGAGGGCGACTACTAAGCCGTTCCAATGACTGAAAGCGGAATGCCGGCCAGCCGATCCAACATTGCCGGCACCGCTACTTCATAACGAGCAGCGGACGTGTCGCAACTGCCGCCGCGCCGCCCTTGGCGATGTTCGGCCGCGGCCTGTTCGGATATCTCAATCGCCGAACGCCGTTCCCGCAAGCATGATGTAGGCGCCGACCGCGAACCAGAAGGCGTAATTGCTTACGATCGGTATCTCGATGAACACGCTAAGGACCGCGGTGATTATCACAATGAGCGAAGCAACAAAGCCAAAGTTCACTGCGCATATCTCCTCGGGCTACGACAAAACGCTCAAGATCTTGCCGCATGATCACACCGCAAAGTGCAAGATCTTGTCGCAAGCTCAAGGCCACGGCTCGGCCTGACACTCACAATACGAGTGCTCCTGGATCGTGGTGATCGAGTGAACTGGAATGACTGCCCTCAAGCCCCAGACGCCCGCCGCAAACTACCGCGTGTTCCCGTAAGCCCGCTTCGCGAATTTTTCAGGGCATTAGTTGGAACGTTTCAAGGCCGGACTTCGGTTTTGCGAAAAGGGTAGGTTGGTCGGATGTGACAAAGCCCTTGTTTGAAAGGTTACCTCCGAGAGAGCGTTCGCTGGCTTTGGCGGCGAGCCAGCAAGTCGCATTGATAGACGCCGTCATATGTCCGTCATGTGAATGGAGAAAATTCCAATGCTCGTGACCGAAGAAGACGCAGTGATGAAGAAATGGTGCCCCATGATCCGGCTTCGCTGGGAGCAAAGGGCATTTGCCTTCAATCGCTCCAATCCGGGCCCCAAAGGCCGCCTTAACAACATGCTGTACCGAATGTTTTTTCCGCGCCTGCATCACCAGATGCGGGGGCATTTCTTTCGATGCCAAGGGTCGGGTTGCATGATGTGGCGATGGGAAACCAGAAATCCGCGCCCGTCGGAGCCGCGCAAAGGATATTGTGGCTTGGCGGGCGCCCCTTTCACCTTCACTGAGCAATGATGGGTCCGGCGTTGCGTGGCGCAGGCCCATCGCCAATGTTCGAATGCCGTGTTGGCAAGCGGCGGGTCAATAAGGCCGTTGCGTGATGAGCGTTTCGGAAGAAGGTAAACAATTTGCACCTTCGCTAACTACTGGTCGTACAAGCAGTTTGCGATCTCTCCGAGAGCGGATCATCGTGCGCGCAAATTCCGCTCTCACTTTAGCCAAGAAAACACCCCGATTCATTTGCTTTATCCACAGGGCAAGAATCGGTGGAGTTCGTTATGCGTGGCCATGCCGTTATCCTAGCAGCAACACTGGCATGGTTCATCAGCAACAAGAGCGCCGAAGCAAAGCTCGACATTCTTGTCGATAAAGCGACGCAGCGCATGCTTGTCATCCAGGACGGCTACATTCGCTTTATGTGGCCCGTATCCACCGGGCGCGATGCCACGCAAACCCCAAACGGGGTCTATTCTCCGCAGCGATTGGAGCGCAACTGGTCCTCCACCGCGTACTACGACTCGCCGATGCCGTTTTCGATCTTCTTCTACAATGGTTACGCGATTCACGGCAGCTACGCGATCGATCGACTTGGAGGACCCGCATCGCATGGATGCGTACGGTTGCATCCCCATCACGCCGCAATACTCTTCGACCTGGTGCAACAGGAAGGTCCGAACCGGACGAGCATCGAAATAACAGACCAGGGACGCCCTGAGCCAGCGTTGCTCAGGCGCGAGATCGCTGCGGGATCAGGTGTGAACCAGCCCATGCCGAGGAAAGTGCGTTATCCGGTCCCCGGTGACATGGCCAACCTGCCTCCTGCACCGCGTTACCGGCTGATTGCCGCGAAAAGTGCCTTGCCGCCCAGGCCGGCGCCGGCCGAGCGTCGTTTACTCGCCGATGTCAGGCCGCCCGCCAACGCGCTGCGCGCACCCAGCGGGGCTGGCGAGGCCGATACGGCAAACGGCTCTCCACGGCCACCGAACGAATTTTCCGACTCTCGTTTCAAACCGAAGGTCGTTGAAGGACCGAAGGTCGCCGAAGGATCGTATCCAGAAACGGCGCCGTCGAATTCCAGCATCAAACTTCTGCCTGCATCCTGTTGGTCCGGTGGCGCTTCCCGATGGAAGTGGTGGGCATCGAGCCAGGGAAATCCATGCAAGTGATTTCGCTCTGCCTCTATTCTGGGCGTTGGCCAAGGTCCGTTCGGATTGACGCGAGTGCCACCACTTACCAACTTCAATGATGCCTCCGACGGCGCGCCAATCGCCTTCAAAAAGTTGCCTGTACTTTGGCGCGATATCGATAGTGAATACACGGACTAATTGAGGATCGAACTGCGGCGATCGCTGCGTAAAGCAACCGGCTCCTGAAAGCCGCGCAGCATCAGATGGTTGGCGCGCACCTCGAAGCTATCGAGCCGATCGAGAAAGCTCATGCCGAGCAGGTTGGTCTTCATTTGACCGCGTGGCACCACCAGCGCCGGCACCGAGCGTTCGACCAGCTTGCCGATCGCCATCCGATCGAGCCATAGCCGCGCCGCCTTGGTCTGCCCACTCGCGGTTTGAACATCCACATTGTATTCGAGCAGTTCTAGCGGGAGACCGACGGCCTTTGCGGTTTCGTAAGTCAAGACGACCGAGGTCGCCCCGGTATCGACCACCATCGCCACGGCAATCCCGTTAATCCTGGCCTGCACGGCGAACCCGCCGTTCGAGCCGCGCGGTATCTGCATCGCGTGGATCGGCTCAGGCTGGCGCCAAAAATCCGAAACAGTGCCTTTGGCACGGGCGGTCCGCTCCGGACTCTTGGGAGCAATAACGGCGATTAAGGCCAGCAATATCAGCAGAAACAGCAAAATCAGCGGGCGCCTCATGGTTTGACCCCTCCAACGGCGCGGCGATGCCTTGCTCGCACTCTGGATCCGTCGCTGTCGTCGGCAAGCCGGCGTCCGCCATGCGTTGTTCCGCTATAACGGCGCGCTGCTCGGCGCCGTCCATGCCGTGCCAGCGCGCGATCTTGGGGAGTGTGCGGCCGCGGCCAAAACAAGGGCTGGTTTTGGGATCGATCATGCAGACTGCGGTACACGGCGTCTCCTTGTTCATTCAATCGAAAGACCCCGTTGCCAAGCAGCGGTCCTCGACGTTCCAACGTTGCCATGACTGGATCAATATTTGATCAACGCCTGGCGACCATCGGCTTGATTGGCGGCTTCGCGCCGTTTGTCGTCACCACAGTCGTCATCGCGACCGGGAGCATTTTCGGCGGGACGGAAAAAGTCCCCGGACAACCAAAAACAGCGGCTGGGAGTTGCACCCTTGTGCGCAGGGCGGGCGACGCGATCGCGCTCAGGCGGAATTCGCGTTGTGTCGAAAGCGTGGCGACCGTGTCCCGGTCACCACCGGCCCGGCGCCCAGTACAAGGCCAGCCGCTGGCCTTCGACGATCTGACTGGTCGACATCTTGGAAGCCACTGCATTGCGAAGCCTGAGATAATAGTCACGCTTGCGCCTTGTGGCATGTGCCGCGGCGAGGTCGAGCCATTTGTAGGCCAGCACGACGTCCTGCGGCACGCCGTGGCCCTTGTCATAGCTCAGACCGAGCCGACTCTGGGCAAAGGGATCGCCTTGCACGGAGACAAAACTGTTGGCGTGGGAGTGCAGTGTCTGGCTCCCGCCGGTCTCGAGCATGTTGGTCCACATCTCCTTGACGGTCCAGCGCAACTTCTCGCCAACTTCACGCCTTGAGCCAAATTCACATGCCAAATTCACTCTCCTTAGTGACTCATCGAACAAGGGTTGTTAACGATAAGCTGTTTCGGGCTCCTGGGGAGAGGCGTGATGATGGTCAGCGGTACAGCACCTTCGTCAGACACGTGGAGGGTGGGTGTCCTGTTCTCCCGCGTGGGGCTGACGGCTGTCACTGAGACCGAGCACTTCCTGGGCACGGCGCTCGCGATTCAGGAAATCAATCAAGCCGGCGGAATCCTCGGGCGCGAGATCGAGGTGGTCGCCTACGATCCTCAATCCGATCCGGAGACCTATCGCAGGTTGGCCGACCGGATGTTGACCGATGACGGCATTTCGGTGGTGTTCGGCTGCAGCTCATCGGCCGAACGCAAGGCCGTGTTGCCGGCGATCGAACGCCGCAACGGGCTATTGTGGTATCCATCCCTCTACGAGGGCTTCGAGTATTCCCCCAACGTGATCTATACGGGTGCTTCGCCGAACCAGAACAGTTTTCCGCTCGCCGAATATATCGTCCGCAACCATGGGCGCCGCGTGTTCCTGGTCGGCTCCGATTACATCTATCCGCGGGAGTCGAACCGCATCATGCGTGATCTCGTCGAGTCCTATGGCGGCAAGATCGTTGACGAGGTTTACGTGCCCATGGCTGCGACGGAGGCGCGCCTGCGTGAGATCGTGGTGCGGGCAAAGGATCTGGCGCCCGACGTGATCTTCTCCACCGTGGTCGGACGTTCGGCCCAGATCTTTTATCGGCTCTATCGGGAGGCCGGTCTCGATCCGGCAGCGATGCCGATCGCCAGCCTCACCATGGCGGAAGGCGAGGTGCGCGAGATCGGTGCAGCGCTATGCGAGGGACATATCACGGCGGCGACCTATTTCGGGTCGTTGCAGGGGCCGACCAATCGCCGTTTCGCGGACAGCTTCAAAAGCGAATTCGGTGCGGACCGGCCGATCAGCATGTGGAGCGCCGGCGCCTATGCTCAGGTCCACTTGTTCGCGCTTGCGCTTGCGCGCGCCGGAACGCTCGACACGCAACGGCTGGTCGAGGCGGCGCTCGGCCTGTCATTCGAGGCGCCGGAAGGTCAAATCCAGATCGATCCCGATAACAGCCACACCTGGCTGACGCCGCGTATCGGGCGGGTTCGCAGTGACGGCGGTTTCGACGTGGTCTGGGAAGCGAAGGCGGCAGTGAAGCCGGATCCCTATCTGGCGGTGTCGCCGCTGGGCGGGCGCTGGATCGGGGAGGAGGCATCGGTCGCATGAAGCCGGGCATCCGCCGCCTGATCGAAGAACTGCGCGGCGCGCGCGTCCTTGTCGTGCACCCGCGCGACGCGGAAGGCGACGCGCTGCTCGATCAGTTGAAGCGCATCGGCTGCAACGTGCGCGGCATCTGGCCGCCGCCGGTGGAAATACCCGGTGATGTCGACACGGTATTTCATTTGGTGGAGACCGCCGAGACGCCGGCCTTCGTCGCCTCCGCGTCCGAGGGCGGACCGACCTTCGTCGCGATCGTTGACTATGAGAATCCGACCGTGCTTCGGCGGCTGCTCGACAGTAATGCCCACGGCGTCATCAACAAGCCGATCCGCCCGTTCGGCATCCTCTCGTCGATGGTCCTCGCCCGTTCAATGCGCGGCTACACCCGCCGTCTGGAGAGCAAGGTTCAAAAGCTCGAGGAGACGCTGAAGGCGCGCCGCGATGTCGACAAGGCGGTGAAGATACTGGTGGCCCTGAAGAAGATCGGCGAGGCCGAGGCCTATGAATTGATCCGCTCGCAAGCCACGCAGAAGCGGTTGTCCATGGCCGAGATCGCCGCCACCATTATCAGCGCTCAGGATGTCATGGCCGGACTGGGCCTGATCGACGAACGTTGAGACAGCGGGCGCCTCTGGCGCTTGCACAATCCATCATCACCGGTGCCGATAATTCCGTCCGGTCACGCGATTGACATTTTCATCGCGTTACTGCTCTACTTTGGAAGTCGGCAATGCTCACCCCCTTGCGGTCGAGATTGTCGCGGCGGCCGGTTGGCCGTTTTCAAATGTGGCTATGTAGCCCTCGATAGGTGCCTGACGGCGCTATCGGGGGTTTTTGTTTTGCGCACTCCAGGAGTTTCGCGCGATGACGTCGCACGTCTCTAGCAATACCGCGACCGGATCGATCGTCGTTGCCTGCATCCAGATGCAGCCGGCATTCGGAAACGTCGCTGCGAATGTGGCGCACAGCCTGGAGCTGATCGATCGGGCCGCGTCGCGCGGCGCCAATCTTGTCGTGCTGCCGGAATTGGCCAACACCGGCTACATGTTCGCCTCGCGCGAGGAAGCCTTCGGTCTGGCCGAGCCGATTCCGGGAGGACCATCGGTCGCGGCCTGGGCGGAGCGGGCCGCGCGGCACCGCATGCATATCGTCGCCGGCATCGCCGAACGTTCAGGGCCCGATCTCTACAACAGTGCTGTCGTGATCGGCCCCGAAGGCCATGTCGGCACGTTCAGGAAAGTGCATCTCTGGAACGAAGAGAACCTCTTCTTTGAACCCGGGAATCTCGGCTTTCCGGTGTTCCACACGCCGATCGGCCGCATTGGCGTCGCGATCTGCTACGATGGCTGGTTTCCTGAGAGTTTTCGACTCTGCGCGCTGCAGGGCGCCGATATCGTCTGCGTGCCGACCAACTGGGTCCCGATTCCTGGACAGGCCGAAGGCCGCGAAGCGATGGCCAACGTGCTGGCGATGGCCGCCGCCCACAGCAATTCGATCTTCATCGCCTGCGCCGATCGCGTCGGTGTCGAGCGCGGACAGCCCTTCGAGGGCCAGAGCGTGATCGTCAGTTATACCGGGTGGCCTGTGGTCGGGCCGGCCAGCCGGGACACAGAAGACATCCTCATCGCCGAGGTCGATCTCGGCGAGGCCCGGCGCAGACGCAATTGGAATGCCTTCAACCAGGTTCTGCGCGACCGCCGCGTCGACGTCTATGACGAGATGCTCGGCTCCGGCACCAAGCGCGGCTGGTACTGACCCTTGCTTGCCCATCCAGATCAGTTTCATTGAACCCACAGGAGTATCGATCATGACGCTTACCCGTTCGCTTTCGACGCTGCTGGCCGCCGCGGCATGCACAGCGTTCCTAGCCTCTGCGGCGCCGGCGGCGGATCCCATCAAGATTGGTGTGCCGGTCGGTTTGTCCGGTGCAAACAGCGTAGTTGCCCCCTCGGTGGTGCAGTCGGCACAACTCGCCGTCGATGAGATCAATGCCAAGGGTGGCGTTCTTGGCCGTCAATTGGCGCTGGAGGTCGCCGATGATGCGTCCGGCGCCGCCGGCGCCCAGAAGGCTTTCGACAGTCTGGTGTTCCAGAAAAAGGTCGACGTGCTGATCTCGATGGAGACGAGCGCGGCGCGCAATGCGGGCCTGCCGATCGTAACGCGCGGCAAGCTGCCCTACATCTACACCTCGTTCTACGAAGGCAAGTCGTGCAGTCCGTTCCTGTATGTCAACGCCTGGGTGCCCGAACAGCAGGTGCCGCCGATCGTCGACTATTTCGCCAAGGAGAAAAAGGCCTCGAAGTTCTTCCTGATCGGTTCCGATTATGCCTTTGGTCGGGGCATGCTGGCCTTCACCAAGGCCTATGTCGAGAAAATCGGAGGCAAGGTGGTCGGCGAGGAATATCTGCCGATGGATGGCAGCGACTGGACGCCGATCATCTCGAAGCTGAAGGGCGCGGCGCCCGACGCGCTGATCACGTCGACCGCCGGTGGGGCGCCGAACGTCACCTTGACCAAGCAGCTTCGCGCCGCCGGCGTCACGCTTCCCTACGGCAATCTCGCGGTCGACGAGGGCACCGCCAAGGGCATGGGAGCCGACGCGGAAGGCATCTATCTGTCGGCTTCCTATGTCACCGGCATCGACAGTCCCGCGAACAAGGCCTTCCTTGCCGCCATGCAGAAGAAGTTCGGCACCGAGCTGAAGACCCCGAACGACCTTTCGGTGCCGGAATATGAAGCGGTCTATGCCTACAAGGCAGCCGTCGAGAAGGCCGGCGGCACCGACGCTACCAAGGTTCTGAAAGCGCTCGCCGAGATCTCGGTGGAAGGTCCGCGCGGCAAGATTGCGATGTCAAAGCAGCATCACGCGCCGCTAACGATGTATCTCGGCCAAGTGCAGGCCGACGGCGGGGTAAGGGTCATCAAGAGCTTTGCCAACGTCGATCCGGGCGAACAGTGCCCGAACCTGAAGAATTGATGTCGACCATCCGCGGCGGGAGGAGGATAGTGCCTTCTTCCGCCGCGGCCCAACCTGGTTCGCCCTCATGATCACACTCGTGCTCGATATCGTCACCACGGCTGCGATCCTCTTCATCGTGTCCGCCGGTTTGTTGGTTGTGTTCGGCGTGATGAAGATCATCAACTTTGCCCACGCATCGTTTATCACCATCGGGGCCTACACCGCACTGGTTGCCTCTCGCTTCGGTTTGCCGCCGGTGCTGGCTCCTGCTGTTGCCTTCCTGGTCGGCGGACTGATCGGGGCTGCGGCCGAACGCATCGTGGTGCGGCAGCTCTACGGTCGTCCGCTGGACGCGATCCTGGCGACTTGGGGTCTGAGCATCGTCATCGGCCAACTGGTGACCCTCGGCTTCGGGCGGGAAGTGCAGTTTGTGCCGGCTCCTGTCTCGGGCACGCTGGCGATCTTCAGCGAGGACTATTCGAGCTATCGCCTGCTGCTGGTGGTGGCGGCGTTCGTCATCGCCGGACTGTTCACGATGCTGCTCAACGGCACGCGGCTTGGTCTCTCCACCCGCGCCGTCATCATGAACGAGAACCTGGCGCAGGGTCTCGGTATCGACAGCACGCGTGTTCGTCTCATCACCTTCGGCATCGGTTGCGGCCTGGCGGCCATAGCAGGTGCGCTGATCACGCCGCTGGCGAGCGTCGATCCCAATATGGGGCTGTCCTGGTTGATCGGCGCGTTCATGCTGGTCATGATTTCAGGCGGGTCGCTGCCGACACTCGGCCTATCCTGCCTCGTGCTCGGCGGGCTGCAGGTGCTGGCCTCGACGTTCATCAGCCCGATCCTCGGCGGGCTCACCATCGCCGTGCTTGCTGCCGTGGCGCTGCGGCTTCGACCGGAAGGATTCGCCCGTGCCTGACCTCGGCTCCGCCCTCTGGTCCCACGCGTCGCTGTCGTTGCCGGGCTTGCCGCGCGCACTTGTCCGCGTTGCGATTCCTTCGCTCCTGGCGGCGGCGCTCGTCGTCGTCGGCCCATGGATACTTGATACCTACACCTTGAATATCCTGGTTCGTGCGCTGTTTGTCGCGATCGCCGCGCTGACGGTGGATGTGCTGTGGGGATACAGCGGCACGCTCACCTTCGGGCAGTCCGCCTTTTTCGGCATCGGCGCCTATGCCCTGGCGATCGGTTTCACCCAGTTCGGCTTCGGGCCGTGGCAAGCGCTGATGGCGCTCGGTGCGGCGGTCGGACTTGCCGCCGTTGTAGCGGGATTTGTCGGCTGGCTTTCTTTCTATCCGGGATCGACGCCGCTCTATGCCTCCGTGGTCTCGCTGGTCCTTCCGATCGTCCTGGTACAGCTACTTTACTCGGGCGGCACGTTTACAGGCTCTTCCAGCGGGCTGGTCGGTTTCGAAAGCTTCGACCTATCGCTCGAGAACTGGTTCCGCCTCGCCGGGGGCGCCGTCCTCGCCACGCTCGTTATCGCCTGGATCGCGCTCTCGAGCGATGCAGGTCGGGTGCTGGGTGCGATGCGCGACAACGACGAGCGCTGCACCTATCTGGGAATCGATACGGCGCGGGTGCGCATCGCTCTCAGCGTCGTGATGGGCGTCGTCGCGGCTTTGGCCGGGTTCGGCTATGTCGGCTTCAGCGGCGTCGCCGCGCCCGAAAATGCCGGCTTCGTATTTGGCACCCAACTCGTCGTCATGGTGGCGCTGGGGGGACGCGGATCCCTGATAGGTGCGGTCGTCGGCGCCTTGGTGATCGAAGTTGCAAGCGCCTATCTCTCAAGCAGTCTGCCCTTTGTGTGGGAGCTGATTGTGGGCGTGGCGTTCGTGCTGGTCATCGTGGTGCTGCCGGGCGGACTGTTTGGCAGTTTGCGCGACGCAAGCGCGGCGATGCATCCCCGCCTGCGGGTGTTGCTTGGGCGCACCCTTTCGCCCGTCAGTCTGGCGACGCTCGAACGCACCGCCCCAGCGCCGGACCGCGACGCCGTCGTGGTGGAGGTCGACAGCGTCTCCAGACATTTCGGCAGTCTTTCGGTGCTATCAGGCGTTTCCTTCACGGCGCGGCAGGGCGAGCTCGTCAGCATTGTCGGGCCGAATGGCGCCGGCAAGACGACATTGATCCGCTGTCTGGCTGACGGGCGCGAGCGCTCGGAAGGTGCCGTGCGCATTTGTGGACAGTCGATCGGCCGTCTGTCGCCCGATCGCATCGTGGGCCTTGGCCTTGGACGCAAGTTTCAGGCGGCATCCGTTTTCGAGACGTTGAGCGTGGCCGATTGCCTGCGCGTCGCGCGGACGAGGAGTGAGCGGCCATCCCTGATCGCAGCCTCGCCGGTGCTGGCCCTGCCGGCAGCGGCGCGCGCCGTGGTGGAGAGTTCGGGTCTGGCCGAACGGCTGGACCAGGAGGCGCGCTTTCTCAGCCACGGCCTGAAACAGGCCCTTGAACTCGCGATGGTCCTGGCGCTGGAGCCGCAGGTGCTGCTGCTGGACGAACCGACGGCGGGGCTGACGCGCGCCGAACGTCAGGGGTTCGCCGCGGTTCTCACCGATCTGGTGGCGCGTGAACGGCTATGCGTGTTGATCATCGAGCATGATCTCGATTTCGTCCGCCGGATCTCCTCGCGCATCATCCTGCTGCACCAGGGGCGGGTCGCCCTCGACGGGCCGGTGGCCGAAATTGTCGATGACCCGCTGATCCGCGAGATCTACACCGGCAGCACCCGTCCGAAGCAAGCAGGGGTGACGCCATGACCGCTGCGCTCGAACTCGTCAATCTGACCAGCGGCTACGGCAGTTCGACCGTGATTCACGGGGTTTCGCTGCAGGTTGGGCCCGGCGAGATCGTCGCCCTTGTCGGCAAGAACGGCATGGGCAAGTCGTCGCTGCTGAAAACGATCCTTTCGTTCCTGCCGGCATGGGACGGGGCAGTCCGCCTTGATGGACGCGACGTCACGCGGCTCGCTCCGTTCCGCAAACGCGCGTTGGGGCTGGCTTACGCCCCGCAGGAGCAGGCGCTGTTCCAGGATCTCAGCGTGCGCGACAACCTCCGGCTCGGTCTCAGCGATGATCGCGGCTTCGAAGCCAGGCTCGCCGATATCAACAACTGGTTTCCCGTAATCACCGCGCGGCTCTACCAGCGTGCCGGCACGCTGTCGGGCGGCGAGCAGAAGATGCTGATCGTGGCGCGAGGACTAATCGCCGAACCGCGCCTGTTTCTTCTCGACGAGGTGACCGAAGGGCTGCAGCCTTCGGTCGTTGACCGGCTCGCCGAAGTACTGGCGGCGGTCAGGCGCGACCGCGGTACCGCGATGCTGGTAGTCGAGCAGCATTTGTCCTTTGTTCTCGGACTTGCGGATCGGTTTGCGGTGTTCAAACGCGGCGAGGTAGTGGATACCGGATCGGTCGATGTCGGTTCGGCCGCGCGGATCGACGAGCACATGCGCTTATGACGCACTTCCGCGTCAAGAGCCTCACCAACAAGCTCTACGCGGCCTGGGGTGATCCCGGATACACGGACCTCTGCGGGGCGGATTCGCTTCAGCCGCGCAGATAGCGCCAGCCGATCACGACACCGCTCACCGACACGATGGTACCGAGGATCGACAGCAGCCACACCACAATGTCCCACGCCGGGCGATACATCAGCAGTAGCTGAAAATCGAAACTGTGCAGTGCGTTGAACAGCCAGCGATATGTGCGCCGGCTGCTGTCCACGCGGCCAACGATGTCGCCCGTGACCGGGCTGATGTGAAACCACGTCTTCGCGTCGTCATCAAACATCGCACGCAGCACCGGCAATTCGCGGTCGTGATGATGTGCGTACCAATAAGCGTCATATTGTCGGAGGATTAGTTGCTCCGTGATCCGAGATCGCGGCAGCAATTTCGCCGCGGCAGCTCCGAGGCGATCCTTTGTCAGTTTTGCAGATTCGCCCGATATCGCATCCAGCGGCGTTTGCACGCCGTCGCTCGATGCGACGATCATCATCGGGCTGCCATCGAGCCAGACGAAGCGCGCTTCGACCATTTGAGATTGTGGTGTTGGCAGCTTCGCCGCAATGGTCGGCGCATCGTGGCCAGCATAGCGCTGCAGCACCTCGGGCGTCGTGTTGCGGCCTGCAAAATATTCGCCGGGATTGAGCGACAGCCAGCCGGAGAACATCCAGGTCAGCACGAAGATGCCGGCAATCAGGCCGGTGAGGTGATGCCATGCCATCCAGCCGCGATATGGCGTGATCCTGCCGCTCGCATAGCGCCGCTTCAGCCGCACGCGCAGGATGCCGATCCAGATGCCGGTGACGCTGACGATCAGGCAGATGCCGGAGATCCACAGCACCACCAGCCGCCACAACGGTCCGTCTTTGCGCAGCACGGTGGGGTAGATCCAGTGCGGAATCGAGCCGAGCCAGTTCCAGACGCGTTCTGTGCGGTTGGTGTCGAGCACGATCTCGCCGGTGCGCGAGGAGACATAGAGTTTGGTGCCGGCATCGTCCCCGAGTGCAATCAAATACAGCGGTCGCAGCGGATCGTAGCGGGCAGTAACGCTCCACTGGTCGCGATCGATGATCTCTTCGAGCTGAGGTGATCTGCTCGCGCGATGGTGTCGCGCGACCGCAAGCGCCTGCTGCTCGGACACGTTGACAATCGCGCGGCCATCGGCCGCAGAGATCGCCTGCCGTTTTCCGTCCCAGGCGGTCATCCGATAGACCGGTTCGTCGGCGAGCATCGAAAGCCTGAGATCGCGCGGATAGCGTGTAGCGCCCGCTGCCTTCATCGCGTCGTCCGGCGATAGCGCCACCTTCTCCCACTGAATATGTGGAAGCGCTGCCAGCCTTTCCTTGTCGGAAAGGCCGGGAAAGGCGACATACATCATCACCACGCCGGAAATGAACCACATCGCGAAGAACAGGCAGGTGACGATGCCGACCCAGCGGTGGCCGATATACAGCCACCGCCGGAGTGTTCGTTTCAGACCGCGTGCCACGCTCAGAACTTCACGTTGACCGCGAGCTGAGCCGTGCGCGGCATGCCGAGCAGCCACTGAGCGGTGCCGCCCGACGTCGTGTAAACCTCATCGAAAAGATTGTAGACGCGCAACGACACGGTGGTGTTGAGGTCGGGCTTCCACTGCACGCTGGCATTGACAATGTTGTAGGCCGGACGCGTCATGGTGTTGGCATTGTCCGCATAGGTCTTGCCGACGATCTGTACGCCCGCATTGGCCGACCA